>Ga0209208_10009391_pt1 | contig 12857 bp, 16 predicted proteins | sample S1TSphfallax_3_FD_187694 | JGI IMG/M metagenome (GOLD analysis project Ga0209208, IMG submission 187694) | Host-associated microbial communities from peat moss isolated from Minnesota, USA - S1T2_Fd - Sphagnum fallax MG (SPAdes) (version 2) | ecosystem: Host-associated > Plants > Peat moss >...
AACACCGTTTTTGTTGCCATTTTGAATTGTTTCGCCAAAAAGAAAAAAACATAATTTGTCGGCGATGCAAAAACCACGAGAACCAGCCCTTTGCCTTCGGTTGTGGAACCAGTCCCTTGCGATCAGTTGTAGGAACCAGTTCCGGTTCCAGTCCCTTGCAATCGGAACCAGTTCCGGTTCCAGTCCCTTGGAATCGGAAACAGTCCCTTTGTTATTCCGCGCTCTTGTTTCTTCTTCTTCTTCGTCTTCTTCGTCTTCTTCTTGTCGGTGTCTGCCAGATCCTCACGCTACACATGTGTTTGTATCAGCAGCTCCTCTTCCTCTGCCCGACCTCTCTTCCTGGTGTTGTAGAACTGGTGTTTACTGTTTTTGGGTGTGTAGTAAGCACCTCCTTTTGTTGTTGTTGTTGTTGTTCCTTATTCTTTGTTGAGTGAGAGTCTAGGCAAGTAAGTGAAGACAAGGTGGGCGGTGGGCTTTGAACTCGTGTTGCAGAGTGAGTCATCTGTAGCTGTGAGTTTGCTAGCATGTTTGAATCACTTCTACCATACTGTTGGTGCGGTTGCTGTTGTGGCTGCCGATCCGTTCAATGATACCATATGAACACTTAGCTTCAGCCAGCAATGGTGGTGGTAGTAGTAGTAGTAGTAGTAGAAGTTTATGTTTGGATTCTCACATTGGCAGACTGCTCAGGAGTGCATACAGATTCGAAGGAGAAGAACAAGAGCAAGAAGAGGCTCATAAGTGGGTTTCAGGACTAGCTTGTTGAAGTGGATTTGTTTTCAGTTCATTGGGTTCAGCATCCAAATTTTGGGAGGTGCAGCAATTGCGGGGATGAGGAAGACTTGCATTGTGAGGAGGAGGAGGAGGAGGAGGCGAGGAGTTACGTGCGGGAAGGAGCAAACGAGTAGGTTTGCATTGTCAACACCAGATGGCGTTCACGAGGAATGTTTTTTTTGGGGTGCCGGTGCCTGGAGGAAGCATGGCTCGGGCGACGGCTTCTTCCTGTCGGAAAAATGCGGACTCGAACAGGGTGGTGTTGCAGTGGGAGACGTGGCGGTGTTGATGGGCAACGATGCAATGACCCCTTGGACAAGGCAGCAGGGACGCGCGTGGGTTGTTGACAATCTTTTCTGGTAGATGCTGCGTAGCAGATATGTCTACTAGGTGGCCGGGTCGCCGTAGCCTGTGGCTTCTGCTGCTGTGTGCCGCAATCTGGTTCGCCTTCCTGGGCCAGCAAGCACACTGGGGACGGCTCCTTTCTTCTTCGGCTTCATTGACAGGTTTGTGTATATGTCGTCTGTATGCATGTCAAGAAAGTTTCGATGAGAGATTTGGATCGTTGGGACTACACCCGATCCAACCCGTGAGAGAACTGGGATTGTAGGGAGTCCATACATGCATTTGGTGATGGATCTGATATAGAATCGGATCACAATTGCTGATCAACAATTGCTGGTGGGAATCTTGCAGTGTCTGTCACAAAGGGTAATAGACAGGTTTTTGAGATACCCATCTCTTCTCACTCTGCAACAACTTTTTCATCACTATCACAATCCCTGGTGGCTTCTCCTGACCATTCTTCTTCCCATTTGCTCTCTACCCACAGGGGTCGTGCAATGTACTTGTCGGCAATTTCTGCAACTCCACCTTTCTTGGCTCCAGCTGTACCCTTTCTCCCAGTGTCCTTGAGTACCCTAGTCCTTGCAGTGTACTCTGTACCAGCCTCTGCAGTTTCATCTCCACCTTCTTCTGCCTCTGTGCTCCCACTACCACCATCCCCACCTGCAATGGTTCCATCATTACAGTCCGGATCACCTCCCACAACCTCCCATTCCTCTGCAGAGCTTCCACCTGCCTCCTTAGTTCCAACTGCTTCTCCTCCAGCTCTTGTAGTCGGTCCATGTCCCCCAACGACCGCACCATCTCCTCCTCCTCCTTCAAATGTACTGTCATCACCTGTAAATACGAATCTACCTCCTCCCCTGGGGCTTGCACCACTTCCTGGTATGCCATCCATCCACACTATCAGCTTCAATTCTGGGAGATTAAGGTCTAGATGTAGAGAATTTGCTGTATTGCACCAGTGGTTCCCATTGCACTGGTGGACAACATTAGGTTTACTGCAGAGGTTCTAAAAGCATAATCTCTGTGTGAACTCATGTTTTTGTTGAGTTGTCTGCTTCCTGGACTCAAGCTTCACAAACAGGCAGAATCTGCCTCCTAAGTGCTGAGTGAGGTCCTTACATGGGACTTTTTTTTTCCTTCTTTCCCATCCAGGATGCTGCACTACCAACATGATGGTCCTACCAGATTCATCAAACTCAGCCTGCCAGTGTGTGTATCCAATTGAGGTTGCTTTCCAAATGGAGAATACCTCTAGTTCTTTCACAAATTTGACTTCTCTGTTCCAGCACGAGTTGGCCTCCCAGCTGGATCTAAAGGATGTACAGGTCCAAATCCAGGCTTTCCAGTTTGGCACAAACTTCACCCTAGACATGTCAGTGGACATTGGGCCCCTTGTGGGATTAAGCTTTTCACCTGATGAAATTAGGGTGATTAATTCGTCGCTTATGACACATTCAGTACACTTCAGCAGCACTTTGTTTGGCAGTTATACTGTTGTCAATATCACAGCATTTATGCCTCCTCCACTATCCCCAGGCAAGCATTAGATACCTTTCTCCTAGTTGTTGAAACAGGCAATTTGGTTGCACTTCCAATTCTGGCTTAGGTTCATGCACACTTCAACAGGGCAGGCTTTGAAATTCTTGCAATAACTTCTAATCCATTCATAGTTGAGACTGATCTGCTGTTGCCCAAGGATGGTACCATGTTTTCAGTTTGTTGACCGCTAGACCAGTGCCAGGAGAGTGGAATTAGAGAGACTGAGCTGCACCCTGCATTTGCAGCTGGTCCTCTCTTTGGTCCCATCAAGGCTCCATCAGCCCCACATTCCTCCTCTCAAGGTGGAATACCAACAGATGGGGGTCCTTTGCCCTCTGGCAAGAGAACTCGTGAGAGGATGTGGTTCATTATTGGTATTGGTGGGGGTACTGCAATACTTGTTCTGGTCCTCTCTTTTTCAATCTGGAGATGCATCATGAAGAAGACAAAGGATGATGTCAAGAATCCTGAGGCTGCTAATAAAGGTTCTTCTCTCCCTGCCTTCTCTTCTTACTCAGTTTTGAGCCTCCATTTACACCTTTGTGATCACTTAATGCCTTGTGCCAACCCTTTGATGGGTGAAATCAAATCAATGTGACAACCCCTGAACCTCATTACGAGTATTATGAATGCATTTTTGTTGGTGGTCAAATACAGACTGGTTTAGGTGTAATATGATGGCCACCCTGTTGCAATGACTACAGTGCCAATGCCTAAAGAGATATCTCTTACCACCAGAATGATCACAACACACCAGAAGTCACTACCTCATCCTTCAAATACTCTAGAGTTCTCTTTGAAGGAATTGCAAGAAGCAACCAATGATTTCTCTCCATCGCTCTACATTGGAGAAGGAGGCTTTGGTAAAGTTTATCGAGGTGTCCTGAAGGATGGGACAGAAGTAGCAATCAAAAGGCTGATAAGCGGTGGGAACCAGGGAGACAAAGAATTCTTGGTTGAGGTTGAGATGTTGAGTAGGCTGCACCACCGCAACTTGGTCAAATTGCTTGGTTATTATTGCTCCCTTGAACCTCTTCAGCAACTCTTGTGCTATGAGTTGGTTCCAAATGGAAGCTTGGAGGCTTGGCTGCATGGTATGAGATCTATTATTCTTGCTGAGATTGGTTGTAGCTAGATTTGTGGCTGCTTGCTCTTGATCTGCTATTCCATGAGGTTGCATGGATTGTGTCTGGATGGAATTTGACTAGTAGATTGCAAAATTGGTGTTGGGTGGACAGGGCCTTTGGGCCAAGCACATGGCCCTCTGGATTGGGACACACGCATGAAGATTGCACTAGGTGCAGCACGTGGACTAGCTTACTTGCATGAAGACTCACAGCCTTGTGTCATTCACAGAGACTTCAAGGCATCCAATATCTTGCTCGAGGACAATTTTAACCCAAAAGTGGCAGATTTTGGCCTTGCAAGATTAGCTCCTGAAGGTCAACGAGACTATGTATCAACTCGTGTAATGGGAACTTTTGGGTACTTTTTAACATCCTCATCCACTCTTCCATGCCTTACATGTTATTGGATGCATGTATAACTCTTCAGGCCAGAGATTTTGTAACTGGGAGCTCTTTGCTTCAGGCATCCTGCTGTTTAGTGAATTAGCTACATGTTCCGTCTTCTAAGCAGCATTCCAATATGGACTAGAAGCCAACATGGATCCATGTGGTTGAGGTATGGCTGTGACTTTTTCTGCCAGGTATGTGGCTCCAGAGTATGCAATGACTGGACACCTATTGGTGAAGAGTGATGTGTACAGCTATGGTGTTGTGTTGCTTGAGCTCCTTTCTGGGAGAAAGCCAGTTGATTACACCCAACCAGCTGGGGGTGAGAACATAACAGCCTGGGTAAGTTCAAAACCTTTGTCCTGGGGTTTGTTGGAAACCATACCTATCCAATATGATCAAGTTGTATAGATAGTGGTTGCTGAGCAAAAATTGCAGTTGACCGAGAATATTGCAGGTGCTGCTTCACGAATGGGGAACCAAGCCTGGTTGAACTCCAGTGCAAGTCTATGTGGCTTGCTCAAAATACAGAATTCCAGAAAGAAGAAATTTTTGATTGAAGAGGGATAGTACGCACTGCTTGTAACTAAGATTTTCTGCCATCTACAATTGTATACAGCTTCAACATGAAGCAGATATGAAGTGTTGTCTGTGTCTTATTACCATCCTTTGATTGACTTGTGTAGGCACGACCTCTGTTTAATGAGAGACATAGACTGCATGAGCTTGCAGATCCTTCCTTAGTAAGCAAGTACCCTCTAGAAGACTTCATCCAGGTAGCCACCATTGCTGCAGCATGTGTGGCACCTGAATGGAGTCAGCGGCCCACTATGGGAGAAGTGGTCCACTCTCTCAAACTAGTGTGCCAACTGCACGAATATGGAACCAGCAGTGAAGTTGAAAGAGGCATGAGCAGTGAAGGGGAGAAAGAAGGAAGTGTGGCGACCTCAACATCTCTCAGTGCCTCAAAGAGATCCTTTGCCACCACTGTACAAATGCATAGACCTACCTTAACTACCTTTGGATCTGAAGGCTCATCGTCCACATTCTCATCAGGGCCATTTTCACGTGTGATGGGCATCGAGAATGATATTCTAACAAGAACTTCCATAATATCAGAGGATCTTCACGAAGGGAGGTAGGGATGGAAGTACTCCAGTGCTGACACACATGAAGCAACCCTGCTTGTTCTTACAGTCAAATCCAGGCCACAGGATGCTGTGGCAGCTCATAACACAAGAAGGGCATAAGGCTACATCTCTTCAGCATTGATAATCCAGAAGCCATATTTCCAAGTTCTTGACATCACAGATATTGACTGCAACAAGGTTTCAGAATCTGAAGTGGCCTCATACTGTGATTTTACATGATAACCTCATTGGATCTCTCACACCTGTCTTCCCATGACCATACTTTCTACCAGCAATTATCATAAGACAGAAATAGAGATTGCTCACAGGATGCCATGAAAGATGAACCTATAATGCCTGATGCAGGGATACTGAAGAGATTATTCTTCAACTTCACTCCAAACCCATTTCAGGTTTGACTTTCTAACACTGGTTCTTGTAAAATACCTTGTACTACTATCTACCATTCTCCATTGATTTTCAAATTTCCTTTTTACAGAGATATTCCCTGACGACATATGAGCTTGATAGATAACTGAAGGCCACACTTGTGAGAGAATTAGGAGGTAGTTGGTTTTTATGGAAGTCAATCTCCAGTGAAGGTAGCATCTCATCTTATCAACAGGTTATTTGAGGATATAACTCTGAAGTGTCAAATCTTGAGCACTTGGGCATTTTCCTGAGATAGCCCTTTTTTTAAATTTTAGAATTGTTTTTCCATGGTCATAAACTGTTTTTCAATCAACTTCAGTTGCTGAATCATTCAGATATTAGGTGGACTTGAGCTCCAATTTCTTTGAAATGACAATAAAAAATGAGATTTGTTCATAGTGACTCTTGTTCTCTACTGTGAAGATGCTTTGTAATAAATTATTGTCAGGTGATTTCTAGTAAGATTTGAACTTCAGGCAATGATGGATGTATTGCTTTTGTGTATTCTAAAAATCAGGCAGTTTCTTATGAATTTCTGCTCGAATATTCAGAACATCGTCATTAAGCTTGAGAAGATGTGTATAGGAGAATAGCTCACTATTTTGAGCTGCCCAGGCATGAGGGTGGTACCCAATTGATGTGCATTGAGAAATGGGGAAGGATTGAGAGGGCAACTCTTCTCATGAGCGAAGAACTGGCCTTCCATTTTCTCCATCTTTTCCCTTTTGATTTCTTTCCAGTCTGTCTATATGTTCCCCCTCCCGCCCTGAGTTGCAGCACCCCTATTTTGCAGTGGCTTCACTGTTGTTTCCAGGTGGCTGCTCCACATGTGCAGGCTTACATTGGTCACATTAGCAACTCAGTGAATACATTGATCACCTTAGCAACTCAGTGATTTTGGTAGCAAAGAAGAGCTGGAAAGAAAAAGGGCAAGAAGGACAGTCTACAGAGTGGAAGGAATCTTCCACATGGAACATTTCTTGAAGCATTCCATGTGAAAGGGAAAGAAAAAAGGCAAGGAGGATGGTCTACAGAGTGAAAGAATCTTCCATCTTGCAAACCATTTCTTGAAACATTCTACTTGACAATGGTCATCATTTAACAAAGGAAATAAAGGCCACTGCTTTAGGAGTTTAGATTGACTATTTCCTACATTTAGTCCAATATTCCATTGGACATGAGAAGGACAATTAGAAGTATGAATGAATATGTAACAAAACATTTCAACATCCTGCTTTTGATGTAAACAGCGTTTCAAATACCCAAGAGAAGAATCTCATACAGAAACAACCACATCCAACATATATCCATCCAACACCTACAAATGCAAACCTTGTGTTTTGTGTATACAATAACACCCAATAACATCTTAAACCTATTAAGTATTTTTCCCTGGTCAGTTTAACTCATGTTGACATCACATGTAGAGGCTCACCACAACCTTGGATGAATGCAAATTAGTATACAATAGGCTGAACACTTCCACAACATGGAACGTAAACTATCAAAAGAAACAAATAGTTTGAATCTTATGCAGGCTTCTTGTGTATTATTCAAAGAATGTGTAGTAGGATCCATAACCTGTTTGCAGTTGCAGCTTTATGCAGCTCTACAACAGGAAGGTCAACAAAGTGAGATTGCCTAGACTGCAGAAAACCCAAGTGATACTGTATTTTGTGGGAAGAAGCAGGGTGGGGGTACAGCTCATGATTCCTCATGCCTGTCAGCTCCCACATCCCAGATCAGGGCACTGTGTGCACAAACCATGCTTAGTTTGTTGCATCACGAGCTTGCCTCCAAAGACACACATGACTCCTGTTGCTTCAAGGTCTCAGCAACATGGGCAATCACACCAGCTCCCTCATAGTGCAGCCACTTGTGCTTCACCTGCAATCCATGATCAATCAACTCCTCTGAGACTCCACACACTCCAAATCACGTAGATAGATCTGAGAGGAGATCAAAGAGGGATTCAATATAGTGCCAGGATTCAAAAGAGCTTACATGTATGGCACCGTGTGCCAAGAATGGCCAAAGTGCAGAGTGGAAGCTCACATCCACTTTTTGCCAACTTACCTGCTGCAGGCCTTGTACCATTTCCTCTGTAAACCACAGAAGCATGAGGAGAAAACAGTTAGTGCTATGTTGACAGGTTAAAGTGTGCTGCAAAAATGTTGTGGAATCAGGGATGACAGCCATCTGGTTTGAATTTTGAATGACTGAAGGAAAGAAAGGAATCCCCACTGCATGCACTCAAAGCTCAATTTCTCACCTCAAGCACACACATCACTTGAATTTCAGATGGATTTTACAAATCCAAACCTGTGAAGTCAGGAGGAAACAGTTCACACCTTCAAGCATGTCATGATAACTTGCAGCTTTCATGCTGCTTGGAACCATTTGAGCTGCCACCTTTGTTCGAGCAGTCCCTTGCTCAAAACTTAGTGATTCACTCTCCACAGCTGGACAATATGCCATATTCACGACATGCTTGTAACCATGCAACGAGTTCTGTGGTGGCTGTTAACATTGTATGTCCATTGTCAACATGAGAACAAGTACTTGCAATTCATCTCAGAATCAAGGACCCAGAGGGAGGACAGAAGAAAGTCCAACATCAAATTGGAGAATGAACAAAAAGCAGGCACTGCCAAAAACACCTTTGAGAGTTCAGACTCTCTCCGAATTGAAGATGTGCGCCATCCCACCATATCTGTAGCCAGTCAACTAAGGTTCTTGCTTACCAACATTCAAAAGTACAATAGCACAGAAATAGACATAAAAGACACAACTGGAGATGCCATGAAAAATAATTATGCTTTTGACTTGCTCTGTGTCTCACCTACAGCATCCAACTTCAGCTTTGTGAACAAATGAGGATACAATCATAGTTGACATTTGCATACACCACTCTTGACTTGAAAGAACGAAGTGCAGATCTGTCATATCAGAGTTCCACACATATTTGGTTCAATGCGAAGCAGACTGTGACACCAGATGTCTAGGTTAGGAATTTTCACCACCAAGAGTCCTCAGTATCAAGACATCAGGAATGAGGCCCTAGAACGTACATACATAAAGGGACCTTCTGGGCAGTCTGAGGCCATCTGCAAGAGAAGAGGCCGATCATTGGGTTTTCCATCTGTCAGAAACAGCTGCTTTCCAGTCTGCCCCACCACAAAGGGTGCTATTGGTACTGCAATCTCTTCCAAAAGTGGCAACCCCAGGAGGAATGGTAGCTGTGGGAGCAGTAGCACAGTAATTAGCAAAACTTGCTTACTAGGTGCATTGAGGCAAAAATGCTACAACTGGCTCAACAAATACCACCAGAATTGAAATTCAAGAACTCCTCATAGAATGATGTACCTGATTCTTCCCCCTCACACCCAAATGAGGGCTAGCAAGTGTTACGAAGTTGACAGGAACCAGGCCCGCCACCTTGGCTTCCTGGTGACACTGCAACCCAGGACGCTCCTGGCTTTGACTCTGTGGTTCTCCAAGCAGGAAGATGTCTTCAATCAGATCGACTTGAGGTGTATACAGTGCTGCAATTGCATACCTTGCAAAGAGGCCCCCGAGTGAGTGGGCTACAAATGATATCCGTGTCAAGCTTGGAGTCCCATCTACAATTTGCTGAACCTGCATAATAAAAAGGAATGATAACATATTTTGCTTGGAAGCTTGAATAACAAACTTCAGATGAAAACCAGCAAGCAGCTATGGATGGTGCAGCATGATAAAAACAAGGAGAGCTTTACCTCATCAGCGAGGCGTTTGCCACCAAAGTCAATGCCAGCAAATGTTTGGAGAAAGGCATTCACAGAACTTGCTGCCACAAGACAGTCCCAACATCGACTGGTGTAAGAAAGTTCGCTGACCAAAAAGCAAGACATCAAGCTTTGCTGCACAATTCAATTAGGATAAGAAGGAGCCAGAGACATCATGAACAATACAACGGTTTCAAATAGCAAGATTCCCTGATCTTCAATGATCAATTCAACTCAGAAAAGAAGTGTTTAAAACCAAAACGCTACCATGTATTTGAAATTTGTTGCCGAGGCGACGCTTGAGCTCACTTTCCACATACGTCCAGTCACTTGAGCTGCCATATGATACTTTGATAGAGTTAGCAACAGATCTGCCATCACATGCTTCCTGCAATAGGGTTAAACAAATGGAATCACTCAAAGGCTACTGTAAACCTTACAGAACAGTACTTACTTTCTGATGATTCTAACAATCCGCATGCAGCAACAGCAGTAGAATCTTGTGAGCCTTCATGTGACCTCTAGGTCTTGAGGATGTGCAAAAGCATGATATAGCCTAGTGGCAGTTTGTCAGTAAAGAGAGGGGTCATACCTGCCCAGAATACCATGCACAAGCACTACAAGATGCTCCGGCAGCGCATTGAGCTGCAGCACCCTCTGGGAGTGAGACTGAAGGACTGGCACCAACAAATTGGTCATGCTGGCACTTCCTCCCTTCAACCTTTTTGTAAAACCCTCTCTCCTTCTGCCATGAGCAACTGCCATTTCCAAGGGAAGATTCAATGGGAGATGGATTGATTCTTGTGTCAGGGGCAATTTGAAAACAACATGAATGTTTAGACCATCAACAAAACATCACGCACACATGGGTCAATCAATTATTTCTGCATTTGAGCTACTTCCTGAGACCTTCCCAAAACCCAGTCCCACAAAACCTCAGGGAAGAAACCCTTGGAAACCAAAGTGAGGCTCATCCATAGTCTCAGCAGCATCAGCATTCTGAGATCGAATACCTTCCAATTCTGAGACAAAATCTCTCCCCGAATACCACCCAATTCTACTCTACTCCTTCCCCAGTCCCTAGACCACACACACACACACACACACACAAATTCCGACGTCCTAAACAGTCTTCACAAAACCGTCACCAAAAACAAGGCATGAATCTGGGTACCTAATTCGCCATTACGTTGAAAGTGAACAGACGAAGAGTAGCGTCGGTAATGTGGGAGAAACCACGAATGTGTGGGTGGTCCAGAGGAGATCTTGGGACGCAGCAGCACCGCCACCAGTGTCATGATTTCTTCACAACTGCAGCTGCAATCACTTCATTACTAGGTAGCGATGGCGTGCAATCGACAGACAACACTAATGCTCACAACCTTGGGCTTTTCTTGAAAGTTGGCTTTCCCAGTTCTCGTCCCCAGTTTTGGCAGGAGCTTCAAAATGCCGGGTCAAAGTGAACCAGCACCCAGGAGCCCACCATTATTCATCCATCCATCCATCCATCCTAAGCATCAAGTGATTGGTTGGTGGGCTCCTGGGTGCTTGCCGGATGGATGGATGGATGGATGGTGGTCTCCTTGCTGCTTGTTGAGTGAGTGGATGGATGGTGGATGGATGGTGGTCTCCTTGCTGCTTGTTGAGTGAGTGGATGGATGGTGGATGGATGGTGGTCTCCTTGCTGCTTGTTGAGTGAGTGGATGGATGGATGGATGGATGCTGGATGGATGGTAAGTGGTCAGGAAACAGTTTTGTGTTGGGGTTCCAGTTTCCATGGTGGGTTGGCTCACTTGCTGTTTTACTACCCACCTTGTCATCCATTCACATGATGGTTATCACATTGTCCTAGGCCCCCCGCATTTCGAGAATGCTTCTCACCCACAAACTTCACTCCTTGTAAAGCATGAGGTGAATGTTATCATGAACTTAAAAACATATGTTGATCACAAGGTGTAGGCGGTGAAGGTTCAAGTTCTTATGCCTAGTCCTTAAGAGTGGGAGGGACCTTACACCTATAATATGCATAATTGTATCTGATCTTTTAGCCAAAGATGGTATGGTGAGTGTCTGTGTGGGCATGGAGGGTCAATTGGCCAAGTCTTGTGAGCAAATTGGTTAAGTCCTCTGAGCACAAAGTCTTGAATTCAACAATAGAGTTCACCATCTGTAACATCCTCCTTCTGCACTTGTGGATTTGCATTGAGGTTATGAATCATAGCTGGAACTTGATGCTCCATAACGTGTCCTTGATATACACAAAGCAAAATCTGATGAGGAAAAAAAAAAAATCCATTGTTGGTGTATATATCTACTGGTTTTGTTAGAGGGTCTCTTTTAGAAACCACCAGGGATAATAATCACTGCAAGCTTTTGGAGAAGTTTCTGGAGGCAATAACAGCTTGTGGACGGACACCTTCAAAAAATTTGAGTTTCTCCTGGCACTTGGGAGGCACAACATCAACTATAAAGACTGACAAGTTCTTGCTGTGGACAAATTGTTGTGAACAAAAAACGCAGTAAACACAGACACACAGCATAGTAGTACTAGAAAGAATTTGCATGAGATTGATGAAGAGTCCAAAACAGCAGCAGCATCACAGTAACTGTACACTTGAATCGGCTCCCTAAAAATCCTAGTAAAGGATGTGATCAACTATTTATCATCTTGGAACCCTTTTATTTGGTATCAAGATATAAATGATTTCTGAGCTGCATGTGCAATCCTGTCAATCACGCTCATTACTTAGAAGTCTTATTGTATCACTGCTAATTAGTATAACTTGTGCACCTGTTAAGCCCCCTTTCAACAGAGAGAAAACTCCATTAATTAAGCCAGCTGAACCCCTGATGCATTCACCTTCTCTTGACAGTCCTGTAATGGAGAATAACCCAGGATGGGAAGTCTTTTTAGGAACACCCACAACTTCAACAATCCTCAAGATCTCTTTATGGGAAGCTCTATCATCCTGTTGAGAAGCTGCTGCTCTTAGTTACACTGACTGTCTGTGGCAACCATCAATTATGTATAGCAAGGAGAGAGCAGCAAGTCATGCTGGATTGCCACTTTGCAATGGAAAAACCCACAATAAATTTCCAGCTCTGCTGGGAGTGAATCGTTAACCTGTGCTCCAAAGAAAAAAACTCAGGAGCTCTGCATCAGGCTTCTTGCACCTCAAGATGATTTGGATTAGTAAATTTGCTCCAATTGCACCTTAGAGTCTGGTGATGCTGTAAAGCTCTACCTAACATGAGCAGAAGAGATGTACGTACTGCTGCCTCCTTGTGAGGACTCATCCTCATACATGGGAGATTGTTGTAGAGAAGAGGTGGCTGGGGGTGGCATGATA
>Ga0209208_10009392_pt1 | contig 12857 bp, 8 predicted proteins | sample S1TSphfallax_3_FD_187694 | JGI IMG/M metagenome (GOLD analysis project Ga0209208, IMG submission 187694) | Host-associated microbial communities from peat moss isolated from Minnesota, USA - S1T2_Fd - Sphagnum fallax MG (SPAdes) (version 2) | ecosystem: Host-associated > Plants > Peat moss >...
TATAAAAAAAAAGTCAATTATTTTAATCACTAAGGATTATTCCAGTTAGAATCCAATACATGCACCTAAAATAATCAACATATGTGACCCCTTTTATGAAATATATTAAAGCCCATAATAGAGTTGCTTGAACATTTGGTGGATGCTTCAGTAACAAAAAAAAAAATATACATACTTTAAAATCTTGAAAAGACATGTGTCCACATAATACTTGAAACATACAAAAGGATTCTTGAAATTTCATGAATTTACATCAACTTTTTGTGGTTGGAACTTTGCAAACAATAGCAAATTGTTGTGTTCCCATGGCATTATTTCGAAAACACTAAAATACAATTTTAAGCATTGTTTAGACCTTGTGTGACTTTTCTTTTCTTTTGTTTTCACCCATTTGTTAACTCTTCTTTTTCACCACATTTATGTATGAAGGTGATAAATCTTGTATTCGCATCTATGAAAAATGACTAATGCTAAGAGTTACATATGTGATCATCAATCATTATTCATGGCCAATTAAGACCAAAAATGCTTGTAGATTTTATAATGACTTTGTTAGTTCTTAAACACTTACCTACTTAACTAGGGCCATGACCAAGAGAATAAGTGGAAGCTAGAAAATTGGTTTGGAGCTTGGTACAAGTCATGATAGAAAGAACACAATGCCTCCTCCAAGTTGTATTGCTTGGAATTAGATGGTTTTCTAGAATTCACAAGCCATGATCCATGACTTTTGAAGTCTTTCTCCAACAACATGAGAAAACTCCTTTGAACACCAATATGTCATGGCCTTCCAATGTATTGATAGCCCAAATACGTTGGCCATCAACCTTAATGTCTTTAAGTTGTTACAAGTTGAACTTAAACTTGTTGACTACTTTTTGACATTAAGATTCTTGTGGAGAGGATTGAAGTTGAAGTTGAAATTAGCCCAAGGTTGTGATGTGAGTTTCAACTTCTTATCTCCAATATTTTGTAAACCACTACTTGTAGAACTTGTAGAAATTCCAATAGAGCTAGCAATGTGTTTTAACTTGGCAAAAACCTCATGTAGCACACCATGGCCATGGTGCACTCCTTGTCAAAAGCATGAAAGACCAAAACAACATGTTAGCATGCATCAATAGCACCAGGAAAAATGTCATGAAAGATTTTGACTCAATTTGAAAAAGAAAGTGTTAAGAATATTGGGGACTATTAAAAAATGCCAACAATTAAGGAGCACATTGAGGACGATGCATGTAGCACACAAAAATGTTGGGGACCATGTTGGGAGCATTGACCAAAAGGTAAATCCAAACCAATTTTTTTTTTCTTTAATAATATAAAAATGAAAAATAATTTCTATGAAAAAAAGACATTATGGGACATCTTTTAGCAACTTTAGTTTATTGCCAAGACTTTTTGCTTTGTCAAGTTACAACTTATGTTTTTGAAGGAGAAGGACATCCATTAATTTGAAAATGGATTGAAATTATTTAATCAATTTATATATTTTAAAGTCCTCATTGAAACCTTAAATATTTAACATTAAAAGGTACAAATTTGTAGAAAAAGTTTTGAATGGTTGAACGATAGGTTTGTGTCGTCCTTTTTGCAAGAAATGTTGGAGATTTTATAACTGGAACTCAAGAGGTTTAACTCAATTTTTAATATTCACATGAAAGCATACACATTCTGAAATTTTAAGTTGTAGGGGAGTTGAACTCAAGTTCTTGAAAGAACCATGCCCATTGTATAGCAAATTGCCTACCCCAGCCATATCCCAAACCCCACCCCAATTACCGCACACAAAAACCCACCTCTACAATAGAAATATCCTTAAAGTCACATCATGTTTTATGTTGGATTTCATGTTGACTTTTTCATTTCACCCTAATTTCGCATTTTTCCTTGAGGTCCAACAAATAAAGACCCAAATTCAAAATAAGGCATGAACACATGAACATTTTTAATGAATTAAAACTACACCTAGTCTACCTAGGGGGTCTATTTACCCATCTACCTTCTTGCCTAGGGGATCTACCTACCTATTTTTCTACCCTCCTACATAGGTCTATCTACCTAGGCTCTACCTACTTACCAACCTAATTGCCTACCTAGGCTACTTACCTTCCTACCGTGGCCCCCATCTTACCTACCAACATATTTGCCTACCTAAGCTACCTACCTTCTTATCTAGGCCCCCATCCTACCTACCAACTTGCGTGCCCACCTAGATGCTACCTACCTTCTTACCAATGTCCCCATCAGACCTACCAACCCACTTGCCTACCTAGGCTACCTACCTTCCTACTTAGGCTACATAGGGTACCTATTACCTCCTTAGGCTACCTACTTATTTAAGGTGCCTAGTTACCTATTTAGGCTAATTAATTAACCACCCACATAAGTCACCTCATACCCACCTACATTACTTATTTATTTAGGCTACTTACATAGGAGAATAGCCTAGAAGTGTCTTTTCTATGTATGATGAAAATGTAAGATAGGGGACCAAACTAGTTTGACACCAAAATTAGGTGTCATTTAAAATTTGATCCCATGTATTTTCATAGTTCAAAAATATTGTCATAATTTCAAGTCCTATAATGTAAACCCCTTATTTATGTTACTTTAATGATATCTTTAGTAGCTTGCCATGATATGATACATATTCATATTTGGGATCCCATAAATAGTTATCACTAGATATGCATATTCCAAGGTCACACTTGAAGTGAATATATACATATTCACAAGGATATACATTGGACCTAGGCTTGGTGAATACTTACAATGTTGGATATGGGAAAACAACCAAAATCGAATATGTATTTTTGAAAATATGGCGATTATGCATGTTGATAATTGACATTCAATAACATATCTAGCCAACACTAGTTGTAACCCATTAAGGTTGCATTCTTATTGCACTACTAGCATTTGAGCTTGATCGATTGGACTAGTTGCTTGAAATGCTTGTGAAGATTTTCAATTCTCATTCTCATGTTGAGATTCTTTTAATATAGTTGTTGGTTGAAAGGAATTTGTAGTGCTTTCATTTTAAGTTTCAACTTCATCTTTAAATAGTTCCAATGTCTTTTTAAATTAGCTTGTTTCAATGCATAGGGTTCAATTGGTGTTCTATTCAAGCACCTTACATGGTTTTTGTGCAAGGTTTGATTAATGTTTTACAAAAACATAAATAAACACAATAAAAAATACCACTATTGTAATGCCATGAAATAGGTTCATGGTAGGCATTTGTTCCTATTTATCTCATGATGTGGATTCAAACTAATGTTGTGTGATTTTTTAATTTTTCATTAAACTAATGATTTTGAGTAGTTATCTTTTCAAATTTTACATAATTGGTCGATTCTAGTTCTTTGATATTTTAGATTTTTATAGAACCAATTGATTTTGATTCTTCAAAAAAAATTGTTTATCAAAAACCAATCAATTTCAGGGGTTTGGGATCTTTGAATGGCAATTTTATTAGCTAGTTTTTTGAGAAAAAATGAGTAATTACTTGAATCAATTCTCAAGCAAATCCCCTAATCTGGCTATATTCCATTGGTTATTATGGTAATTCAAATAAACTTGGATAGTCACATGAACTGGTTTTAAAGCAAAACCCATGACTAGCTATATTTTATTATTATTAAATCAACCATGATTGATCATTTGAGTTGTTAAAAAAAATGGGTATTTGAATTTTCCTTCAATGAAGGCATTACAAAACCCTTTGAAATGAATCATGTTTCAAGTTTCAATGAAGCTAGTAAGTCAATGAATATTCTTTCAATAGAAACATGCACAACTTACACTACAGAGCCTTTTGAAAGTAGTCATGTTCAAGAATCAATGGAGCCATAAAAAAACAACCCAATGGATTTTCATTGAATGAAGGTACTTACAAATTACACCATAGATGCCCCTTAAATCATCCATGTTTAAGTTTCAATGAAGCTAGAAAGAAGAAAAAAAGAACTTAATTCAAGTTGGAAATAATCCATGAAGGTTCAATGATCCACAATATTTAGAAACGAGCAATATCAAAAAATTCAAATTTGTGCCCATTTTGATGGAAGGAGGGACATCTAAAAGGACTTTTTAAAAGGAACTTCAATGCTACAGAACTCATCTGTTGTCTTGCCATTCTGTGCATCTAAGACTTGGTTTGAAGCAAGCTGCACCCAACATTTGAGGTAAAGCTTCAATGTTTTTTTCAATATTTACAGCTCTTGTTGTGCTTCCAAATTGGTAAATGCAAAGATCATGATGATTGTCTGAAGGCTGCACTATGGTGGGTTGACCTTGAATGTGGGATTTCCATTATAGAGTTTTATTTCTGCTGTACACAAATATAGCCATGTGATCGTAACCAGTTGTGTTCTTGACTTCCAAGCAAAAGCTTGAGAAAAACACACCAGGATCTGAAGATTGAGCGTCTGAATGGGATCTGTTTATGTGCTTATATAACCTCCTGTTGCATTCAATATCTGAAACTGGGGGCAAAACATAAACTTTTACACTTTTCTGTGCAGATAAAGCAGTCCACTTCTGCATGTTCTGCTGTCTGAGTTTACCAAACAACCTCATCTCATGTATGCTGAAAGCATTTGTTTGGATGTTGTGAGAGTCAAAAACAAGATATTCAGGCTTGGTATGGAACCAGGTCCAGTACAATAGACACAGTCGTTGGCCAAGCTCATACAGACTTGAAATGCAAGACTTTGACAGGATGAGCACTGCCATCCATGTGGGGTGTTTGCTCCTCTATCTTCTCAAGCTCAAATCTCTGCCAAACAACCATTGCTGCAATAAGTTAACTATCACTGGCTGTACCCATAAGCAGCTTCATATTCAACTATGTGCTGCCATGATAAACACAACCCACAAAAATTCCAACCTCCATGATTTACGGCTACATTTTAGTCAAGCATAGCTCATTTTCTTTGCCTTTCACTGTGAGTTACCTGCAATGAATTCAGGTTAAGCTTCTGGTGCTCTAAAGATATATGTGTTACTGTTGTTCAGTTCAGAAAGCAAACCAGATGCCCAGAGGTATCACCTGCACACTTGATGATTCCAGAAAAAATTGTAGGAATTTCTCACGATTCCTTGGATTTCTCTCTACTGGATCAGCCAGTAGCAATTTTGCCCCTGGACTGTCACACATATAACAAACACCATGGCATATTAATTTCACAAGTTTAAAGAGATCTGAAACAGAAGTGTATATTTTAGCCAATAAATTGTTCCTCCTTCCTTAACAAGTGCTGTGCTGAAGCATTTACTGTACTATCAAGGTATCAATGTGAGTCACCTCCCTCCACTTGCTTGCATCAATAGCTAATACTCTGCTAACTACCTGTAAGCAACCTATGTCACCAAGACCACAACTTGAACATATTAGAAGATGAGACTTCAACATAGGTGGAAAGAGCAGCATACTTAGTGCACAATAGCCTGGGAACAAGGTCTGCAATAAGTGGAACTGCAAGCTTCTCATACAGCACATCACATGCTAACACCTGTAGAAACAAAACTGTCAGGCAAACAATTGCAACGTGTGAAGTTGTACATGAAAAAGAAAACGTTAGGTATTAGGGTGTGATTTTGTCTGTTGGGTCTCTGTAACATGAGAAGGTAGAAAATTCAACTTTCAACTACTTGATTTCTTGGGGTTAGCCAAGAAACAAATTGCCCCAAAAAAGTACCAGATAAATTCACAATACATGAGATAAGAGTGACATAAATGGTATCAGTCAAACAGCACAACCAGGAATACAGTACAAAAGATGAGAATTGCTCACCACATCAAAATTGTGACCATGAGCTTTTTTATCTGTCCAGTCCAGGAGCTCTGCTTTTACTATTCTTGTCATCAAGCTCCCTTGTCCAAAAAGATTTCCTGAATCTGACTGCTCCAACCTCTTTGAAAATGAAGGAAGAGCCTTGACCACGTCTTTAAAGCAACCTCTGGGATCCAATACAGCACTCTCTGATGGGGTGGGTTGTAAAACCAATGGCAAGTTTGTTGCAACTTCTGGAATATTAGCATGAACTGTAAGAAGTGCACACACTAGGGCTTGCACTTCCCTGTCATACAGAACCACCTGGCAATTCCATGACCAGAAGTAAGAGGCCATCCCTGTTGGTGGATTGCTTAGTGACAGGCAGAAGTAGACAAGAAATGACCAACCATATAAAGCAAAGTGACTAAGAATAGTCATCAAATCCCAAACTTTTGTAGATACGCCCTATAATCACAAAGGAAATGCAGCCCACCTCTCACCTCACTTGCCCCAGCCAAAACAGCTGCAAGCCCTGCAAGACCTGCCCAAAACTCCTTCCAACTTTTATCACATATCTGAATGCTTAACTAAACATCTCAACTAGTCTCATATTTCTTAAGCAGCCAGAAATCAAATATCACATAATCACAATGGCACTTGTATTATGTGTACAAGAAATGGAGAAGGTGAGGACAATCAGGACACCAGAACAACAAGATCATCAGCATGATAAAAAGACTAACCCCAACAAGATGAAACCGATATACAGGACAGAATCAACCCCTAATGCCCCCACCACGGAGTTCAAAAGAGACTTTACCGAGGCCAGCCCCGAGGTCACACACACGAAGGCCTCTGACATGTTCCGGATTTGCTAGAATCTGCAAACAGAGAAGATGATCAGCAGTTTGAGAGAATTTACTCAGGCAATCCCTCTCATGGTATGCATCTTGCGAGCACAACAATGGACAAAAAAAGCAGACTAGAAAAGGAAGCAGCCACCCATATACAATTACCCGTTGAACTCTTTAGCTTGTTGCAAAAGGTAATGAACAGGGAAACATAGAGTTGCATGGCATACTTCCTCTGCAAGGGCAATTGCTGAAGGCCAAATACGACACCAATATGGGTCTCTGTCAAGCCTACCTGCACAGAGCTTAGGCAACAGCATTCCAGCAATGTGACTTGTCAGGCCAAGGGTCCGGCACATATATCAATACCAATACAAAGAAGACAAGGACTTGATGGTTCTGATTTCCCACACATCTGTCCACAGCCTTCTAACAAAAGAGGGGGGGGGCAAATTGTACCTTGTTCTATGTACATATCGATAACCTCGTCCACATCTTTCGGTTGGATCACTGTGAGTCGCCTCCCGTTGATGAGAAACTGCATGCATAGAAATGCACCACCACGCACGGCTCTAAGACAACAACGAACAAGAAGTTCTATTCCCTAGATCCTAAACACTAAACCCTAAACCCTAAACCAAGGGCGGCAACAGAGGAAAGACAGAGAGACCGAAACAGGCCAAGAAAAAAAGAAGAAAAGTATCTGGAATGTGGGGCTACTAGGATTACAGGGAGAAGGCCACTGAAAGTTTCTCCTCACTCACATGTTGTTCGGCAAGCTGAAAGGAAGGGAAAGGCGCATCAATTGCCGCTGCTCCTGCGCCTCCTGACGTCGCAGGGCAGCAAGCCGTAACCACGGATTGAAAATTCAACTGTTGTGGGACATTGAATCGCGGGGTGAGACGAAAAGGCGACGATAACACGAGCGCCATCGAAAAAAAACAGTTTCCCCGATCGCAGCAAGCGAGCGAGCGACTCGGTACCTACGCGCGCGCGCGCAAGCAAAACACGCACAACAATTGCAACGACAACAACCCCAAAGCAAAATTAGGGTTTACCTCACAAAAATTACCTACCCACTATAAATCAATCCTTGGATAGAGTTTTACATATTGCCACCCTAAGGTGCATTCACACTTGGTGTTAGGGACTCTAGTGTTGAGTCCCCTAACACCATGCTAGTCATTTAGGACTTATACCTACTTACCATGAACATTTTATTTTAGGCTAACATTCACTTAATATTAAGGTATCGCCCATTTAACATTGGGTGCCACCTAAGATGCCACCTAGCTTTTCATTTCACATTGACTTAACATCAAGTGTGAATGCACCATAAGTAATCACTTTAAAAAAAACAACCAAACCTACATTTTCATTTCCTATCGTCTTATTGAAATTAGCCATACCAACATTTTTGAGCTTTTTGATTGGCCAAATACAATCCAAATATCACCCTAGTGAATTGAGTGGGTCATAGATCGTAGATGTATTTTTTCCAACTTTTGGATAATATCAACCAAAGGCCATAAAACATGTTAGAAACAATCAAGTGTAATCCAACAATAATCAAACAAACTTGTGCCTAAGTATGTAATCAAAAGTTCATGTTTCTCACCATGCTCAGCACCCAAGTTTGGATCGTTCACTAGATATTAAGATATGACATTTGTTTCATGTTAATTATAGTGAATGTTACAACTTTAGTTTTGGGCTTGTGACCAAGGATGTGGCAAAACAAAATGGCAATGGGTCAAAAGCAAGCTAAAGCAAAAAGAAACTTTAAATACATTGGGGAGTGAAAAGGAAACATTTCCAAAGCTCTTGGGATGAACTCCCACTTTGGGAATTGGGAATGTTGTGTAGTCCCAAACTTATGGGATAAAAGTGCATGGGATAATCATATTCAAATTTTTTTAAATTATAAGTTAGAAAGCTTTTAATGTTTAGATATCAAAAGTGAGCTTACATTTTCCATTTGAGATGTGACCTAAGAATTGTGGCCAAATTAAGGACCAAAAACCAAATTGACATTTGATTTTTGACCACTAAAACCTAAGAAACAAAAGCAAATGACCTATAATGAAAGTGTGCAACATGGTGTTGGAAAAATTTCATTGAGGAATACAACTCTATAGTTGGAAGATTTTTAATCAAAGCTCATATGAGTAAATAATGAACTCATAAATTTTCAAGACCCATAATTCTCAAAATCCCAAGAAAAAAAGTCATTTCAATGTAGTCCCCATAGTATCATAAGGAAGATGGTGATGGCCTCCTCCCAAGTTCTGGTTGTGTGAGTGGAATGAGTCCAAAGCAAGTCCATGACCCAAAGTTGGTCCATTTACATTAACCACTTACATTATTTGATTTGTGCTAATGAATTGCTTATGAATTGTTCATGAACTTGTTACATGAAAACAAGGTATATTCATTGTTTTGTGTCAAAAGAAATTACAAGTAGCCATAAACAAAATTTGATATACTCTATTGTCCATCTTACTTGTGAAACTTGGAGATAATGATTGGGACCAAACATGCTCTTCAAAGCATTTGATAAGATTACCTTTTCACAACATCTTTTTTTGTTCGGAGATATCATTGTTTCTTTTGTCCATTGATCTATAATGAGATCTATAATTGATTATGGTACATCATTTAAATGGCCCACTTGCCTTGGGTTATTTAACAAACATTCTGAATTATATATAATTGAATTCATCTACCCATTACCTTCATAATGTTCCATTTGTCCACCATTGATGTTTTAGCAACACTTATATTATTGCTAACAGATTGGTTAAATGTTAAAGTGCAGACCATGTCTTTAACAACCCACAAGCTTGATTTTATGAATTCCCAATAAATAAATTGTTAAATTGGATTTAATTTTGGTCAAAATATTTTAACTACATTTGACTAAATCCAAGTCATTGAGGTAATAAATAATCATATTTCTAACAAAAGGATGGGTGATGAACTTTTTAAATGATTATTACTATAGACCTTAATTTAAACCCTATGGTTCTATTCTATGGAGAACAATACCAATTTCCTTGAAATCCTTGCATTATATTTTATCTTTCATATCATTGCATGTTTCTAAGGGTTGCTTGCAATATTCCCTAAAGAATGGTAACCTTTTCTACTTGGAACAATAATAATTGTTATTTTTCGAATTCTACACCTCCTTACACATTCTCAAATAACATCTTCTTTTTTTTGTGCATACCAAGATTCAAATTCAATAGCTCGTTTAATTTGTTCATATTTAGTTTGAACCATTTGTCAACCCCTTGCTTCATTAAACAACATTGTTGTGACAACATTAGGCTAAAACCTCCAATCAAAATGTACAATGTTAAGATTCAACTAAGGTTCAATGGTCATTATTGGATATGGATATGGAATGGTTTAAAGACCATGACAACAACTTTTTGGGAATTTTACAAAATGTTTGTTTAAATGAAAAGCTTGCAAAAAATTAACTTCAAAAGATATATGTAGCCAATGGCCCCAACGTTATCATGTTATTTAATCTCCTAATCAAGATTGTGAACTATGGTTTTGGAGGGCTCATAATATTGACCCAAATTTCATAATTAAACACAAATGCAATTCCATTTGTATCATTGTCATGGCAAGTCCAATGGGTGTGGATGGCATTATTCATATCAAATTAACCATTGTAGTTAATCATCAACGAAATTTAAGGTGAAAGCACACTAAGCCCACCAAAAATTATAGTCACAAGTATAATGTTTATGCAAATATTTTTTTGGTAACATATGGACATCACATCTTGGATTATTTTTGCTTAATTTAAGTATATTTGATTAGCTTTATACTTACTTTAATGACTTATTTGTAAAAATCCAACAAACATTGAAAATTTTGAACGTTTGAAATGTATTTTTGACAAAATAATAAATGTTAAGTGGAATTATTGGGAGAATTTTTTTATGGTGCATGATATTGATCTAAGACCATACATAAATTTAAAGTTTTTGGATGAAATTTCATTCAAAAATGTGTTTTTTTTTGCATTGATTTAAATGCATAAATTTTTAAAATCTTAAAGGAAAAACGAATACCATATTAAAAAAAGGAGATTTTATAAATGGGCATTGCATTATTTTTTTCAGTTTTTTTTTGTTTGGTAATGTTTCATGAATCACAAACATGAGGCCCTATGGCCATACAAAAAATATAAATTATATACTCTATATACATTGATTTTATCCAATCCTCTTCATCTAACCATTGGGTCAAGATTAATTTTGACTCAAAATGAACCTTTGAATTCCAAAATGTTGTCATGCAAATTCTAAATTTTTCTACTTATGTTTAGATAATCAAAAGGCGTCATCAAGATTTCAACTCACTATGTATCATGATATTTATTAGACATCATTTTTTTGGTTGAAAAGTGGTTCATCTTTAGTGTGCTTTCAACCTTCAACCCTATACCAGCCAAATTAAGATCCTAACAAAATATATATATGAAGTTTAAACAGTAACCATGAAAACCTCAAACCATAATGTCAAAAAGAAATCAACTATGTAATCCACATTGAACATATGAATTATTGATCAAAAGAACTACAACACTACCCAACACAATATTTGTTGTTACAAAATGTTGAAAACAATCCAAAACAACTATTTAAATAGGCCTAATCAAGGTTCTTAGCAAATATATTGGTTATTCTATTACTCAAAATGTTAGGATTGCAACAATGTAACACAATGAAAATTCCATTGACAAGATTCAAATCATGGACCCATTTTGTCATTAAAATAAAAACAACATGACATTTACCTTTTCAATGGCATTGTTAATTGATTCTTGCCGTCTACTTATAGGTTTTCCATTAAGACAAGATTGAAACCAAATACCCATTTGTCATTGAAATTGGTAACATGACATTTATCTTTTCAATCGCAATATCTATTAATTCTAACCATCTCCCTTGCATTGACCTAATGTAATAATAATTACATGGTGGGATCTTGCAAAGGGTGCAAAATAATGTCAAAAGTTATATATTGTTTTCTTAAGGTTTTTAATAATGACATCGGTTGTTACGTTATGCAAGAAACCCTAAAACAATTATTTATTGTTTAGTTAAGATTCTTAATGAAAACATTAATTGTTGTAATATGCATAAGAATGTCCAAAACAAACTACCTATAGATTTTTCTAGGTTTTTTAAAAATAAAAAATTGATTATTACAAAATGTAGAAAAAAAATCCAAAAAAATCACCTAATTATTTCTCAAGGTTTTTAATGAAATTTTTTATTGGTTGTTGCATAATGCATTAAAAAAATCCAAAACAACTATTTAAATGGGCTTAATTAAGATTTTTAATAAATATATTGGCTATTCCATTTTTCTAAACATTTGGACTACAACAAGAAAACACAATGAAAAACATAGGTCTTCCATGATGTGATTGGAACCAAGGAGATCCATTTTTGTATTAAATTTGAAATAACACAACAAATTTACCATTTCAATGGCATTGTTAGTTGATTATTGCCATCTCCCTTGGGCTAACATTATGCAATAATAGCCACACAATGGGATCATGTAAAAGGTGCAAAAAATTGTTTAAAATATATTTGTTGTTTTGTCAAGATTCTTAATGTTCAAGTATTTATTGTCAAATAATGCAAAAACAATCCCAAAACAACTATCTATTCTTGAGGCTTTAAATGAAGATATTGGTTACATTCCCTTCTTCTAAATGTTTGGATTCCAATGAGAGAACACATTGCAAGAAATAGGTTTTCCATTGACAAGATTGAAATAAGGATTTATTTGTCACTAAAAATAAAGAAAAAACTCAATTACCTTTCCATTGGCATTGTCAATTGATTCTTAACCTCCCAATGGCCTCAATGTTTTCCATGGATTAAGATTGTGTAGGTTCAAACTACTAACCCCAATATTTTAACCAAGAAAAATGCAATTCCATTTCTATCATTTTGATGGTGGATCTAGTGGGTGTGGGTGGCATTTTCCATATCAAGTTCCCCATGGCCAAGCCTTGCCTCTATTGATTGACCATTCTAGCTACTAATCAAGGAAATTGTAGGCCCATTCCAACCATGTTCATATTCTAACACTTTGAAGAGGGTATGAAGTTCATACAACTCCCACCATTCAATTCATATTGCTTCAAGCATAAGACTTAACAACCTAGTTTTCTTGAACA
>Ga0209208_10009393_pt1 | contig 12857 bp, 8 predicted proteins | sample S1TSphfallax_3_FD_187694 | JGI IMG/M metagenome (GOLD analysis project Ga0209208, IMG submission 187694) | Host-associated microbial communities from peat moss isolated from Minnesota, USA - S1T2_Fd - Sphagnum fallax MG (SPAdes) (version 2) | ecosystem: Host-associated > Plants > Peat moss >...
AACTTTTTAGAAAATTCAACTTTTCTCTCTTGTTTTGATTTTGAATCTAACTAAATGCTAGTTCCATGATCTAGCTCTTGTGTCAATTCCAACAAAAAGACGCTAGCTTGATCTCAAATCACAAAAATCTAACCCTGAACCCCCAAATTTAATATCGCAAACAAAGTACTCTTAGAAACTTCAAACCTCTTCTATTCTGAGTTTTTCAACTCAACTATCACCTCAACTCTTTTCCTTGAAACCGTGAGAGGTTCTCAACTTCAAAGCTCCCTTACCCATGTGCATAATTTTGGGTCCAAGGAATATCTTTTTTTTAGACAAAATTTCACCATTTTTCAACAATGAAATTAAAAAATTGTTGTTTTTTTTAAGTGGAAATTCTATTACTTTTTTGTTGAACTTTGCCAAATTCTAAATAACAAATAATTTATTTTTATTAAAAAAAATGGGCCCCAGGGTGCTTGGGCACACCTTGTGCTCAATGTTTTGTTTTTCAATTTTTTTGGAATTGAAATTTTGGTATTAAATAATAATAATAATAATAATAATTGTGCTGGGTAATCAAAACAATTGTTTTGCATGCAATGAAACCTAGGTTTTGGGTTATCTGTGAGTAGCGTATAACTTGATTTTGATTTTGATTTTGATTATTGTTATGCAGATAGAAACTAGTCAACTGGGGATCTTTCATCACCAAAATTTCTCAGCAAATCCTTTGTTGCTGAGATCGGGAATGACATACGTAACCAACTGGCATGGATTCTTCTTCCACTTCCTTAGGCTGATTAAGATTCAGAACGATCTGAGTGGGCAGATTTTGGTCTTGTTATGGCCTGGGGTCCTTAGCCACTGGAGAGTACGCTTTTACAATATTAGCAATATTGACCCACGGGAATTAAATGTAGGGAATTAAATGTATACGTAGTTGACATGGATAAGTTGTTGCAAAGTTTTGACTACTCTATACTTTAGCCACATTGTAGAAAGGGGCAAATGTGAACACTCATGTATGTATATAGAACTTCAACTTTTCATATGACATACAACAGAATTTTTCACTAATTTATTTGCGGCACACGGTAGTAGTTTGGAGTTGGTTGGTTCCACGCCGTGATTGCTAGTGTTTGGACATTGACATGTGATGTGCCTATCTATCCAAAAGATGGATCAACCCACATGGGTGATGTGGTAAGTTTGACCACATGATATAGGAAGCGATGGTGTCTAGTTGGCAACAGAACAATTGTGCGGATTTGTATATATATATGACTTTAGTGTTGTGTTGGATCAAGGAAACTTGTGTGGATTTGAATATATATGATGTTAGTCTTGTGTTGGATCAAGGAAGCTTGTGTGGATTTTTTTGGGGTGTGAAATCTTGGCAAAATACAAAAATAAAAATAAAAATCGGGGTTGTGACCCCTTCAAAGGTTTTCTTGAAATTAAATTTTAGTAATTTTTTTGGAATTTTTTTGCCAAAAAGCATGGTTTTGGGACTGGGTATGCCAATGCGGTGTTGCTGAATCTGGCTAGATCCTCCTATGGATGGTTGCCAATGCAGCTATACCACAACAGTGAATAAGGCAATAAAAACTAATAAATTAATCTGCATTTTTATTTTATTTTTAAAAACATGGTCATGAATCATGATATAAAATGTAAAAAATTGGTTTATTTTGGATTCATCAAAAATTTAACCAAATGTGTAAGTAATAAAATGTTAGTAGGATCAATGTTTGCAGAAATTTCCAAAAGTTGTGTTTCCATAATGGATGAGGTTGGCTGGGAAGGATCATTCTTTACATTTCCTTGAAACCATGTGTGAAAGAAACAGAATTTTGGGGTGATGCGTTGACAATGTTGGACAAAAAATAAAAATCACTGTAACATCAGCCTGTTATGCGTTTGTGACATTGCACCAAGTTTTATGTCACCCTACTTTAAGTGACAAATTTTCGGGACTGATTATGGCTAACATCGTAGAGCAATCACAGCCATCTTATCTCTTAAAAATAAGGACAAGAGGATGGAGCTCATTAGTCAATTGCTATAACAGCAGGACCCATTACATCCTTTGTGTTAATCTGCTCATCACAAGTCACATATTGAAATCAACTGTGCAACCCAGAGGGATTTTTTAGCACACAACATACCTGGAAAACATTTCAGTGCAGAGGCTGAAGTTTCAAAGCTTTGTTGACTTCAAATACATGTCTTTCAAAATTCTTCACCACTTGGCTGAGTACCCAAAAAGTCCAGAGTTCAAAAAAGACTCCGGTACCTCTCATTGTAATAATTTTTAAAACACAAATCAAAGTTCCTTGTAACTGCCAGAGAAATCCTGTTTCCCTGTTGACATGCAATCAATGAGCTGCTGTTTCCATCTGGCCCTCACAAACATTTCTTGCTCATCTGATCACTGTGCAGCTGCCACTAAAGTGGTGCGAGCATGTGTGAATGCACTAAGCAAAGCTCCCAGTTGCAGCTTCTCATTTGGTCCAAATGCTAATCTATATCTGTACAGTAAAACCAAGGTCTGCAGTTTGTTAGAAGAGAAAGGAAGACAAAATCAAAGGTACCAATGCAAATTTGGAGAGAGCTAAGATAAAGCCCACCAAGGTCCTGTCACAAAGGAAGTATTGTGCATCCAAGAGAGGCTATTGAAGAGCAAAGACAGACAGACATGGGGGTAGTACTACAGCAAACAAATGAGACAAAAAGCACTTTCTTCAATTTGAAGAACAGCATAACAAAATTGATAGACAAATGATGACTAGAGCTTGAATTGTGTGTAGCACATGGGGACTTACTCAATGTCCGCAAGAGCGTCAATGAGCTGGATCCGAACAGCAGGTGGCATGTCTATACTGAAGACAAACCTGCATCACCCACAACAACAGGATGGATCAAATGAGAGAAGGAACAGTAAACAAACAACTATCATTTAGTAGGATGAACACACTTCCTAATGGTGTTAAACATCTGGCTTATAAGGTGTGTATTACTACTTACGGTTGAAGCTCCCGCACAACATCAAACAAAGCAAGGCCTTTCCTTGTCTTCATTTCTGAGATCTCTGCACAACATGTCAAGGCATAAACTTGCATTGTTGAAAGCAATCTTGAATGCAAAGCAGGAAAGTACTCTTGACAGCTTACTGTCATTTAACATTGCTGGCCAGGTGATGCAGCTCCAGTAATCACTTGTATTATGATGGCTTGTGTTTTGTAAAGAAAAAAGACTTGGCGAGAGCAATGTTAAATCTCTCTGGAAAGTAAACAAAAGGATACTCTGGTATGAGGTAGAAAACGACTCATTGAGGAGCCAAAATGCTATTTGCTCAATATCCTTTGGCATTGGATTACCAGTGCACAAATACACAGCTTCTGCCGTCAAGTGTGGAGATGCCATCTGTCCTGACTGTACCCACCCACAACACACTCAAATGAAACACTCATCCCATGCTCCAATTCAGAAAGATGAGAAATGCACAGACCAAGAGGTGAAGAAAGATCCATAGTGATCAGTATCTGAATGAAGAACCTGAAGAATGTTGAGTGCCTTCCGCATATCCCCATTGCTCAGTTTCACAATAGCACCCAATCCTGAGTCTGTCACATCCAGACTAGTACCACCAGCCCAAATACCTTACTAGCAAATGTTAGGTCTGACAGCAACAAATTATATATACATATGTATATGTATGTATACACCAGGACAATGAGGTTGGACAACAGAATCTAATTGAGAGTTCCAGCAGAGGGCAAAAATCACTGAAATCCACATCAGTATGAGGTGGCCATTTCTAAAGTAACGAAAATTCTTACAAGTTGAAACTGCAGTCCAAGCTTGAAGGCCTTACTTTTCTTGTTGGATGATGTAGCGGAGACGGTCAGTAACATGGGCAGCAGCAAGAGGTGGAAAGCGGAAGCGAGTGCATCGTGATTGAAGTGCCGGTATGATTTTGCTCACATAATTGCATATCAAACAGAACCTTGTGTTCTTTGTATATTTCTCTATAACTGGCACACATAACAAACGAACAAATGTGAGAGCATATTACCATTCAGACAAAGGGATCAAGAGAATCAGATGCAAAAAAAAATTCTCTTTTCAAGTTGCTTCACTGCAGCAATGTGTTATGACCTAAAAAAAGATGAGAGATTGAGAAGGCCTACTTCTGCGTAGAGAGAATTGTGCCTCCTTCGTCATAGCATCAGCTTCATCCAAAATCACCAGCTTCACATTTACCTTAGGACTGCATATTCCCAAGAAAAAAAACACCTTCTGTAAGTATGGAGCATTTTAGAAAGCTAGAATATTCATGTTGGTAAACTGCCAATTATGCAATGCACAACATCCACAACATCTGCATTTCGGAAACACTCATGATTGACTGAAAAAACAAAATGCATGTAAAAGGCTCTTATGGAATTAACAGCAATATAGGAACTAACAAACCCGAAAGAAATGCTCTGAGTGCTTGCAAAATCTTGCACTTGCTGCCGCACCACATCAATGCCTCTGTCATCAGATGCATTCAGTTCCAAAATCATGTTTTGGTAGTAAGATCCATAGAGCTTGCGGGCAACAGCAAGAATAGTTGATGTTTTGCCTGTGCCTGGTGGACCATACAGCAGCAAATGTGGCAATCGATTCTCTCCTGTCAACCTGTCAACTTTTGCACACAAAAGTCCAACAACAATATTTACCCAAATACCACGTTCTTCAGCTCAAGCAAGGAAACAAACAAAAACATTTCACCAACGTCATGCATTACATCATGTATTGTTAAAAAAGTTGAAGCTGCTTGTTCTTCTTCTTTCTTCTGCTGCTGCTTAGAAGGAAAAAACACTCCTGGACAAAGAATAACTCTTTGGGGTGGGTTACAAACAAAGCAAACCTACTTGTGTCAATAATGTCCCTATGGGCAGCAACATCCGCAAGCGAAGCGGGTCTGTATTTCTCAACCCAGGGACCTCCTGTGAACTGTTGTTGGGAAACAACACCCATCTTCCCTTTCCCCTTCACTGCTGCTGTCAGCTTTGCTGCTTGTTGTGGCTCATCAACTTCCATTGCTGCTACTGCATCTTCTGCCATTCCTACCCTCCCCCAAAACCAATCCACCAACTCACTCACTCATCCACACACCCAGAAACAAAACCTACCCTTCCAAACCCCTCCTTAAACCTTTTTTTATCTTGGCTGGATCCAAATCCCTACATCTTTCAATGACACAAATGATTGGCAATCACACCACCTCTTCTTCTACCAAGCTTCATCTTGCTCCCCCACCCTGCCCAATAAAACTACCACCCATGTGCGAAAAAGCACTCAAAACCTCAAGTTTGTGCATGCTCTCAATCTGTGCATCAAAAACACTCAACCCTAAAACTTTTGTGGTTTCCCAAATGTGTGCATCAAAAACTCAACCCTAGAATCCCAGGGGTGATGGCTCAGTGGTACAGCCACTTCTAGGACCCTGGGACCTGAAAAGATCCTGGGTTCAAACCCAGTGTTGTTCAGGTGAAACAGCTGCAAGCGCTCTCTGCCAATGAGCTTGACTTGACTTGGGGGTGCCAATAGCTTGTTAGGTCAGGTCTGCTGTTGTGCTTCACACGAAAGAAAAAGGGAAAAAAAACTGAACCCCAGAACTTTTTGATCTGCATCAAATATTGCACTCGACCCTAAAACTTAGTCATCTTGGCTCTTCCTGTAAAGGAGAGACTATGGAACAATGTCTGAGCAATGCAATGTGATTTGCAGCATTGCAATGCAGGATTCAGTTGTGCCCTTTGAAGTCATTATCTGTGGCCTTGTAGTCCTGTTAACCTTGCTTGCAATATTTTCCTTTGTACAGTTATTGGTAAATGCTACGGCAGGTGTTTCATGGGCCCACTATGGCCGCTCAGGTAAGCCCCTTTGATGTCTTCTCATGAGATGATGATGTCAAGACCTTGAATTTTCGACGAGATATGACTTGGAAGTGGTTTAGGGTTTAGGGTTTAACCCTAGACCCTAAAAACCAACATGAGTGACCAACATTGAATATTGTATGTGTGAGGTCCGCTATGCTCTTGAACTTTGTACAATGAATGTCTGGTGGTGGGATGTTGTCAGTATATGGCAGCTTTCTTGTTGCCAGAGGCTACAATGTGATGGCAATCTCCTGAGCATAGTGGAAGTAGTTTGTCCACAGGAGGTGAATTTTGTTGCTCCAGTTCTCCTGACTAGAATATCAAAGGTGAAACCCATCAAATGGCCTTGCTCTTGTAAGCAAAAATATGAGAGCTTCTAGAAGACTAAATGGGTGAGGAGGCACTCCTCTCAATCTTGCAGAAAAGTATTAAATTATTGGCAATAAGGTTTTCTTCGACAGTTTGTTGCATTCATTTAGGAGTGAGCTCAATCTTTGTGATGTTCCAGTAATGAAACATCTTTTTTTGAATGGGTTTAGGGTTTAGGGTTGCAGCTACAGCTCATGTAATGCTGAGAGTCTTGGGGATTACTGACTAATGTATTTGTGTCTTTCTAGATCCAGTCAGCGACAATGCTGTTACTTTGCAGTTTGGTGATAACTCCACCAACCACCAACTCAGCTGCAGAAATCACCCTTCTGGTATTGACTGTTTTTCTTTTCTTTTCCACCTGTCAATGGTGGCTAATTAGGATTCTAGTTTTCGCCATTCTTTTGTTATCAATCTTTACTGGAAATGATTTGTGCATGAACATATTTTCTCATGGACTCATCTGTAGGCTTTTGGTGTTTTACAATGGAAGCTTTGTTGCTTGTCTTTCAGAGCTTTGATCTGCTCAGAATATTGCATGCTTAATTTTGTAAAAGGGGGACCAAAATGATTGATGATCAAAAGAGCAACAGGCTCTTCCTATTTCTGCATCTTGTAAGGTCAGATAAACATGCAGGAGTTTCTGGACAGATCTTTAATGCTATGTTTGTTGCCATCTGACAGACCTTCCACAAGCTTGGCTGGGGGTTACAAGGCTGTTGATGTGCTCTGCTGTTTCTAAATGGGTAAGGTCTGTGTGAAGGATTGTGTTAGGTGATTTGTGGATGCTTCATGGAGCTTGAAAGTAAATCATTTCTGGCTGAATATTGGACTTTGAAAGGCCTGTTCCAAGTGCACCTGACATGTGGAGGTATGTAATTGATTGGGCCAAACTAGCGAGGCCATTTATTTCAGAAATGCTGGAGTAGGTAGCATCTATAATCTTCATAATCTATTGAAGTGCAAGCCATAATGCAGTTGAACCATGATGCACTTTTGAACAGAAGATGAATTGCAGTTAAATTGCAGATGTACAACACAAAAGGGCCTTCGTTCCTTGCCTCATGGTGCCTGACATACCAGATACACATGATGTATTTCTATTCTGCAGGTTATGCTATGGTCAGATGGATTTTCATTACCAAAGTTTTAGGGCTGTATGTACTGGTGAGATAGCACAAATTTCTTATTCTCCACTGCATTTCACTGTTTTATGACAGGTGTGCTTCTTTACATATTCACACCTTTTCACCTTCACAAAGGATATATTTTCGTGATCCCATCATTTCTTGTGAGCCAGAGGCTTTCTGGATACTGGCATCAACATGAATTGCTCTGGATTGCATTGGGGAATTGGATGTGTTCTATTCAATCTAGCATGCTAGGCCTATCACTTGTGGGGTGTCCCTTGAGAATTTGACAGGTGCTCCTCGCTCACTCATGATGTCCTACAAATTTTGAATTCTAAGCAGTTGGTTGTTAACTGTTTTAGATATCTACAACCTGTATATGGAATCCTTTTGACGACTGTAACACAAGGAACCTGCTGGTGGTGGTGGGAGGATGCACCATTTTGATGTCATGCAGTTGGTGAATTTTTTTTGTTCCACTTGTTCTAATTTCAATTTCAGATTACAGACTACTTTACTTAGCAGAATTGACCACCTATCAGCAATGTCAATTCAGTATGCTGATCCAGCCAGAGCTGCATATCCTGAAGTTCCCTGTGTCCCATGATGTATTCCCCATAGCTCTTAATGCCACGGAACAGGCCAGCTAGGGCTGATTCCAGGCTTTAGCACACCCAAGAGCTTCCTCTCTGGGGTTTGCCAGGCCTGGAATTGGCCCTAACTGGCTGCTTCTCTCTACTATGCAAAAAGTTGAATTTATTTAGGTTCTGTCAGTTTCATCCTGTCATCAGCTAGCTGCCTTCTGCTTAAACTTTGTTTACTGGGGTGGTGGCGTTTCATTCTCAAGTTCACCGCTTTGGAACACATTGAATGAAATTTTCAATTTTCAGTAGTCATTTCTTTTTCATGAAAGTTGTGATGAAGGAAAGTTTCAATTTTCTCCACTGCTGATGACTTATGAAATAAATTATAACAATACCTTTTGAAAAACCTTTGAACTGGGTTTGAACTTTGAACCAGCTTCACAGTTCCCAGTAGGGTATCTTGCAAGTGAGTATCCACTCAAGCTGTGACATGGTCATTCTTCAGTTCTTCATCACAATCAGATTCAATTGCCTGCTCAACTTGGAAGTGGAGTAAGGACAGTGCGTTGGCCTCTCTGTAGCTGGCTGATCGCATTGAGCAATTTGAGAGAACATCAATTGTTGCACCACTTTGGAACAAATGTTGGACTGATTGTGGATCCAGGAGCTCTTATTCCATCTTCCAAGTTTCATGGCCCAAATTCAGCTCAGCAGTCAGAATTTCAACATCATATGAATGGAAGTCTCACAGGCATGCATGTGAAAAAGGTGCCATTGTAACCCAAAAGTTCCCCCAACACTTCCCTGAGAGTTCAGTTTGTTCTCTGTTTGGTCAATAATTCTGTTACCAAAACTGAAGTTGAAGCTGATACACTTCTGGTTTATGGATTGCCAGTCACCCAACTAACAGGCCATTTGAGTTGTGTGAAAAAAATCCATTCTATCAAATGTTACCAAAAATTTGTTAAAATATGGTGTAGGTCTCTACTGTTGACAAAGCAAAGTATAATCTAGATGAAGTATGTTGTTCAGGTTACAATCAGCTCATTCAAGCCCCCAGAGACTACAAGACTTCAAGGTGTTCCAAAAGAGTCATGGAGTGGGTGTGGTCCCTCCTGCTCTGTGGAGCAGTCACTGGAGTTTAGATAATAAAGAGTAGTATTTTCATACTTTCTGAAGCCAACTCATTTAGATCAAACACCTATTGATAAGTTTGTCTTAACCACAAAAATTACCTTGTAAAGTAGAACTGCATATATCTGAGAATCACCCTACAAATAAGCAGAATGGTGCACTCACTAATGTGTGACACTAGAACATTTACTCAATATAGGGTGTGTAGTCAATGTAGTGCAAGTTGTAATTTGGAGTAGTCTCATACCAGCTTCACAAGTTGCTGTGTTGGTTCAAGTTGTTGTTAGGCCATACTAGATGTTGACTTAATCCCTAAATGCTTGACAAGCCAGAAATGGTTTTTTTGGGGAAACTTCAAATGGATGTGGGTTATGAAGATTTACCTATTTTTCTGTTTCCTTTTTTGGGGGGTTGCATGGGGCTTTAGAGCTTTCAGATGGTTTGCAAACTAGGAATTGCACATGGATTGGAGACTTGGGTGAGGCTTTGATCAAATAAGTGCATGCATTGTGCCTCTAGCTGGCAGACCAGCTGTTTGCACTCAAGACTACACCAATGAAGGCAATGGGAGTCATTGGTGGTCAGGAAGGGCCTAACGATCTGGAGCCTCATTTACTAATTGACCTAGGAGTTCCAACATTGGAACCTTTTCAAGTGGCTGCATGTTTTCAAGGATCCACACATTCACATTTCAAACATTGCAAGCTTTCATTCTTGCTTGAAGAACCACATTTTGGTTTGAACCTCTGGTTTGGTACTTGAGTACCTAACTTTGTCATTGTGAGTGTCATATGAGGATGTATGCATTAGTGTCTTCTTTTGATTGGTGAAGCTTCAAATTCAACCTTGGGGAACACATACTCTATCTTGTATGAGCTTCAATCTAGATTTGCCATCTTATCATCCCTCACTTGATTTTGGGTGAAACTTTTATCAAAGGTTTTTGAGTTTGTAAATCAATGGTTGGATTTGTTATCCCATTCATGGATGAGTACATTGGACCTGATAATTTCTAACTAGGGCTTTGAATAGTCATAAAAAAGGCTTGGGCTCTTCGGGTTGATACTTGATACAAAATCTCAACTATCATAACTGTCACTGAATTAACCAGTTATGAAATCTTGTGCGGGTGTGCTGTGGGTAGCAGGTGGCCAAACCTTGGTCATGCCTCACTTGCCAAACTATGTTGTTTGTTGTGGAAGGGAATGTCTCAGGCAACAAGCAATGGTGAAGTGCAAACCAAGGATTCCTCTAAACTTCAAACTGTAAACCAGTAACCCTAGTAGTCCTGAAGCTTGGTTTCAGCAGTAAAAACAATAATAATTTAAAATTCAACATTATAGGAAATGAATGAATCTATTCTGCTTGAAAGCTTCATTCAGATTTTTGGCATAGCAGTCACATATTTTTTCAGAAGTTTTGGCAATTCCAAAAAGTAATTAATTAGTGCTTAACCAGTCTAGGGTACTAGGGTAGTCAAAAAGAGAAAAAAGGCAAACAGGACATGAACTCCTGGAGGATATGAACTTATGTTTCTAAACTTCAAATGGAAATTGGGCATGAAAGGGAACCAAAACTGCTCCCTCCAAAACCTGATTTTTGCTTTCACAGAGTTGTTCAAAGTTCAAACTCCTTGGATGATGTGAAGGTTTGTTTTTTGCTTTTTTGCTTTTTACAATGGCAGCAGCAGCAAGTCTGGTAGATTCCTCTCCAGCTTGAACTTGGTTCTTTTCAACTGGTAACCTCTAACTAGCTTCTCCATTTGCAGTCTGACTAGTTATATATGGCAGTCTGGGATTCCTCCAACTTTGGTTCTTTTCAAGAGGCGAGCAGCTAGAGTTTGGCATTGAACCATTTCATATATTGTTTTTCCAAGATTCTTTTGGTTTTGTTCTATTCGAAGTCTGCAGTTCCAGAAACCAATTTAAAACGCTGCAACCAGCCCCCCAAAAACATTTTAAATGTCCACCCAAAAACAAAAACAAAAAAATTTTAAACAAGTAATTTAAGCCAGTTTGTCCAGAAGGCCATTTGTCCACAAGAATCGAGTTTAAAGAGGTTCAGAGATTTGGAGTCAACTCTGAAAAAGCATCCCAAACTGAGTTTCTCCAGGTGACTGACAGCAGCTCCCCAAGGAGATCACTGCAATTGCCAGTGACGAAAGGCAGGGCTGAATTTAATGAGGAAAAAAGGCCATTTCTCTTTGAGTGCCCATTTTCTTGCAGCTACTAGCTGAAGGTTTTCAGGATCTCTCTCTCTCTCTCTACTCACCTCATGAAGCATGGCTTGGGAAATACAGACGAATAATACCCTAGTTGAATTAGCAGGTTCCACAAGAATTAGGTTATTTTCAGGGATATAAAAATAATTTTCCCCAAAAAAAATATTTTATTTTTCTCAATGAATTTTTGTTTTTTGCCAAGGAAAATGAAGCATTGCTCTCGGAATATTCCAGAATGTTCTCTCCATCAAAATGGAATCATCCAAGGTGGAGTGGGGTCAACCATTCAGAGGGGTTTTTTAATTTATTTTTTTCAATTTTTGTGATGTAGCCACACAGGTGAACGATCCATCATCCACAAGAGGAATTAGTCAAATTTGGCTACGGGTCAGAGAGGAAAGTAGAAAATCTTTAAAGAATCATCATGCTATATTTTGGCAACCAGATGGAACCTATTGTCTTAATATGGTGATTTTTAGAATTTTTTTCCCATGAAATCTAGTGATTTTGGTGCATTTTTTTTTTAACGGTAAAATCATTACCTGATGAGCTGCTTGTTTTTTGTGCTCTTTTGAAGCAGCCTCTTTTTAATTGGCAAAAATATGGTCAAAAAAGAATTAAATTTGAGAATGAAGTGATTTTGGAGGATTTCAATCCCTAGAAGTGAAGTGAGAGATTTTACTTTTTTTTAATTCCAGATTTTTAATTTCCTTTTCACTGTGTAACCAAAAATATATAAAGATGATTAAAGTTTTTTCCATTAAATATAGATTATAGCTGGATTTGGCTAAATCACTTTTTCTATATTTTTCTATGCACAAATCCTTATTATGCAAAACATTGAAAATAATTGTCTCTTTCTTTCTAGCATTTCCATTGTTCCTTTCAAAATTCTCACAAACCTACCAAACCCTATTAGACATTTTTAACTGTTAGTTCACTCAAGATAACTAAGAAAAAAAAGAAAACTGGGACCATCAAATCTAGCAATTTTAGCAAAACATTTTTGTCTGGCACACCTACCTACCTACCTACACACAAGCCTATTCAACACCCTGTGTATGTATGTATGTTAGTACATTAATATCATAACCCTAGTCTTACACAGACAGGGTTCAAACAGAGCTTTGAAATTTGAAGCCACTGAAAGGCGCCAAATTCCTGGCCTGGCCTGGCCTGGCATCATTGATATGATAAGCAAAAGGTTCCAAGCGAGTTCCAAACACTCGGGAACCGCTCATCTGTGGACCTGTCTGTCAATGGTGGAGTACAGTTTAGCTTAGCTGCAATCTTCTTCTTTTTTGTCTCCAGGAAATTAACCCTCCTTTCTCTCGCTTACAAGCAAGAGAAGAGAAGAGAAGAGAAAAAGAGCAGAGCAGAGCGTCATTCATTCTTTCTTCCGGTCTCTCATACAAGAGGACACTGTCTCTCGGGTACATTATTATTCAGTGAGATTTTGTACATCCCGACTTTCAATACAGTTGCAGCAGTGCAGTGCAGT
>Ga0209208_10009394_pt1 | contig 12856 bp, 5 predicted proteins | sample S1TSphfallax_3_FD_187694 | JGI IMG/M metagenome (GOLD analysis project Ga0209208, IMG submission 187694) | Host-associated microbial communities from peat moss isolated from Minnesota, USA - S1T2_Fd - Sphagnum fallax MG (SPAdes) (version 2) | ecosystem: Host-associated > Plants > Peat moss >...
GAAGGAAGCTTTGCTTCCCCTCCACTCTACTACTTTATGCTTATTCGAAAGCTTGTAGCTTTGGGGGGCTTGATGCACCCTTGGAAGCACTTTCCTTGCAACAAACATTTGAGAAATTTGGAGCATATCATGGATTCTACTATTTTCAAGTACCTTCCACAACCATAAGACTACTACCGTATAGCCTGGGGTCAGTTTCCATGTTGACAATTTGAAATTATTGAATTTTTCATGATCTATTATGGCTATTGTCAGATGAGTAGTGAAATTATTCAGAGTGTAGCCTATTATGATAATTATGATGATTTTCAACAATGTCAACTTCATATTTTTCACAAAAAAAAACTCATTTCACTATTTTGAGGATTATTTAATGATGAAACTAAACCTTACGGTAAGGTAATGATTCAATGCACTTTTATTATTCCCAAGTGCGATTCAATGAATGAAAAAGTTGGGGCTGACTATCTCGTATTGAAATTTTACATTATGAAATGAACAAACAACAAACCATTCAAGTACTATGGTAGGACCCCCTTCTACCTAGGAAAGTGTCGAGGGTTCTAGTTTTGTCACACCCCAAACTCAAATAATTTGAAGGCTAGATTAGATTTTTCAACTACATCTTAGACTCGGTAACCAAGCCATAACAGTTGGGCAAATAATTTACATTGAAATCAGTTAGACTCACAAACACACATACCATTTCCATTAAGCCATTAAGGGAAGGGAAGGGAAGGTCCCTAATGTTAGTTGTATTAACTAGTTGTGGGGATAAGCCTCTTTTTTTTGTGAAAAAATTCACACAAATGCAAAAAATAAAATAAAATAAGCAATATTATGTCACCTTTTTTGGTTTTGGCAATAGACCTATTTGATTGGCCCATCACTCAAAAAACACTCACACTATGGACACTCCCAATATACAAAGGTTCTCTAATTGATATATATTACATACTTACATTTGGTGGCCACAAATCCAACTGAACACAATTGTTTCTCTTATAGTTTGTAACAAGGGGTGTGTCATATCATGGCCTTGCCATTTACATTAAAAAGTATCTTAAGGCAAAGAGAAGAATTATGGAAGCTGAAATATTTCACCATGCAAAAATATAATCTTCAAAAAAAATGCTCTAAAAGAAACCCTAAATCCTTCAAGATATATATTTTAACTCTATAATAACGAATCTCAAGTTTCAACACAAGCCAAAATATTCGTATTTTTAATATTAAAAAAATCCTCATATAAAAATAGACCTATTATTATTATTATTACTACTACTACTAATACTCTAGAATGAATCTAAAACACAATATTTCCTTGCCTACTACGAGGGCAAGGCCAACAAAATTGTTACAAACAACACAACTTTTTTTGGGGAACCACACAAAAGGTCTGATGAGTCAAAAATGGCAGCCCAATGTGAGAAGCATGTGGTACTAAACTGGCAAGTCAGGTTAAAGTTTGGTTAACTTCCCTTTGTATAAGGTGGTGCTAAGTGATAGCCTGGTTAATATATATTTTTTAAAAATATTATTTAAAAAAAAGGGGGGGGACAAGGGCAGGGCCTGCATGAACTGAAAAGAATAATAATAGTTGGGCTGCCAGACCAGTCCAGTCCAGACCAGACCAGTCCAGTCCAGTCCAGTCCAGTCCAGTCCAGACTAGTCCAGTCCAATCCAACAATATTCATTCTAGGGCTGACTACTTGGGCTGAGGCCTTATCCACTGACCTCCTGGGCAGGCCCAGGAAATTACTTTTGGGCTGAGGGGATCCAGTTGTCTTTCCATTATTTATGGAGCATTCACACTTGATGTTAAGTCAGTGTTAAATGAAAAATGAAAATCTAGGTGGCATCCCAGGTGGCACCAACCCAATGTTAGTTAAAGTGGGCCATAGCTCAATGTTAAGTGAATGTTAGGCTTCATATATAGTTTTCATGGCAACTAGGTTTTTTAAAGTCCTAAATGGCTAGCCATTTGTGTTAGGGGGAACTCAACCCTAGAGTCCCCTAACACCAAGTGTGAATGCACCTTTAAAGCCCCAAATTCATTCAACATAGGTTCACTAGCAATAGTATTAGTAGTAGCAAAATGGGCCCTATACACTAGACTTTGGATGATGTAGAGGCTTTTCCATAGGGTGAAAATGGGTTTGGACTTGTAAATTTTGCACATGATATATAGTGGTCTCCACACCATGTAATTTTTTTTGTAAATTTAATGCTTTCAATCGGTGTGCCCCAGTGGTGACATTTAAAATATTATCATGCCTTATAGTGTCCAAATTTTCATGTTTACGAGTGCCATTGGGAACACAATTATGCATTTGTTATTGTATACAATGGACGAATCATGATGGGATGGGGATTTAAATGATGGTAGACCAAGTTTTTGCAATACCTTCATATATGGCTAGATTAAACCCTAACAATTTTTGCATGTTGGCTAAAAACAAATGGCATCAACGATTTTAGGTGAATAAATGTGGGTATTACATTTGGTGGATGAGATGCAATTGTAGATGCATGAATCATTTTTTGCAATATTTGCATATTCAAACCTTGCCATGCACCAAGGGAACCCCTTGTTGAAAATACATAATACAATTATATGCAAGCATCGCAATACATTTTCTATTTAAAGTTATTGTGCAAGTATTACATTATAGGAACAATGAGGGTTTATAAATGTGATGAGAATATTGCATTGTTGATCATGCTAAGAAAGACCTTAAACTTTTGTTGATGAAGTTATTGTTCATTCTATCATGGTCATAATCAATTTTTTCTTCATATACATGAAGGCGTTACCCATTCAATTTTATGGTTGGTGTAAACCAAGGTACTCTGCACTAACATGAATCATAACAAGTGTAACCACTGCAACCAATGCTTAGATTTTCATGTTTTCAAATGATAATTTAAGTTGATGTTGAAATTGTTGGATTTACTTATAAAATAGCATTCATAATACATCATGAGAAAAATGTGAATATATTTGAAATTAATGTAATAAATTAAATATATGCAAAATCATTTCTTAAACACTGCACAGTTTTTAACTAGAAAAAAATCTTGTTTAATGACTTGAAAAGATTTGAAAATGACAAAATTTTAATACAAACCTTAACATAATAATATTTTTGAGAATTCAAGGATTTTTTGAATATTTTTTCATGTATTTCAATAATATTCCATGAAAAGAAGTCACAAAAAAGTGGTGGGGGTGGCCTTTATTAGTGTGGACACACTCTCCATTCATGTTAGTTGGGGGTATTGTGTGGATTTTGGAATAGGGCATGTTAAGTATATGTAAATGGCATAAGGTGATCAAAGTCCACAAATTGGGATTGAAACAATTCAATTTGAAAAATAAAATATGTGAAAAGCTACAAAAATGAATCCATGAACATGTATAAAAATGTTCAAGTGACAAAAATGGTGGTGAAATGTAAAAATATCTCACCATCAAAAGACTCAGTTTGTTTAGGGCTGAAATATAAATTATGTGATTATGATTATATCAAAAGAATGGTGTAGAGTTCATGATAATATTATTCATAGCATTATTAATTCAATAGCTTAGATTAGGGATGAAATGAAAATTTGTGATTGTGAGTGTATCAAAAGAAAGGTGGATGACCAAAGCTTTTGTTTTAAACCAAGTTCATAATAATATTGCTTGTGAAGTATTGATCCAAAAGTTCAAATTCAAGATGAAATTAAAATATGTGATAGTGGGCGCATGAAAAGAAAGGTGTGGGGACCAAAATTTCAAGAAAATGTTATTATTGGTCAAAACATGTTCAAAGGAGCCCAAAAGTAACTTTCCCGTGCAAATAAATTTTTGTATGAAATATTTTGCAACTTTGTATTAAAAAATATTTAAAGTTACCCCAATACATCACATTTTTGTGTTAATTGCTGTTGAATAAATATGAAATTACAATATTATGCAAATTCCTTGCAAAATTCAGTATTTAAAAAAAATCACAACTCCAAATCAAAACCAAATTTTCATTTTTTATATTTGAAAATTAGTTTATTATAACCTACAATTTTTTTAATACATTATGCACATTATATCCCATTTATATGTGGTAAAAAACTCTTAAAATTCTAAATTTTGAAAAACAAATTGAAAATTTCTTTGAATTTTTGTAGTTTTAGAATTTCATATTTTTTAATTATGAATTTTTCATGTGTTAATAGAATGTTATCATTTTTTTGGTCAATTTATTATTATTATATGAGTCCTTTTGATAGTCCTTTGCAAAGTTGTTTACTTTTGACACAATAGGTGTCCATTTTCAAATATTTCAAATTAAAACCAAAAACTAAATTTGAATCAAATAAATTCTTAATTTGAGTTTTTTGACATTCATATGAAGGAAAATTGAACAACTTGCCAAGATTGTCATGGTTTCAAATGGCAAAACATAAATAAATCTTTGATTTTGATTGATCATGTTTAAAATTTGATGCTCTTTTGGTTCATTTGAACATGTTTTGACCCTTACAAGTTGATGATGTAAAAGAACCTTAGGAAATCAACAAGAGTACTATCACCACATGTTTGTTGACTTTTGGTATAAGAAACAAATAAGTATTAAAAACTTCCTTTTGTCTATATTACTTTTAGGCATTGCATTAATTAACATACATTGGAAAACATGAAATGACAAAAGAAGTCCAAGGCAAAAGGGTTCTATATTGAAGAGGAATTTGAATGTTTGTGTTTATTGAAGGTTTTATCTTTTCCTACAACAAGAAGCACCTCCAAAAACATTTCAAATAAAAACAAAGAAAAGGAAAGAAAAGGTGATTTTAAATTTTCTTTGATGGTGATGGCAACTTGCAAAACAAAGAAAAAAAAACCAAAAACAAGAAAAAGAAAAAGAAGCATGGAAAGTGTTGGAAATTAAGCTTGAAAATTGTGGAACTTCAAGAGATTTTTCTAATGAAAAAGATGGGGAGGGCGGTGGGAGGAGTGTAGCTAGGCTAGAAAGAAATGGGAATGTTAACTAACAGTAATTATTGTCATGGAATTACTTATAGGGTAAAATAATTAAAGGTTAATTTTAAAGTGAAATTGCAATGAAAAATATTTGTTATTGAGTAAATTTCCTAGTTTAGCTAGTCTAGAGGGCCTCCTATTAACTTCTTAATTATTATTGGTAGATTTGGACTTACCATCTTCTATCTACTAAAGGATGAAAACATTATAATAATTAGTTTTTGAGGATAGGGTGGTTGGCATTAGTTTGTCACTAACTAGGGATTTATGAAGGAGATTAAAATAAGATGGCTTTAAAACATAAGGTGAGAAAATTTATGAAAAGATGAGAAGGTCCCATTTGCGAGTGGTGGATAACCTCTTAAGGTTGGCCATTCTCATTATGTTTATGCAAGAGGAGTTTGGATGGTTCATTATTTTTTGTAGTTATTTCTTAAAGTTAAATAGGATGGAATTGTGGGAATAATATGTATTTTTGTTGTTGAAATACAAGAGGGTGTTGTTTCAATCATGTTAGTATTGGCATTATGTAATTTCTTTCGTTTTCATTTTTTTAATCTTTGCAGATATATATAATTAGATCTCTTTGATATACTAAGGAGGGCAACACAATGGTGGACAAACACCTAAAATGGTGAAGGCAAGGATTTTTTAATGGAACAATTTATAGCATATCCAAAAAGATTAGTATGATAATAACTCCTTCTAACCATGATGGTTGTTTTCAAAAAAAATTCATGAAAGCATAGTACGAGGGGGCAAACTTGGACAATTTCATGACATGTGTGTAAAGTATGAGGTTCCAAAATGTGTTGCATTTAATTTTGAGGTTCATTTTTGGTGTTTGGGCATTATATTTTTATTCTCAAAAATTTAATATTATATAATATTATTTGAAATAAATATTTTAAAATATTAAATTCAAGGATTTTTGGGTATATTTATGGTATATGCAATATAATAAAATTCATTTCTTGTTTTAGACTAAGTTTTGGTTTGAATTAATCAACCAAAATATGTTTGAAATGAAAATTTTAAAAATGGCCCACTACACATTTTTTATTATCTTCCATTTGAAAGTGAGTGTTTATCAAATTTCTAATTTAACACATATTTATGATCATCGCCCTAAAAAAAATCCATTTGTGATAATGATCAAACTTTTTAAATGGTTCACAAACCTATTCCAATCGTATGGACTCATAATGTTTACAACTTTCATAAAGATTAAAAATCATTTCAACCATTTCTTAAATATATTTTCATTTTCTAATACATTGTAACAATTTGTTTTTGTGTAAATATATGTTAACATTACTTCATATGAAAATTTTAAAATTGTAGTTTCTTTGGCCTTTCACTTCTTTGGGTTTTGACCAACCATAATATGCAAAATCATTATGAAAATCCTTTATAATAATGACATGGTTGAAGTTCAAACATGGTACCCTTGAAATACAATACAATGTGATAACAATTTTAGCCCCCTTAGTGCAATTTTAACCCCTCTACCATATTGGTTTTGTTCAAATTTTCATTTTATTTTTTGGATGGTAGTTATGCCTAAAGGTAGACGAACTCCAATACACATGTTTTCATGTGTTTTATTTGTTTTATGCTTGATAGCCCTCACTTAAAATGTATTTAAGACTATTAGGACCATGGACATATGAGGGCATAAAAAAAAATCCATTTTGTTTGTTTTTCATTCATTAGAAATAAACCCAACCACCTTAATGATTGTCAAACATTAGAAATGCATTGCTATTTTGAGAATGTTTGCATATGGCATAGTTGGGTGTTTGCACACTACAATGACATTATATGGACATCACAATGGCAAATTTTCCTATATTCCCTAGATACAAGAAAATAAATAAAATAAAATTCATTGAAACAATAAAAAAAGGGACTCATTTATTTAAAGCTATCATAATCAACCTTTCAAGAATGAAAAAATCAAATCAAAATCGTGGATAGCCAATAAGTAATGGACTTTTGAATTTTGCCCACATTTTTTGTCACACCTACAAAACTCATGGATATGGACTTTTATCTTATAATGTGTTAGTCTTATGTGTTTGAAACTTTGGGATATTAGATGAATCATGTTTAAGAAACTAAAGATCCATTGAATGAATTGAATGTGATTTTAATTTATTATGTTATGGACTTTTTTAATTTTCAAAAATTGTAATTATTTTAAAAGCCCATTTAAGCATTCAAAAATAATTATTTTTAAATTTTCTTTTGTGATACTTTTTATATGTCTTATAGCATCATGATTTGAAATTAGAAATGGGAAAAAATGTTACTTTCAACATTGTCTAAATATTCATATTTAAAGCCAATTTTCAACTACATTAAAATAGGACTTTGGAAAGGGACTCTAATCCTTTGAAATTGTGACACCCTAATGTGTTTTTTCTTAGTTCCTAATGTAACATATGAGTATTGTTGAATAGGAAAGAACACAACCATGCAATTTATGAAATGGTATGTGAGAAAAATTGAAGTTGACTTCCAATCAACCTATTTGAAGCAACCAACTCAAGTTGATTTGAAGAAATAATTAAAGATCAACAAAGAGTGTGGGTTCCTAGGGATGTTTGTTTCCATAAGTCTCATTTGTTCCTAAAGACCTCCTTTTGCAACTTTAAAAAAAAATTGCAATTGGTTAATTTGCATAAACAACTCTTTAAAACCTCTTGTAATCTAAAAACCAATGTGAAGCCTAGGAATCAACAACTAGACAAATCTTTTGAATTGAAATTACTAAACAAATTTAATGTCAATGCCTTAGTTAAAGATTAATGTTTGCTTCAATTCATGTTTCATCATTTAAAGTAGCCAATTGTGTGTGGGTGGGTTGGGGAGTTGAAACTTGTAGAGTAAGTTGAATGCATAAAGCCAATTTGATTTAAAATTTTAAGAGTTCTTCTTGACATTGCAATTTTGAATATTATGTAGCATCTTCTTATATGTATGATTTTAAAGACATAGTGAATAATTGAAAGGTAAATCAATCAATTAAAATTTCTACCTTGTTGAGAATGGCTACCACCATACCAACAATTTATTTGTTTGATCCCAAAGTGAGCATTCTCAAAAATTTGTTAGCTTTTGGTCTTCCTTGGTTACTTAGATCCTCATGTCATTTCATGGGCCAAGTTGCACTTGCATTCAAGCTTTTTACATCATTTACATCACCATGGGACACATCTTCCCAATTTCTACAATGGTTAGAGGTGCCTTACCATGGGTGGTGTTTTTATAGGTTTTTCCCTTAAATTCATTTTTCCCCGCCTTAGGATGTCTTTCAAAATTACTCAACAATGAATGAAACCAAGCAAAATACTTCTAAGATGTTTCTACTTGTGCATTTTGAATCGCATCCTCCAAGGAAACATTATTTTATTCAAAGCTAACATTATATAGCAAACACCTATAAACTTTGCAACATCATGATTGATCACATTACATTTTGTCTCCAAGTTTTGAAATGGTTTCACCACTTGGTCAATTTGTCTAAAGTGCTCCCCATGCATTTTTAAAATGCCCAAGTGACTTCTGCCCATTGTTAGCAATCAAATCTTGTAAGATCACCAAGGAGCTAACATACATGTTTTTTTTTTGTCAAAAGAGATGTTTTTGCCCTTTTGTGTCTTTGTCATAATCACAATAAAGTTAATAATCACCATTATCATCATAAATCTAATGGGTTAGATATAACATTCAATAACCTACTCATGTTTGATGTCCTTGGGAAGAATATGTTAGCCCCTATGTTTGAAATAATGGTATTGAATGTTTGTTGGACCCATTTTTTGACTCCTCAAAATCATGGCCCATGTTGTCATTGTTGAATCATTTGTTCCCTATCATTGGAGTTACATTTTTAAAAATGGGTTGAATAGCCCAAACATAAAATGATGATCACATCTTATCTCTAAAAGTTTACAACAACCCTCCCTTGGCTTAGTTTACATTTCACAAAAAGGTTGAAATGGGTGAAAATGACCCTTGTAAGTTGAAATTCATGCTAATGTATTAGACCAATTGTGTATGAACCCAATAATTTATTAGAGATAGCCCCATGGCCATGTAAAAATGCACCACCATTCTTGTGCCAAATGTTGACCATGCATAACTTGAAGTGTGCCATACCATGATCATCATGTATGCTAGGTATTAAGATTTTGATTTTTATGGTATTGTATTTATTACAAATGTGGTAGAAAAATAGCTATGTGAGATACTAGAGAAAGGGACTAAAAGAAAAAGCAAAGAAAGAAACAAGATAAGGACACAACAAAGAAAACAAAGAAATAAATGCGAAAAAGGGGGAATTTAGAGAAAGCAGTGAAAGAAACCAAAGCGAGATAACAAGAGAGAGACAACAAAGAAGGGGCAATGAAAGGAGGGAAAAGAAACAAGGGAAAGGTAGTGGAAACAACAAACAAAGATATGATAGAATTAAAGGGATAACAAAAAACAAAAAAAAACAAGATTTGAAAAAGAGATAGCAAAGAAAAAAGAAAGACACAATAGGAGAAATGAACAAAAAAAATTTCAATTTTGAACACAATTTATTATTTTATGATTGGAAGAAGCTAGAAAGGTAATCACCCAAGAGATGGGTGTTTAAAGTTCCCCAAGCTTGTGATCAAATGGGTTATTTTGTATGAAAGATAGATTGTTGTTAGAAGGTGAGGATGCACCATTTTCAGCTTTTATTTCCTCTTTGATGGAGTTTTATATTTATATCATTACAACTTATTACAATTAAAGATTAAGAATCTTTTAAGACTTTTGATGTGAAGGGTTTTTTTCATTTTTATTTAGGTTCTTGTTTTTTAGAGGTGGCTTAAGCTTTCTACAAAACTATTGACCCCTTCTACCTATAGAAAATACACAAAATAACTAGAGGAAGGCCACCAATGCCCTTTGCTAACCACACCATGTTAACACATTAACGAAAAAAATCATTTGCTTATTAGTGCAAGTAACCAAAAACCTTTATGGCAAGGGGAAGAAACACACATGTCAAATGTTAATCATGATAAAGTCATTTTGCTTGAGTCGCCACTATCACAACCATCATATGAAACGAAGTAGCACGCAAAACCAAATTTTATTGGGTGGGATTAACAATGACAACATTAGCCAGGTGTAAATGTCATTAACCAATAACACAATGTCAACTTATTAGCAAGAAGACTAAAAGGAAGGTGACAAAAGGACATGAATTTGTTCATGTGAAATATGAAACCCCATGTTTTTTGCAATGGAGGCAAAAACATCTCGAATGGCATCATGAAATATAATTTAGTCCCCACCATGGGAACAATAGAGAAGGTGGGTCCCTGCTAGATCTAGAAGTTGGCCATAAATGTAATGAATGTATTCAAGATTATAGGATGGGGGAGACCCAACTTTGTGCACAACATAAAGGAGAAAACATATGAAGCCAAATGGAAAAATGGCATGATTGGGTGAACAAAAAGTCATGCACACACCCCTAGGCTTGCATTATACTTCAAGCGTGCACAATGTGAATTAAAAGTGTCAAAGATAATGTTAAAGAAGGAATGGTCATGTAATATGTCTAAAATATTATCCTGAAATCAATATTTTCCCCTCTTTACAAACTACTTGAAAAGGGGAATGTAAGCCACCACATCCAAGGGAAGGAACTCCCACACTAACTTCAAATGGGCCCAAAAGGAAAGCAGACCCAAACTATTAACATCCATTGCTTCCAATAAGAATGGGCAATGATCTGAGAGGGATTTAGTAAAGATGATATGTGCACAAATGCCCAACTCCCCAAATAGGTTGCCAACACAATGAGCTTTATGGAAATGAGGCTCAATTCCCCCGTGAAAGATAGGGAGAAAAGGATGTCAACACACCAAGGGGGGATGTGGGAAATCCAAATAACTTGGGTTTAGGAATATCCCAAAAACCTACATGAAGGTCAAATAAAAAAAACAAGTTGATGCAAAAATATTGGTAGGGGGGGAGAACAAAGTAGGTAGGAAAATCTTTGGGCAAAACACCAAAAGAGATCCTAAAAGTTATTTAAACATCCCCTAACTTTGGAAGTGCATCTATATGGTGAACATTTTCGTCCAACACATCCTATAGAATGAAAGAAGTAAAAAAATAAAATCTAAACAAGACACTCAAAACCTAGATATTGTTTGAAGGGCAAAAAAATCAATAGGAAGAAAGATGCAAAAAGGCAAACTAGCTAGAAACCAAATCATGCACTTTTGAGGATGAATTGCAAGCACCATAGAAGCCAATTGAGAAACAAAATGTTTAAAAACAAAAGGAAAAACCCCAACAAAACACCACACAACACACAAAAATGGATATTACTACAACAAGAAGTTCAACAAACAAATCAACTTGGTGTGTGCTCACTAAAGAATGGATGATGGAAAACTCTCACAAAAAGGAGTGGTGGCTAAAAAAAAGGGAACCTACAAAGCATAAAAAGATCGAACAAATGGGAAAAGCTTAAACAATTAACCTCCTATTAGGCAAAGTTTGTGATAGATGGTTTTTTAGGAAATGGTACACTGAAACATTTATGACATTCACCTACAACACCACCCAATCAAAATACACATTGAAAACTACTCAAACACCATGAGCCACCACCTCACGCCACCCTTAATTACCACACCAAATTAATGAGGTGATAAATGAATAAAAAATCATGAAACTACAAACATAAATCTTTGTTCATCAACCAATATAAAACCTCACCCACCAATTGGTCAAATGTTTCCAAAAGGCTTGGCCAAAGCCTATAACCTAATAATGTCAAAAGCCTGAGTAATGGACCTTGGGATATGGCCTATAGTGACATGGGAACTCACTTGGAAGAGCTACAAGAAGTCACTAGTTGAATCCTTAAAATAAAAAAGGTCTAAAAAATGCTTGAAAACCATATCTAAAGGATCACTTGCTGAAAGATGAAACAACCAAATGAAGTTTGACGTAGAAAAGTGCAAAGATAACCGCAAGGTGAAAGATGCGACAAACCAAATGAAGGTTGACCTAAAAGAGTCCAAAGACAACTCCAAATTCAAGTCAAGTTAAAAATCCACCAAAGAATCAAAGTAAGGAGAAAATAAATCTAAAAGGTGAAACACTTGTAAAGCACTAATGGTCTTTTAAGAGGTTGGGGCTAGGGCAAGAAGGGCAAAGGCTTTAGTAATGTGGGCATACTCCCCAACATGTCCTAGGGCAAGACTCCATTTGAACTGACATGGTGTGTAGGTGGGACTAAAACTTGAGAGGCACCGAGGGGAAGGGTGTCAACCAAGGGGGCTTAAACTAAAGAGAAAGCCATCGCAAGCTATTGCACCCTAAGAACATGCTTGGCCTACAAATTCATCCCATGTGCCCCAAATCACCCAATGGAAATAATTTCTCTTGACCAAATTCTCAAACCAAGTTCCCACTTGGGAAAATCTATGCAAATAATAAACCTCCTAAAAAACTGAAGTTATGGTACATGGGAACTATCTGGCCAGAGTGAATCAGTGCATCACCAGTGCATCACATGACACAGGATGGATGGTGTCTAGACAGGAAACACTTTTTCATCTTAGATAACCATAGTGGTTAGCTCATGTATGGAGTATGGACCATCCACATGATGCACCTATATAACAAAGAAAAGGGCTGTTTTTTTTTTTTTTCCAATTTTGTGATGTAGCCACACTGGTGGTCAAGAGTAATTAGCCAATTTTGGCTTGAGGACAGATAGGAAAGTAAAAAACACTAAGAATTATGCTATATCTTATATATAAG
>Ga0209208_10009395_pt1 | contig 12856 bp, 12 predicted proteins | sample S1TSphfallax_3_FD_187694 | JGI IMG/M metagenome (GOLD analysis project Ga0209208, IMG submission 187694) | Host-associated microbial communities from peat moss isolated from Minnesota, USA - S1T2_Fd - Sphagnum fallax MG (SPAdes) (version 2) | ecosystem: Host-associated > Plants > Peat moss >...
TTACATTGTTTACCAATTAAAATTCTATAAAATTCTTTAAAATTCTTGCTTCTTTGGGCTTCCATAACATTCTCGCACCAAGAATGTCATAACTATGGTTTTTTTCTACTAGTGTTGTCCATAATAAATCACTTTTATAAATAATTTTAAATGATTATACTTATTAAATATAAGTTACACTAAATAATTATTGTTACAAAATATATTTATATATTATATAATTTATATTCTTACAATAAAAGAAATTAATTACTGTAATTAATGTTACATTACTTAAAAATCATTGTAATTACTTCAGATAAGAATTAATCATATTATATGCATAATGTTTTTTAATTAAACATAATTATTCACAATCTGTAATTTTAAACTTGAAATCTGAATTAAAATTTTGGAAAAATTATAATGCAGTTAAAATAATTATTATAAGGATTGTAATTTCAGGAACTATTATAAAGTAATTTAAGGTTTTTTCTTTTTGGAATTTTGTAGTTACTTATTTATGATAAATATTTTTACAGTATTTTTATTGTGATTATAAAAAATAATCATATGTTTAGCAAATTATTATTTTATAGTTAGTAATTACCAATAGAAAAAGAATATAACTAACCAATAAATTATTTTACAATAATAAATGTAATTATATAATAATTAGTGTAACTAGTTTAATATCAATTGTTTTTCAAAAACCATGTAGGACTTTATTTTTAATAACAATTGTTATTTCATTATTTATAAGTTGAACTTTTAAAATAGTTAGTTTTTTAATTATAGTAATTTTTTTTCTTACATTAATTATATGGTTTATAATTTGAGCAAATTTTTAAAAGTAATAAGCAACTTGTTTGAGGCGACTAATGAGATTTTAGTCGCAAATGTCGCTTGCAACTAAAATTTAGTTGCAAAGACTAGTTGAAAATACCTTTTTTTTTCTAGTGTCTAGAAGTCCATCTCCTTCTCCAATTCCTCATGTAACATTGCCTTCTCTTTCTCCTTTGTGGTTAATATGTTTTTTAGACTACTCACCTCCAAATTCAAGTTCCCAATATTCAAACTCACAATAGCCATGGTCTAAAACAATTTCGCTATTTTATCGGCTTGCATTACTTCTGAAGTTACCTCTTCCACAAATCTTGATGTACTTGTCTATGTTGTGGGATTTTTGGATCCCTCTTTTGAAGATCCCAACTCTTGTACTATTCTACTCCCTAGCCCAAATTCGAATGGTTGTCCTTCTATAGATCCTGGTCTATTGGATTGTACCTATATCTTTAGTGGTCTGAATACTGCTAAAGGAGGTTTTATTCCCATCCTTTCCTTATGTAATTCACTAGCATGTGGACCTCCTTGTGTTTGTTGTTGTTGTTTTTTTTTTATTACAAATTATGTAGACTTCCGTTGTTGTCCATCTAATCTTCATATATGTCTCCCTCCATTTGTAGTTGTTCCTCAACCTTTGGAAACTTAATATCACTCTCCATCTTGATCTTTTGCCTTCAATTTTTCATCTATGCCTCATGTGGAGATGAGATCTATGGTGCATCAACACTCTACCTTCTTGCTTATACTAATGTTGGCATTGTAGATGGTGCCACTCTCCCTCTCATCATCTTTTAGGCCTTGCCTCTATGTTTTCCTACTTTTTTTTACCCCTAATCTTGAGGTTCCACCTTCTTCAACTATGCTCTTCCTTTTTAAAACACTCTTTGGAAATTTTGTTGCATTCTTCTATTCTCCAATGTTGCTTACATCTCTTCTTTGGTTTTCTTAACCCTAGTTTATGGTTTTTGTGGATTGTTCTTTTGTGGAAAAAATAGATATTTAAATTTTTTTGCTAGGATTAAGGTTGATTGACATGCATCTTTCTTATCCTCCTTATTCTCCTTGACATATTTGTACCACCAATTTAATTCAATGCACAAATTATTGAACATAATTTGCACCCAATCTACCTTCTTCCCTTTCTTTACTTTCATCAACCTAATAACATTCTTATTGCTAAAATAAACCACCTTATATTTTTGATAGATCATAAATATAATTGCAAGGTATCTCACCAAGTATGGTAAACCCAAACTCTTCACATTCCACAGATCTCCAGTAGAATTCATGGTTTCAATTCTACAACTTTGTAGGGCATGTAATGTTATAGTCTTATTGACTTGCCTTTTTGGATCCCTTACATACCCTTCTGCACAAACTCCAAAGACATCTACAATCAATTGCTTGCTAATTGCATAAATTTTGTCTTTGTAACCAAAATAGATATTTGTGCTCTTGAATACAAAAACGTCCAAAAATTCCAGCATTATATATGGAATCAATGCTTCCCACTTCATAAAAAACAAAGTGATAAGCCTTGCCTTATCAGCCCCTTCTTCCTCTTCACTGATGTCTTCCTAGTTTTCTAACCTTTCAACATGCTTGTCATAATCTTGTTTAATTTGTATCCACATGAATGTATCAAGATCCGGGATGGGAATACCTTTTTCCAATAATGTTGTTATGTCCAACATGGTTGTTCTCCTCCTCACATCTGCAACCCTTGGTGTGATTTCCATTTTGCTCGGTTACATTTTTTTGGTGGCTGCATTCCTGCTTTGGGTATTTCTCTCTTCTTTGTGTCCTTCTGTGTTGTCACCTATCCTTCCATAGATCATTGCTCCATGCCTTCTTTTTTGTTTGACTCTTAGATCTATACTAGATCCACCGGTGTTGATCTTGAGCCTCCTTACTCCCTTGAACTCCAACCTTTTTTCTATCTTTTCAAAAACTCTACTATAAATGATCTTGACTTATAGATCTCATGAATTATGGAATGTGCAAATTGCATTTTTTCATGATATTGCTTCCCTTCCTCACACTTTGAGAATGACAATGAATGCAGTATTAATCTCATTACCAACGACTAAATATTCAACACTCCATCCTTCTCCCTTCTCCTCAACATTTTTTTTTTCAATACTTCTCTTTCCACCTCATTTCTTCATCTATGTTCGAGTCTATGTGTTTCCTTCTCCTTTGCTACTTTCTACAAAAAAATTATTGCGTTGTCCACATTCATTCTTTTGTAAACACTATAATTTCAAGAAAACACATAACCTCATGTAGCAAATGAAAACTTGTGATGGTTACCTTGTTTGTTTTTGTCCATCAACTTATTACTCTCTTGTTTGTTTTTTGGGTTGCCCGCCATCTTTTATTTAATTCACTATCTTTGAAATTATGATGGCCCATCACTATCACTTTTTGTGTCCCTTGTACAGCCATGTGGAAGCATGTCACTTCATCATTGTGAATGAATGCCTTTGTTTTCATATTTTGACTGTTTTACATATGTAATCCTCCTAGGTCGACGTTATTGACTTTACGTTGTTCTCCTTGTACCTCTTATGTTAATTGTGCCGATACATTTGCAAAATTGGCCAATTCCATTGATATACTGACTTCAAATTTTTGGACCATAAATTCCTCATTTTGTACTTCAAAATCCACCTCAATATGAACCACCAATTCTTTACTTCTATAGTTGTCATCCAATGATTTGTCCTTCATTTGAAATTTTGGAATCAATATCATTTTGACCTCATGATCTTCCATTTAAATTTTTTAAATAAGTACTTTTATAACCTTCCAAACATGTGCCTTCAACCTCATTGTAAAATCTTTTGCTTTCTACAACATTTTATAACTTTGAAAATAAGTACTTTTATAGCCTTCCAAACATGTGCCTTCAACCTCATTGTACAAGCTTTTGCTTTCTACAACATTTTATAACTTTGAAAATAAGTACTTTTATAACCTTCCAAGCATGAACATTAAATCTCATAGTAAAAACTTTTATGAGTTCCAATGGTTCAAGGCAAATTCCTTTACAACTTCATTAATGTTTTTTATCCTTCCAAAATTTTCAACATTGTAATTTTCATTCATCCTTGTTTTAAAATTACTAAATGCAACTTGTGAGAAAGATTGCAAATGTTGATATTAGTTCAAACAATAGGTAATAAGGATTTTATATAATATTATTGAATAATTACAATCCTTTTGTTTTTTCCCAAAACATCAAGATAACACACAATAGTGTTGTATTAAAGATATAAAATTAATGACAACATATTATGGAATTTCTTTTCATTGTACATTTTCAAAAAAAAAAAAAAACAATTTAAAACCAAATAAACTTCTTTTTTGATGTTCATGGCAACAAATGTTTTATTTGACAACATTGACTCACCCCCTAGCTTTGTTGAGTGGTATCAATGATAAAAAAAACTTTGTTGATTTTCAATTCTATAATGAAATGAAAACCCAAGATGCATTCCCTACCTCTCGACAAACAAGAGGTTGCAAAAGCTTTGGGATTGGACTAGGATGAACATTTAAGTTGAACTATCATTCGTGTCAAATTGCACAAATTAATATTTGAAATGTTGATTAGGGTAATTTGGAGCCAAAATGGTGCATGAACATTTATGGGCTAAAATGGATTCACAAGACATACCATGACATAGACTTGGAAGGGTCACCATTCTCTTCCCAATAATATATTTTGCAACTCCCCATGCATTTACATTGAAATGACAATTTTTTCAAAACTTTTAAGTGAAAGTCCTAAAATTATCAAATTATGAGTCCTAACACCTTTGGGGTTCATAAAATTTTCATTTTATTTCCAATTGGAAAGCTCTCAAGGGAAAGTTAAGCAACCTTTGAAAAGTAGTTTCCAATGACATATCACACTCTTTAGTCAAAGCTAATTTAGCCCTTTTGTTGGATGATCAAATGAAATATGGGAATCAAATTTTGGCACTTTGATTGTTGATTCTTCAAATGGCCATAACTTTTAAGTTTTCAATTTGGGAATGCAACCCCACTTCATTAAACTACTTTTCATGGCCTTTCAATTTTGTTTAAAAAGTTCAATTTGGTTTGAAGATTTAATACACTATGGGATTATCAACTACCAAAATGAAAATTTATTTGGAGTGTTGAAACTTGTTTCCTTGCATGTTTTCAAACTTGTGAAAATATGTTTGAATTTCATGACAACTTAGTTTCTCCCCAAATTCATTTCCTTTTTCATGTCCCAACCTTGGTCATAAGCCCAATGTTAAGGTCACAACAATCATATCCACCAAAATGATTTTCAATTGGATAATCAACACAAACATTTAAAAATGCTTAGTTCATTTTGACATTTCAACCTCCTTGTGATTATTGTCTTTAAAACATCATAAAAAAAATGAATGCCCCATCTTCTTGCATCTCCTTACCTAGTAGTATCACCTATTGTCTGTCCAATCTACCTACCCACATTACCTATTTTTCAAGTAATTAATTACCAAGCTGAAATTCAATGTCAATTCATTTGGGGTTTATGGACAATTAAATCATAACTAGCTTTCAAAGGATGGAGCATTGACATGGTGCTAACAATTTTGGGCATTCTCAATGGTAGGGGTTAGTAACAATCATTTAGCCCAATCTCCCAAGGTGATGAATGCCTTTTCTTATGAAGCATAATGCCTAAAGCTTGATGTGTAACATCCTAAAATATTTCAAATCAAGGAAAAAAAATTGAGAAAAAGAAAATTTGGAGCCATAACATAGATAAAACACTAGCTTGAAATTTAAAAAATTTAGACTAACATATCTTGAAACCATGGCAACATAGTGGCTAGAAGGTTGATGTGTTTCTTAAATAATTAAAGGCATTTCATGTTTACCTTAGTGTAAAGTGCATGGCCTCATAAATGGATTCAGTGATGGATTTTACTTCTAATGGGTGCGGATACGATTAAAGGAGCCAACGAGATTACTTTACAAAAAGATTGTGAATCCCCTTTAATCTTTCTTCACTTTTTCATATTAAAGAATTTTTGAATGAAATATTTTGTAATTTATTATTAAATTACATATAGTTGCCCCAATATATCACATGTTTTTGTTCATCATTGTTGAATAAATATGAATTTTTGAAAGTGTGTAGATTTTGCCATATTTTCCATTTCATCTTGAAAACTTATCATAATTTGGAATCACACCAAAAATACGTTAACTACTTTAGATTTTTGTTTCTTGTATTATAAATTACAACTTTGTTTTGTATGTCATGCACATTACACCCCATTTACATGTGGTAAAAGGCTTTTGAATTTATTTATTTTTGAAAAATACTTTGAATTTCTAAAAGATTCTAATTCCACATCTTTTGAATTATGAATGCTTTTTGAATGTGGGTAATAGGTTATTATAATATAATTTTTTTCACCATCAAAATTATTTCATTAAAATAGTCCTTACTTAATCCTTGGTAAAATAACCACAATTTGATGTAACACCTATTCAAATTCAAATGTCTTTTACTAAAACCAAAACCCAAAATTTAATTTAATAAAATTTCAATTTGAATTCCTCAACATTCATATTAATCATTTAGCACAACTTGAAATCAAGAAAAATATATATGTAAAAAGTTTACATGTTTATTCATTGGCCCTCATCTATGGTTTATGTGTTACATAATTTTCATTTTCCACCTCTATATCAAAATCCTCCTCTTGAAGTCCACCTCCACTCTACTCCCAATATACTAGCATCTATTGTTCATCTAATGTATTTGTATGGCTTAAGCTTATTCACATTGATTAGCACAAGATTATTCTCAAACTTCTAAGTTTTCACCAATAACACAATATTATTTAACAACACATATTATATTCTATATGGTCCAAACCATTTCCTACTAATTAAATTTCCCTATAAGTGTGACTTCTTTCCATTTGGAAACCACATAACATAATCACCAAAATTGAATCACTTCTTTGGATTTTTTTGCTAACTCCATAATGCTTTAGTCCATTACTGAATTCCAGTAATTTTTATAGCTTGCATCCTAACCTCCTACAACTTCTCCAATTTTGAAACTCTATTAGTCAAAACTTTCATTGAAATATTATCTTTCTGACTACCACCAACAACTAGTATTACGTGCTTTGTGGCCATTAATGGATGCAATCCATACACTTATTGATATGTTGTGTACCCTATTGTTATTTTGTATACAATTTTATATGAAAATAACATTATTGTTGACATATGTTCATCCCAATCTATTTTATTCTCATTAACTAACTTGGTCAACAAAATCCCAAATACTTTGTTAATAAACTCGGCCTACCCATTCCCCTAAGGATAATACATTGTAGAGCTCACATGTTTCAATATCTATCAAATGTTTGATAACATCATTAATGAATTGAACCCCTTGATCTATGATTACAGTTAAAGGACATCCAAACTTGATTAATATGCACTCATACAAAAAAATTGACATTACTACTACAGTATTGGTTCTCAATGCTATTGCTTCCACCCACTTTTAGTAGTATAATCTATGGCTACAAAAATGTGTTTATTTCCTATAGATTTGCATGTTGCTTTAATTGGCCCCACAAGATCAAGTCCTTATTTCAAAAATGGTTCTTCTTGAAGACTCATGACCAGCTTTGCAAGACTTTGAATCACTAATCCTCTTGGTTTTTGGCATGCATCACAAGATCTGCAATAATCATTCACATCTTTGTAAAGTTGGCCACCAATATCCCACATCTAATATTTTCCTCTATGTGATTTTAGTTGCAAAATGACCTCTTGATGGTCTTTCATGTAGTTTTTTCATCACCATTTGTGTTTTTATAATTATTAAACATCTTCGCGGTTTGTTTTCTTGGCCCATTATGTACAATTCACCATTCTTCAATTTGGAAGGTTCTATTTTCCTAATTTGTATCCATTTTTGCTGTACAAATAATGTTCTTAAAAAATCTTTTACATCATTCATCCATTGAGGCTTTGTGTAAAACAAACTTGCATCTATGGTTTGATAAGGCATTCTTGTGGGTTCTATAGTGTTTGGTAGTCTTGACAAAACATCTATAACTACATGAGTTCTACATGGTTTATACACTACTATGAAGTCATATTCTAAAATTAGTAGCAACCACCTAGCTACTCTCCTCGAAACCTTTGGTTTGTTGACCAGATAGAACAACGCCATATGATTTACATAAAATATAGGCTTATTGCCCAACAGATAATGTCTAAACTTGTGCAGAGCAAAGACCATTGTTAAAACCTCTCTTTCTATAGTGCTATAATTATGTTCTACTCTATTAAGAAGTTTATAAGCATACACTATTGGTTGATCACTCTTCCCTATCAAATTCTGAGACAACATAGCTCCTACGGTTAATAATGATGCATCTATATGAACATGAAACTCCATTTGCCAGTTTGGTGATATCAATATCGATGCTTCAATATACTTACGTTTAATCAACTCCCAAGCCTTTTGACACTTTTTTGTCTAAAGAAAAGTCTTTATTTTTCTACTCGATTTAGTAATAGGTGCCATAATAATAGTAAAAAATTTATGAAACATTTATAAAGTTGTACCATACCATTGAATACTTGAATCTATTGTGGATCCTTAGGTGGTGGCATGTTTACTATTGCTTGTATTTTCTTTGGATATGGTAATTTCCCTTCTTTAGAAATAATATAACCCAAGATCATTCCTGAAAATACCATGAATGCACATTTTTTTGGATTCAGACCAATGCCATATTCTCTGCACTTTTGGAAGCATAATTTGAGTTTTTGCAAATGACTATCCATGTCATTGTACATTGTAAAGTGATCCAAAAATATCATCATAAAAGTGTCCAAATATTATTTGAGTGCTTTAATAATAACTTTTTGATATGTTGGAAGTCCATTCTAACTTTAAACAACATGAATTTCCATATGAAATTAAAGCTCCCCAATTTGTAACAAATGTAATCTTATATCTGTCTTTTTGAGCTGAAGAAATTTGATGGTATCTTGAATACCTATTTAAAAGGAATATGCTTCATACCATGTTATTGTGTTTAGAATTTCATTTATAAAAGGTAATGGGTATGGATCCTTTTTTGTGGTTGCCTTTAATTTTCTAAAATTTATACAAATTATCAATTTTCCATTCTTCTTGGGTGTTATTACTATGGGTGACAACCATGTCATCTTTTCGACAAATTGGATGAATCTTGTTGCTAATAATTTATCAATATCTTGTTTAACTATTGTAGCATAGTTTGGATTTAATCTATAATTGCCCTGATGTGCCAATGGTATAATAATATCTAGTTCAATTCTATGTTGTGCCAACTCTAGTGGAATCCCTTTTGAATCTTTGTACATCCATGCAAAAACATCTTTGAAGTCCTTCAACAATTGTTCCAATTCCAACATTATGCATATCTTTAGTTGCGCATTGATCTTCACCATTTGTGGTTTTGCATCAATTCTTAGCCTAGTGATGACATTCTTCATTTTGCAACTTAAAATTCTTTAAAATTCTTCATTTAGCACCTTGTCATAACATTCTTTACCCGCGAATGTTTACCAAATTACATTGTTTACCAATTAAAATTCTATAAAATTCTTTAAAATTCTTGCTTCTTTGGGCTTCCATAACATTCTCGCACCAAGAATGTCATAACTATGATTCTTAGGTTGAACTTCATCAATCATTGGTCTTTAGTTAACGTCCATCCAGATATTTGCAATTCCTATGCTTTTATTTTTGTTGGAATTTCATCCATTGCAACACTCCCTGGTTGAAGGTTGTAATACATCTCAAGTTACACCTTATCCTCCAAAGCTACTTTTGGCTCATATCTATTGCTAATTGTCTTTTATTTTGTGATTTGTACCCTTGATTTTAACTTTGAATTATTAGTTTTGTCATTAATATCCATGATCTCCACATTTGTGGTTTTTACATACCAAATTGTCTCAGGTAAACTAATTGTTCCTATTGAAAACAACTTTGGTTCTATAGCAAACATGATATCTTCTTCATTTATGATACCATTTTGATAATCATAGCATAGTAACACTTTCGGTCTTGTTACTTCACCTCCTAAACACTTGGTGACAATAATTGTTCTGATTGTCTCGTTCCTTTGTATGGTAACAATGTTACTCCCCCAATCATGTTACCTTACCATCCCTCAATTATGGTCTTCCCAACAACATGGAAAATTGGAATCTACCACACTATTCTAAAGTACGATAAACATAGTTATGTAGGAAATGTTGTGAACATATATCTTCAGATCTCTAATCAAGCCCATTGGTTTTGTGGTTGTTTGATCTACCATTTAGAAGCCCCAACCTCAATCTCAACTATTCTATTGAAATTAATTCCAGAATTTCCATCCAACAACACATCTTCTATCATATTATTCCCAATCTATACTTGGATAATTGCCATATGATTATCTATTGCTATAGGAGCTATCCTTACTTTTGATACTGAAGAACTAGAATTTGTTTCTCTATAATTTCTCTATTAAGATTTTAAGTTTTTTATAGTTTTAGCTTTTCCATTGAAGATACCTATTTAACTCAATAATTATTTTAAGCAACTATTCCAAGTTTAAAATATAACTTGTTTCCATCATATATTTATTAATATCTTGAAAAAACTCTTGTACTATAATCAGTTTTTCTTGTGAAATCATTACCTCCTAAGATTTTTGTGCTTGCATAGGAGTAACATTTAGCATACCTAGCCAAGTTGTGTTCCATCATTCCATGGATGTGGATGGCCCTTTTGTCTAAGTCTATATTTTCTAAATCTATTGAATTATCTCCACCATTGACTTCTTCAACCATTCTTCTTCCTCCCAATTAGCAACACCTTTTGTTTTCCTTGGCTCTCTATTTTTGAACACATCCTCTCCCCTAAGTACCCCTCTCAATCCATGACCCAAGTTAGTTGCAAATCCAATTAGTATTCCATTATTGACAAAATTTGTGGTGGTTACAACAACAATTTCCACTCCTATGGTTGGTATCATAGAATGAAGTTGTTGAGTAACCTTTATTCCAACATGTTGTCTTTGGATTTCAATAATTGCCACTTTTGACAATCATGGTGAAGCTGAGGTGATTCGAGTTTAACAATTCTCCATTCTTTGGTTACCCATTGGTATCTTCTATGGTGCAAAATGAAGATGTGAATACCACTCTAGTACTCTGCCCTTGAACTAAATGGATGGATTAATCTATTTACTATTTGGTCCCAATTGGCCTTTTAACTCCATGTCTATCAATATGTTCTATACTATAAGAATTCATGGTTCCTATTCTTGTGGTTGATCCATTAGTGCTACTGCCACATTCTATAATTCCACATGTTAAACAATGCATGCTTTGATGTGAAAAGGCACAAAAGGACAATCCATGACTACATGTCTTTCTTCCTCATAGAATGCACAAATTTTTGAAAGTAATCTTGCTACCTCCAAATCCATAAATTCATGATCCTTTGTTTTGATTATGTACCTTGTTTGATTCAACTCTGGATTTTTTGGATGTGAGTATGATTGTGGTACTTCATCCAACACATTCACATGTGCCTCTACATATTCATATGGTCTTAGATAATTTTTCTTAGTCTCTTCAATCACATTAATATTGGTGTTTTCTACCACCTCCTCGTCATCCATTGGTTCATAATAATTTGGTATTGCAAACCATAACACAAACTTGGATTGTATACTTCTTGTAATATCCCTTCCTCGACTAGTCATTGATTTTGGACTTGATATTTCTTACAGCTAATCAAGTACCACAAAACTCCTTACTTTGTCTTAATCTCTATGACTCTAAACCACAAATTACGGCTAAGAACTATACTGCACACATTCATTTGGGTGAGTATTCAATTGCATCTCTTTCCATGGATATCATTGTCCATAATTGTGCCTATTCTGAAAATCACCAGTCCATACTTCACGCCTTACCACTTCTTGTGGTAAAAATGGCTTGCGTCTTGCAAGTCTTTCTTTTGTTCTCAGAACTCTCTTATCCAACATCAGATTCTAATATGGGGTTTATGTAATCCCTGCATATTCCCTTCCATTTTCATGATTATCTTATGTTTCCCCTTCAAGGCCTTGATGATTTTTCTCCAAATCCAATTGTCGTTGTAAACTTAAAGTCGCCATTTGATTCATCTTGTTTCACAATCCTTTCTTTTTCATAATTTGTAGATCACATTGTTGTCCTCATTGTTTCAACTACTTAGACCTCTTGTACTTTTTAACATACCACTTCCAAATTTGAATTGAAACTAAACCATTCTTCTAAACACCTTCATCTACATTGCAAACAATGGAAAATGCAAAAACCCCTCTTGTCCTTATAAAAAACAAGAAAAAAAGTTCCCCAAAAGATGGTCCCCAAATGGTAGATGTGGATTTAATTTCTCCATAACCATTCCACACTTACTATAACAACAATTTTGCACTACAAACATACATTCATTCACAACTTTGCATTAATTCTAGACACACATACATCTATAGTTCAGTTATTACCAAATTCATGGTTATCTTTGATAACCATAATCAATAATTTAGAACATAATGCTCAAACATGCAAACAAAATTACAACTACTATTCATGAAATTAGAAACTACAGATGATTCACACATCATATTAAAAATGGAAATTAATGGAGGAGTCAGTACACTCCCTATTTATTGAAAACTCCACAAAAATACAACAAAATTCATGTTATCTGGAAGTGTAATCAAAACAGCCAATTCAATCTATGGTATTCAACACCATAACATGTAGTTCCTTTACAAAGTTACATTTATATTTATGTCTTCAAACTCCAAAAACTCTCTCCCTAAGGCAATCCCCAAGTCACCATCAACATGAACAAGAAAACAAAATTTAGCAAGAATTCATAATTCAAACCCCTCAAATGTCCAATTGCCTATTCCTA
>Ga0209208_10009397_pt1 | contig 12855 bp, 8 predicted proteins | sample S1TSphfallax_3_FD_187694 | JGI IMG/M metagenome (GOLD analysis project Ga0209208, IMG submission 187694) | Host-associated microbial communities from peat moss isolated from Minnesota, USA - S1T2_Fd - Sphagnum fallax MG (SPAdes) (version 2) | ecosystem: Host-associated > Plants > Peat moss >...
GCAACTGAGCTAACCACCATGGTTAACTAGGGGAACTGGAACCCAACAGAAAACTGGTGGGTGCGGGTTCACTGTGGCCCAATGAGTTTCCTTTTCCCAGATTAGATCCATGAAAGTTAAACCGTGGTGAAAGCATATGGGATAAAACTGAGGTGCTACTGGGAACATCGTGGTGGAACAGTTTGGGAACTTGAGGAGCCCTTTGGAACCTCTTGGGAACTTGATGGAAACATGTGCGAACATCAGGAGAAAAATCCCTTCCTGCCCTCATAACCCAAAAAAAAAAAAAAGGGTCCGCTTGAGTGCATGGTGGGCCTTTGCATGATTTGCTTGAAATTTTTATTTTCAAAATTGTTCATCACTATTTTTGACTTGGGTTAATACTTGTTCCTAAGAGTGATGGTACCAATGTTGGGTGGTTATGTGAAAAAGTCTGGACATGAACTTGTAGAATGGTTGGATATGCATGAAGTCATATTTGGAAGTTGTTTGGTTTTTTATATTTGTGTCTATAAGTAACCAACAAAAGGGCATTGAGTGATTATGCATATATGTATCCGTATCAACAAGGTTTCAACAAGTTTGATATTTGTATCTCACACAAAGGTTTCAAGGATTCTAGATATGATTTTGTTATTCATATCTAGGAGTTAGAGTTTTAAAGGTTTAGAGGATGTTAAATATGGCTTTTCATTGTGAAAACTAGGAAAGCAATCTTTACAATTTCATGGTTCCTCATTCTTAGAGGCAAGCTTTCACATGAACGTGGAGCTTGAACATAGAGCTTAGAACTTGGAGTGTGAAGAAATTTCCCATATAATCTTAAACTTATGTGCATATCTTACCACCATATGTGACGCACCCCCAAGTTCCTTGTTAGACCCACAAAGGGTCCAACTATGTTAAAGAGCGGAAGTAGTTGGAACTTGGTGCCGCTCCCAGCTTCCAGCACTAAAGGGGGTGAGAGGGGCGTGTTGAAAGCTGCGGGATTAGACTAAGAAGAGGGCCAACTTATTTAGTTACTCGGTCCTGCATCAAAACCAACCAACAAGTTGGTTAATTCACATTCGGAATCACTCTTGGTGTTGGGACAAACCACGGGCAACACGGACTCACTTGACTCACCACGGCTTAGATTCGGGGGAAACAACCACCTTCCCCCATATATTATTCTCTGAGTTTGCCCACGGCACCTACATCCGAATGGTTTTTTGTCCTGGGACTCCCAAGGAGGAGTCTCGAAATTGTTCCAGTTTGGACTCCCGGGACTTTGGGAGCTCAGAACTCCCAGCTCAAACCTCTGATTGGAATGAGGTCTAAAGCAAACTTGTAGCTGTCCTCAAGATCTTTCCAACGATGTGTTGCACTCCACCTACACACACCAGGGTCGGGTCGATTCCCAACTTTTAGTGGTTTAGGGTTTAGGGTTTAGGACCGACCCTTCTTTCGACCATAACTTGTGCTGCAGATGTCCGAATGGCTCATGCAAGGCCATTTTCGACATCTACATTTCAAAACATTTCTAACGGTATAAAAAACACCTCAAGGCGAGGTGTTTTGACCCCTACAATCGAGCTTTACAATTTCAGGAGTCCTAAAGGATTCTAAGTTCCCACTTTTGGGAGTGCGAGTTTCCTCCTCACACTTGCCTCAAAGTGGGGTTGTGACAATATGGGCAATCCATGAATCATAAGTAAACAAAATGGAAACCAATTTAGAAAATTATTTTGTTCATGTAAAACATATTATTTTATTTCCAAATGGTATTGGCATTAAATGCCCAATAATTAGTTTCATCACATGTGACCATGGTATGAAAGATGATTAAACTAAATGCCTCTAAGGAATTACACCCATTCGAATATCTTGTTGTAGGGTAGATGCAAACTATGGTAGTTCACTTTTGTGATGAAACGATGTGTTTTTCATGGGTAACCTTTATTCAAATGCATATGGCAATTAATATATCTTTAGATCTACTAATTGGAACTTGGATCTAAATTAACAATCTCAATTTGAAGAGAAATGTGTGATTATTTATTAATAAAAAATTCATTTGTTGGTAGTATTGAACTTTTGAAGTTGAAAAATATGGATTGGTCATCTAATTGGAACATCACAAAATGGAAAAAATTATATTGATTCATAATCCAAATTTGTTATTGGGATTCAATATAATGTAATATAAGATGATAAACTCATATGAGGAATCTTTTTTTTGAAAACCTTAATTGTTTAATAATTAAGGACTATTGAATGGTTAAAATTTAACCATATTTTCATAAGTCCATATGAGTTGTTCACGTTATTCAAATGGATTTTGTGGGTTTTTCTTTTAGGACTTCCAAATTAAAAAATGACATCAGCTACATTAAATACAAGTTTTCACATAAATTTGGGAAGGTTTGTAGGTGATTGAACATGTATTATTCAAAGATTAAAACAATAATTAAAAAAAAAGTAATAACCATGTCCATTGGAATCATTTTGAAAAATTTTGTATAGATTTATGAGGAGTGTAATTTTTGTCGATATTGAGCCACCATACTATCCATTCAACTTGCAATGACTTTTTGATTTCATTGATATTCAATATATGTTGGTTGATGAAACCATCTATCTTGTGATCACAAAACATCTTAAATGAAATACAAATGTTTTCAAAGGATAAATTTTCCTCTCTTTTTGAAGGTTGTTAACACAAACACAAAGTTAGAACAAGTGCAATCATGGATCACCCCAATTGTCACTTCATATGTAATAATCATCATTCCATAATGACACTCAATTGAATAAACATGGCCATATCCAAAATTAGGAACATCTCTCACTTGCAAAATGGTAACTATTAAGGTTTTACTAAATAACCACTTATTATTATGATCCTTTCTAGGTGCACCACAATTATGGTTTTGTTGTCAAATTTTGGAGTTGGATTGTCATTTCAATCTATATTCATTATGAAAAAATCAGTCCATTGCAACTAGGCTATTTAGTTGTAATCTAACTATATTAGATACTATTTAGTTGCATTAGACAAGTTGCAATGGACACAAATTTTTCATAGTGATTGATAGCCACCACCTTTATTTGTTCACACCTAATAAAACCAAATTTATCCCCTTCCAAGAATGCCACCTCCATGCAAGTGGGCCTTGTACCAGTGAAAATTGGCCAAACATTTGGAACCTAAAATTTGCCCTTCACAAAATCTCAAAGATTTCCTAACACACATCAATCCATATCATTAGGGAAGAAAAACCACATTATTTTAAACATATCTTCTTTATTAACTATAGGTTTGAACCAACCATGAAACACAAGGGTTGAAATGCAAGATGAAGATTTTGTTATTTTGGTTTCACATTTGTGCCCTTCAAATTGGACGGCTAAATTAAGCAATGTACTTTTGAGTTGGTAATCATCTTCGCAATGTCAAAAACTTCTTGATTGCATGTGGTTTTTAGAATATCCAAGGCTTTTCAACCATGAACATTTAACCTTGATGGAATCCCATTTTGTATAAAGGATTTTAGATATTCATGTATAATATTCTCTTGCACCTTCATATAATTAATCAGATTGTCATGGCATTAAATAATTCAATTTGTTAGGGTGATGTGAATCTAGAGGAGAACCAATCATGGTGTTGAGCTTATTCTTGCAATAACCAACTCTTTCTTCACCTTCCAAGTCAATTGAATTACTATGCAAAGGACTACCAAAAATAAAATTTGCAATTGCTTATGCTATCTTCTTGGTCTCACCAAATTTATGTGTAGTTTTTAAAAACAACTCCATTTGATTTGGTCTTGTTCCTTTCATTTTACCCGTCAAATTCATTCTATAACACATTTTCTACTCAAAAGCCTTGACAAGATCATTAATTGTTTATTAAAAAATGTCCTAGCCTTTTTTACCAGATTGTTATAACCAAGTGTTGTGAATTATTTTGGACAAGTTACCAATAGTCATGTTGGCATCTTCTTCAATTGTCAAGCCCTTCACATGAAGAAAATCAAATTTTAAACATGAGATATGTGATGACATAACATTCATACATTGAGCATGTATGATTTAACATTTAGTTATGTTTATGAATAGATAGGAAATGAAGTAGTTAAGGAAAAATTTCCAAGTACCTTTCAAGCAAAATTTGCCCATTAATGAATGCCAAATCACAATGACAACCAATAGTTGAGGTCTTCAAGGTCTTTCCTTGATCCTATTCCAAATGAATGCCACCAACACCTGACAACCTCAAAATTTGCATTTGCTTCATCAAGTGTTTTGGAATTGTTATACTTGTTGTAAATTTCCCTGTGTTTTGTTCCCAAATGTAGCTTAGATAAAACTATAGGTGTGAAGCTCCATGGATTGAACCTAATGGAAATGGAAAGTTTTTTATTTGTTATGCAATGGTTGGGTAGGGTTTTTTGATGGGCCAAACATAATGTAAACAACATTCTAGTTTGCTTGAACACTATCAACCATGAGCCCTTTAAATTGTGGCATGTCAATTCAATTTGTTTTCATGACCTTCACAAGGGCCTTCCATATAAGAACTTAAGATTCCACATCCTCTAATCACATGTCACACATTGCAATTATCATGACTTTGACATAGTTTAAATCATAGGCATGGCATGCCATGGTAGTCTAATTCAAAACACATTTGCAATGGTCAAACATCAACCATGTTCCTTGTAAGTCTCCACCTAGTTATGTACATGCAACAAGATCAACTCCACTCCTTTTTACCTTCTATGGACATCTTAAACAAGGAAACCTTTGACAAACCTTGACCAAGAAAGACATTGTTTTGGATATAGTCATAAGGGCTATCTTTCTTTTATTGATGAATGTTATCCAATGGGCCTTGTCTAGAATTCCCATGTTTGAAGGCTAATACAAGCTTTTTGATATTGAGTGAAAAAAATGTTGAAAACCTATCCATCAACCCGTGGAGATGTGCCCTTTTCAACTTTGTTGTGGTCAATTGACCACAACCAAACAATTCAAGACTTGAAAATGTTTTACTAGTAGCCAAAGCTATAGCCAAAGGTCGTCATTCTTTGACTCTTTTCCACCTCCAACCTCACCAATTCTTTTTTAATTGCAATTAATTCATGGCAATCACTAAGTGAAATAAAATGATGGTGTGAGCCAAAGTGGATGCATGCTTTGGTCGTAATTGGTAACTTTTGCACAAGATTTTAGCATTGTAGATCTCCACATAAAAAGGGGGATTCTTGCAATACTTATAAACAATTGTGGAATGTATAGGTGGCACATGTCTAGGTTGAAAGGAATTGTCCATTGCTCCTTCCCAATGAACCTCATTGATTCTTCCATTTTGTGTTAAACTTGGGTAATTTTCAACCAGGCAACATAGATCACCAACATAGGTTGTTCATTTAAAAGTTAATGCATCATATTTTTTATATTGGTTATTTTCATTACACACTAGCTTTAATAGAAAAGTGAGGTGTAATCCATTGGCATAAATCATTATGGGACCTTAAAAGTGAAATGCGTTCACTACACTTTAATGATTTCACCCTGAATCTATTAGTTAAATGCACCACCAATATTTTCACATAGGATTTGAAGAAATATCCTATGATTTTATTCAATTATAATCATTTAGGACATCTAGTCATTAATTTTTTGGTTGCAAAGGACAAAATTCCTTTTCGTAATTTTAAGAAAATTGTGGGCATGGTGAAAACACATGACAAATTATACATGTGTGCCAAAAAGCTCTTGGAACAAGCCCAAAATCGGTATGAAAAACATGCCAATAGATTATAAAGGCATGTGGAATTTGAAGTTGGGCAACATGGGTGATTTAACATCAAAGACTTAAATGCTTAATGAACTAGCCTCACATTTCACTACCAAGTATGCAAGGTCATATGATTTAAATGTGAAGCCCCACCCCAATGTCTATACATTGAAGTTGCTAACAAGTTTTGTGGCACACCCAACTTTTCACATTTTGAAACTAAAGCTATTTTTTAAAGATGAAATGAAACTAGACTAGAAACAAATATGTGATCAAAAGTTGATGTCATTGAATATAAGTTTGTTAATGAAATAAAAGGCATCATTCAAATTAGGAAAATGCATTGAAAAGGCAAAGTACATTTGTTAAACATAAAGGTTGCCACCACAAAAAGGTAATTTGCACTTGGATCACCTATTTGATATCGTGGCCAAGTTTGAACAAGATAAGGGGGATAAACTTGGGGTGAAAAGGACCAAAAAAAAAACTTCAAGAAAAATGAACTTAACCATAAATCACCCAAGCGTTAATGAAAGCACCAACCTTTCTAAAGTAGGGGAAAGCGCCCAATGAAACCAACAAAAACCAAAACAAAAAGGGTTAAGGGTTCTCATGAACTTGGTTGGTAGTGAGAAGGTTAAGGGTCAATCAGGAAAAAAATGGTTGGAAAATGCAAAGTGATGGCAACCAACAAAAATGGACTTGGGGAGTTGGATTCAAAATTAAAAAATCCTCCAATATTAAATTACATAAAACTAGGGTAATGGTGCATGTGAACAAAAGCACACACTCCTGATCGAAAAAGTAAAACTTCCCATGCATGAATTTATGATTCATGTTTTATATGGGAAAAAAGAATTAATTTGAGTTGTAGAATTCGTTTCAACACTATTTATTGATGTGTTTGTAATAGGTTTGTTTAGTGTGGTGGCTGAGGTTGCTAAACTAGATCCAAAGTGGATTCCAACATGAAATGAAACCACAAGGGGGAAGAAGTTGGTTATAGAAAGGTATATTAAAAAAAAAGTGCATGCCTCATGTGGACACCCCACTAGGATTCTTCATCTGTTGAAAACAATGATACAACATGAATGGACTTTCATGATTTGAGGAGTAGTTAACCCCAATAAGGGATTGTGGGAAATGTGTTGAGCAAACAAATCGAAGGGTGGAATATTCAAAAAACCATCAACGAGGATGTTGAGATCTCTAAAATGGGGGAGAATGACATGCCTTTCTAGGAGAAGTCAAATTTGAGCTCGCTTAGTTGGGGCCCATGTTAGGACCACCATGGGGTAGCCTTTGTGTTAGCATGGGTTGCATGATGTCAATGTCAATATGGATTCAACTCTCGGCAAAGTAGGTTGTCGTTTAGCACAAAGGTGTGCCAAGTTGGGCATAGGGTTTTTGAAAAGACATATGCATGTTCTTTTGAAAATGACCAAAATTAGGGAAGTTTGGGCAACAAAGCTATGGACCAAATGGGAAGTCTATAATAGGTGGAAACCTTTTTGCCTTAGGTGGACGAGAATGGCCTTAGGTGGAGAGTTTGTATATGATTAGATTTCAAGCGGGGGATTAACTTGTATGTGGTTCAACCATGTGAAAATAATTTATGTTTGTTCTACAAAGTTGAAGAGCACAAATATGTGCTTGAGGGATATTTGGGGATGAAAGTCTTAACTTATTGGTAACCTTGGATTCTCACTTGGTTTGCCTATTTTTTATTTTGATATGTACATTTTAGTAATTTTCATTAAAGAAGAATGTTGGAACAAGGAACTATGACATTGGTTACACCCCAAAATCAAAACATGTAAATAATTTACATGCAAGTGGGGAGTGCAAAACACTTCACAATGCACATTGTGATAATCTTAAGTTCTTACATAAGGGGTTGGTTTGACCACATGACTTCAAGCTTAATCTTGGTGACCATATAGATGACATTATGAAAAAATTATTCAATTGATTTACTAAAACAAATAATTATTTTGATGTCATTGTGATAATTGGAACATTAATTTTAATAAGCCATGAATATATATGAATCCTAATGGAGAAAATTGTTGGTTGTCATTTAAGATGTGAAATGTGGTGTGAAATATTATAAAATGAAGAAATCTAGCAATACAATGCATTTGAGGCAATATAATTATTTCACATTTCCAAATTTATTATTAAATGTTTGTGCTTTGCCATTTGATAAACAACAAATATTGGACAATACACATTAATGGAACATTCAAATGCCACACATGGGCCAATCATAATGGTTGATCAACTAATAACTATTTATGCATTTCAATGAAAGGTGTGTTTTTCAATTACGTCAAACAACTTGGGTTTAACAATTTCCAAACTAACTATCACTATACAAAAATATGACATTGTCTTTTCAATAAAGTCCATCCATGATTAAAAAAACCACTAGGAAATAATCAAAATGGAAGTTGAAAAGCCCAAAATAGAAGTTGCAAACCCAAGTCATTTCACTTGGTTGAAAAGGACATTTTTTTGTTGTAATGATGTGTGGTTTAGCAAAGTTACTTCTATTTTTTTGAAATAGTGTGCAAAAAAGTATAGGATGCAATTAATTACAAAATATATATGGGTGCAAATTTTTTAAGGTGTACCAAAATCTTGTCATAATGTCACCTTTTTTCTGTTTTTTAAACCTAATCTTTTTTTACCATGTAAAAACACATTTATTAATGATTATGATGGAATTTAAAATTGTAATAGTCTAAAATATAGTCCTTTTGAAATTTTTGATAACCTTTGATTCATATTTTTTTTGGGGATCAAAATATAAGGTAAAAAAGGATTTCAATAAAGACTAGGCCCTTTTCATCCTATGTGGTACACCTTAAAAAAATTTCAACCATATATATAATGTATTTAAATGTTGATAGGTGTTTAAAATTGATTATGAAAATATACCTAGACTATTTTAATGAGATATTTTTAAAAATATTTTATTAACTCATAGCATATATAAAATAACCATTTATCTCATGTACATGATTCATAAAATGAAAATAGAATGAGTTCCTTGATATTTGTGTGGTCAATTCCTATGGCCACCCAACCAAAAGCCATCATTTTCTTTTTCAAAGTCTTTTAAAAATCACATTATTTGGGACAAATATATAGGAATTAAGCCCATTTTCACACCATTATGATGTTGATTTCATTCAAACTTGACTACAATGTGCCATTTTATCTTGTCAATCAAGATACTTGAAGTGGGATAAAAATTGTGACGTAAGGTTCAATTTACATTCATACAAGGTGCAACATTCAATGTTTACAACTTTAACTTATAAAAAATAAATTGTAAAATTAAAATGATTCTTCTAATGCTAGATTGAACTTTATGACCTCTTTTGACATTTAGCTCACATTGCATTTAACTTATGTGTTTGCCACATAAGTGGTTAAGGTTTACATCATTTTAAATTTTCAGTTTAATCATCTATTTATGTTTGGAAATCACCATTTTAGTGAAATGTGAAACCATATCCATTTTCACACATTCTTGGACATCCATTATATGACATATAACATAATTCATTGGTTTAATTTTGAAACCCATTGGAAAATGGTGTGTCAATTGGAAAATATTGGATCCTAATGTAGTGTGAAGTGGTGTGCTTACTATGGCATGAGATAGGTGATGTTGTGTGAATTATTGTGATTGAGTAATGCACACACAATATGATCTTTAGTTGTTGTAGCCCAACACATGGACTATAGGTATGGAAAAAAAAATTTATTTTCTAGTGGCCATTGAAACTAAATTTATATATCCTTTCTTTTGTTTGGTGCAAAAGTTTGCACAAATTCAAAAAATAAAAAAGTTTGTTAAAAAAGGCCAATTTTTGATAAATATTTTCGGAAATGTTAACTATTGACATTATGTTAGAAAATTGAAAAGAAAACCGTTGACAGGAAAATCAGAGGTTTAGATTTATTTGTCCATTGAAGTTTTTCAAAAGAAAATTATGGTTTTTATTTTATCACTAATTCCACAAGGATGATTAAGAACACATTGCAGAATTTAGGTAATGAAACTGTGTGAAGTTCTAGAGTTAAAGCACATTTCGATGAATGAAAAATGCTCTTACAAATACTATTTACCTGGATTTGGTGTTTTTGAATTTCAACCATGTCAACTTTTAGTCAGATATCCATTAGGTTTCCTATTTCTAACAAGAGGATGATTCCTGGTTTGGTTCTTGTGCCAAGTTCTCCAAAAATATGTTGAACTTTTGGTCACATTAGAGATATCCGCCAATTCACCTGTCTTTGGGCCTCCTTTCACCCCCTAACCCCCCTTTTAATGGTATTCCTAATGTTAGGGAATTTGATGGAATCTCAGTATGAAATGCTGAAACTCAGTACGAAACGCTGAATCCCAGCATTTAATGCACAAGGTTCAAGAGGAATTATAGTAGAGATGTATAGGTAGGAGTAGTGAAAATCTATGTAGCACCAGTGGAGGCGATCAGGAAAAAAGAAAGACGGTGAAACTCAGAAATAATTTTACAACATTGGAGATTACACTACTCCTTCAGAGAGTTAGCTGGATCTTATGTTTATACAGACATAAGACCCCTTTGCCTATCATGGTGTAGTTATAAGAACCCTCTACCTCCTAAGTTACATACAGTAGACTAAGGTCAGTTTCCACATTTGACAAATACTAATAAATTATTTTTTATCAAAAAATGAACTCTTTTAAAAAAATTTAAATTATATATTTTTCCAATCATCCGCTATAAGATTGTCATATGAGTAATGAAATTATTCAGAGTGTAGCCTATGATAATTATGATGATTTTCAACATGTCAACTTCATATTTTCACAAATTTTCATTTCACTATTTTGATGATTATTTAATGATGAAATTGACCTTATGGTAAGGTATGCTTAGGTTCATGATAAATTTTGCCCTGTGCTTTAACATGGGCAAAAGTCCATTGGTGGGGGACATTCTTAAAATGCATTTCAAATGGATAGTGATAATAGAGAAATCCATATAACAGCCTTGCTTTAGGGTCCTCTCACCTATCTTCTATTTTATTGTCAAACCTTGTTATTCACAATGGGGATTTTTTTTTTATTGAATCATGGATGAAACTGAATCTCATAATATTTAATGCACATGATTCAAAATAATTATGGCAACAGTAAGCATGATAGCAACAAAGATACTTAAGAAAAGAAGAAAGATAAAACACAATTAAATTATCACAAAATTCAATAAATTTTTATTTTCACCTTATTTTTATTCCTTGTTAAAATGTAATTTAAATTATTATTTTTTCTTAATCTCACCCATTTAATGAGCAAACTCAAGATATTGATATTGTGTTTCTCAATTTTACAAATAATTGTAATAATTGATGGGTTTCAAGGAATTTAAAATGTATATATAATGAGATGGTTTTAAAATATCAAACAACAAGTTCCAAATATATAATTATAAATTTCATAAGTTTTTAAAACAATCAATCAAATAACCTTTTGTGAAATTGTCAATTGTTAAGAATTTTCTGATAGTTGTGTTTTTATCTCAATTATTGTAGGTAACTTTGGGTAAGTAGGGTTGGAATCGATGTTAGTGTGAATGCGATTTTAAAAAATTCATGTTGAAAAAATGTAGGGATTTGTGTGATCAAAATTCAGTTTTTTGAGATTTTGAAATCATTTTATTTTGGGTTGTGAGTTGTATTTGTTTTGCAATAGAATTTAGGTTTTGGGTTTTTTTTCTTTTTTCTTTTGCAAAATATATAATACTTGGATTCCTGCAGTTGTGCTAGGTAACATGTTTTTGTGTAAGTAAATAAAGTTTTGATGTTTGGATAGGATGCACTAGATTTATAAGGTTTGATGTTGTTTAGTTTAGTTAAGTTATAAGAGTTGCGATTGGAGCACACAACACAATTCTTTATCAATTATTTTGTCGAAATTTTCTCATTGAGGCTTTTTGAAAAAATTGGAACTATCTTTGATTTCTGAAAATTATGTTTTAAAAAATGTAACCAGAGGTTTTTTAATTTCTGAAAATTATATTTCCAGAAAACTGTGTTCTAAAATGTGGAGCTGGACGTTCTTGGATTTCCCCACTTATCTTTCAAAAATTGAAACCTGAGGTTATGAGAAAAAAGTGCTCAGATAACCTGCCAACATGGTTAGGTAAGCATTTCAAATAGCCCATGTTTATGGTGCATTCACACTTGATGTTAAGTCAGTAATTAATTGAACATCTAGGTGGCATCCTAGGTGGCACCCACTGTTTAAATGGGTGAAAGCTTAATGTGAAGTGAATTTTAACTTAACATAAAATGTTCATGGTAAGTAGGTGTAAATCCTAAACGACTAGCATGGTGTTAGGGGACTCAACACCAGTGTCGCTAACACCAAGTGTGAATGCACCTTTAGTTAGGTAGCACTCACCGCCTCTTGGCTCTTACGATACCTACTCAAGCAACGTTGCCTTTGCACAGGGTTTTTTCTTTTCAATTTTGTTTATGTAGCTCAATTGGCGATCATCCATAAGATGATTTCCCCAGATTTGGCTACAGACTAAATATGAAAGTAGAAAAAAAGCAGAATCCTTCTATATTCTTGGCTACCTGCTGGAACTTAGCATAAAAATCTGGCGATCTGGAATTTTCTTTTTTTTGAAAATCTGGCGAACTTGGGCCATTTTTTCCATGGAAAATTTTCCATAGGAAGATAATGAGAAGCTGAGTATCATCCTTAGGAAAATTTAGCCAAATCTGGCTATAAACCAAATATAAAGAACTAATATTTAATCATCCTTCTATGCTGTTGGCTACACTGAAAACCAAGTATAGAAATCTGGAAATTATTATTATTATTATTATTGTTATCACTTCTGGCGATTAAAGAATTCCAACATCACTTGATTTTCGAATTTCTAGATTTTTCTTTTCTTCTTTTTGGCGAAACATCGCCAATGAAAAACACGGCTGGCGCCAAGGCGATCGAGGTGCTCGAGACTCCGCTGATCATCGTCCGTCGTCGCTGCAGC
>Ga0209208_10009398_pt1 | contig 12855 bp, 11 predicted proteins | sample S1TSphfallax_3_FD_187694 | JGI IMG/M metagenome (GOLD analysis project Ga0209208, IMG submission 187694) | Host-associated microbial communities from peat moss isolated from Minnesota, USA - S1T2_Fd - Sphagnum fallax MG (SPAdes) (version 2) | ecosystem: Host-associated > Plants > Peat moss >...
AGATCAAATTGGTGAGCAAAGTGCTCTCTTGCTTAAAGCACATGTCTAAGTACAAGGGTTATGAAGCACAATTTGATGTGATTGATAATTATACAAAGTGAGTTGTGATAATTTCATTGTTGTAAAATCCCTCACTATTCATGAAATTTTACATATGCAGCCACCCAATGATTTGGTACTTGTTGATTTGAGCCAGGTATCAAATCTATCATTGATTTTTGACACTGCAACCATTGAATAGATCCACCGATTGTAGGAAGTTTGGAGTGCGCAATGTAGTTGTGTGTTTCCAATGTACCATTGTGCTTTGGCTATCTCTCATAGATATGGAGACAAATTATTGATGCCCAAGCTTTCATGGTGACATGAAGGTTAGAATGGATGTAGTAGTAGAAAGAGTGGGCATTTCCAATGTATCTTTGATTTGTGTAGTTAAACATCCATTCATTGCCAAGTTTTTAACGATCCTAACTGGATTTTCATTGTTGGAACTGCTGAACATAATTCTTTCCCAAGAAACCCTTTGTTCATAGCCCTAAAGTTCGCACTCCTTATATGTTGATTATAGTTTGGAACTTGGGTCAATGTAAAACAATGTACAGCCCTGAGGCTGAGTGAGCCACTGCATGCTCTAGGTCCAAATCAAATCTATGATCATAAAGGGTTGTAATGTATTGATCAAAATCCTGGGAAGGCTGAAACATTCTGCAATGCTGCAATGATTTTCAATGGAAGTGAAGTGATGGGTCATATGGTGAAAATCATTAGATTGTCGCAGAATGTTTCAGCCTTCCCATGATTTCCAATCAGTGATTGAAAGTCCCCACGGCCGGGTTACACCCCTAAGCCTCCATGTCATCAAAAAACTGGTAAGCTTCAATAAGGGAACCACTTCCTTGCAAGCCAAATGTTGCTGTATGTGTCGTCTTCTTCTACACCAGGGATTCAGGACCCATCTGAAATAGGCTTCTTTATCCATTTCCTTGGAACATCCAAGGGCTACATCCAATATGCTTGCCTTCCGCAGACCATTGATGAGAATCCTCTATGTCACCCAGTCCAAGAAATCATGTCAGCTCTGCCCTTCTCAGACTGATCAAGTTCCTCATTGAGAGTGATGATCCTATCCATGTGCCCTAATTACCAAGAATTCGAATTGCTGTATTGTTAGTCACAAAGTCTGGAATCCAGATGGCCATTGTCTCTCATGTGTTGAAAGAACTGCCAAGCCTGCAAGAGTCTACCTGCCCTTCCATGTTCTAGGTGCAGGCACCCCATGTTTCTTGTTCATCCTGTTGAGTAGCCCACATGCCAGCCCTACTTCACCAGCTCTCCCCACTCCATCTATCAAAAGTGTCACATGCCACTGTATCCATTGTGCCATTGATGCATTTTGCTTCCAGGAATAGCTCACAAGCCTCCTATTTTGCAGCTGACACCAATGATCTCAGAACATTATGGTAACATTCTATGTCTCTTCATCTCCTGAAAGACGTTTCAGAGCCTCATCAATACTGAATGTTTTTGTGACAGCGTTAATCAGGGTGGTACATGTGGTAACACCAGGCTTGATACCCAGGTTCATCATTTCTGAGTCAACGTGAAGATCAAGCCTCCATGGCCTTAAAACCATGGACAAGAATCCAAAACCGTGGCTTATGAAGTGACACACCTATCCTCTCGATTTGGCAGAAGAGCATTATGCCAGTGAAATGAAAATCCTGTTTTGAGCAACAAAAATCAACACGACAATTGCAACCAGTCTAATGTTAGGTATCCAGCCAGAGTTTGTCATTTGGTGGAGACGCTCCATTTCTACTCATGTCCTGGGCGCTTCCATAAGTGTGAAGTGGAATAGTGACTGTCCATGCTGAAACATTGTACTCTTCCTTTTACATTCCTTGTAACATGTGCAGGAATGGTTGCAAGTCTCTGGCACCTGCAATCCTCTTGATCTTGAGAGTGTATGTCCTCAGGCCGCATCTGAAGCCTTACTCCCCTGCCCACCCAAAACAGCTCCTTGAACGCTTCAAAATCCTTCTCCCACGTCACCAATTCACAAAACAGACTGGATTGAATTTCAAGTTCAGTGCCGTGAGCTGCTTGGCGGTCTGAAAAAACCCATTTCTCTGTCAAATCTCTGCGTTTAATCTCTTCAAATTTCTTCTAAATAACACTGCTCAAGGGAATATCCTTGATATAACAGCCACTTTTATGCTCATGTAACCTCTCTCCTGGATCTATTGCAAGAACCGTAGAATTTCCATAGACATTTGGCATATTGTCTCCATCAAGCACCACAAAAGTATTTTGACAAGATCTCTTCCAATGTCCTGTACACACTGCTTCCCCCATTGATGTTCCAAATACTGGCAACCTGGAACACTCACTGTACCTATACCGCAATGACAGCAACACCCACATTGCCAAGGTGTCTGGATCTGGATCTCCATATGTGGAACACAAGGAGCAGCAACATCATCAGCCTTCCTCAGAAAGCCTGTCCAGCCCCCGCACAACTGTGGAGCCCTGACTCATCAAACCCTAACCGAAGCACATTGGCACCTTTATGGAAAACAATCAATATCTGCCCATAATAATGTGGGGTAAAGTATAAACCACACTCCTAAACCCTCAAGTCAAGCAATTGGGTAGCTAAAAAGGCTGGGGCGATTAGTTTGGAAAGGATGAACTGCTCCCACTAACATCACTCAAAACCAGGGTTCAGATCTAGTCTTGAAGAGCTTATCTGCTGCAAGACAGATGGAAACCAAAACACAATCCCATTTCACACAAATTTGCAGTTCCTGAAAGACATGAATGGCAAATGAATTCAGGATTGTAAATATCTCGACAGAAAACTCCAGTTTGGGAACCTCAAGCTTTATACCACATTTCAATGATGGCTCATCATACTCAGACCATGCATCTCCAAAAGAAATCATCATCCTGTCTACATTCCAATGCCATTCCCAAAACACATTAAGAGCCACAAAACTGGATTGCATTTTCTCAAAATAACACTCAGAGTCTCACAAAGATGATGAAATACTCCATTTTCTGAATCTAACACTCAAAAATCTGGTGCCAAACACTTACATGAGGTCTCTGGCAAGGACCAAAGCCGCAGCCTACAAACGCTCCTTGGAGTTCACCCTGACAGAATCATGACACAAATCTAACATAGAATTCTCTCAATATAATATAATGTACTGCCGTTGCCTTGAAATATGTGTGAAAAAAGGCTTATATTGTATGAAATCACAAAATCCAACAAAATCAGTACTTGGAGATCGGCTGTTCTTTATTGAGAACAACAAAATTTCATATTGAAATTCGACCCTCAGATTACATAACCATCATCCACAACCACCAGACCACCACCGAGCTGCCAATTTCACACCTCCACACCTCCATGTGTAGTGCCTACAACATCTCCCTAAAATATGAAGAGCGCACTTGTAGATACAGATTTGGAGGAGGGATCATGTATACACATGGTTTTTGGGTGTGGTAAACCTCCATTCATAATATCTACATGTTTCTGGAGAGGCACAATTTCTTACTCTTATGTTGGCCAGGGATAAATAATGGCAGCAACAATGGCATCAATGGACTACCTGGATAGTATTTACACACTGGCCAAGCAATGCAATGCAACGCATAGTGAGGAAATAGGTGTTATGAACCTGTGAGGTGTGTGTTGAAGAAAGTTTTTTCTTCCTGGGTGATTATGTGTGAGAGTTCAATGACTGGGTTGCTGCTGCAGAGCAGAAGTTGAAGGTATGTGCTGATCATTGTGACATTCCTTTGTGAACATATTGTGCTGACATGCTGCAAATCTCTGCAGGTACCTTTGCAGTCCTTATCATCTTCAACAGTTCCTTTTTCATTCACTGACTTCTTACACTACAGGCTGCAAATGGTGATATGTTTTTGCTTATGATGGTATTGGGGGTATATGTTTGTGTATAAATCTTATTCATTCAGCTGCATGTTTCACTTTGCATGAAGGATGATTCAAGATTTGTATTTTATTTTTGGTTATAGCCAGATTTGGCTAAATCTTCCTAGAGATGATACCCACTTTTTCTACATCTTCCAACAGACGGCCATCACTTTCCCTACAACAAGAATTCCTAAAAAAAAAGCACAGATTGTTTATTGCATTAGAAATATTGAAGTAACTTTTAATAGTTCATTATAATTAGTTTGTAGTCCAAATGTTGGATGAAATCAACCCCAGCCAAAATGAATTATTAGGTTCAAAAAAAACGCACAAATATCATGTGTGTTTTAACATTAGAAAATTATATGATTGCCTATTACTAATTTGTTGACAATAACAATTGGCTTAAGTGTGATACTTATATCCTCCCTAATTGCATGTGGTCCAAAATTTATTGTGTATTGGTGGGGGAGATGTTGTTATTTAACACCAAACTTGGATGTGCCATTTATGGATATGCTCCAAGTACTTTGAACCATTGGAATTACTCTTAACAAGTGTAAGATGCCCTCCACATACACTTAACAAAATTCTATCAATCTCTTTATGAGTTGTTTTGCACATTGAGTGGAGTGGAGTGGAGTGGAGTGGAATGGAACTGAACTTATTCCATTCATTAATATTGTTTTGTGAAATGCAAAAAATCTTGTGAAGTTGTTGATGATTTTGTTGTTGTTGGGTTTTGGATTGGGTTTGTTTCATCAAATTTTAAGGGTAATCTCTTTGATGAATCTCTTGTCATTGTGATGAGAGAGAGTATGTGTATCACAGGAAAAAAATTAAGAAATAAAATACCACTGTTTTGAGCTCTATTATGCCCACGGGGTTGGGTTTTACTCCAATCAGGCCCACCCTTGGCTCTCCACCTTGCAGGGGCCTTATTCCAGTAAAACCAGCCCCATAAAGATTTTTATCCTACACTAAAGTCACCCAACTCCTGTTCGTTTATAGAATACTAATTTAATCATTTTAACACCCAAATTTCAAAGTCTTTTGTCTCTTCCTCTGGAAATGACAACAATCGAAACATAGGTACTGTAGCTATGCTCATCATTGAACATAGGTTGATCATCGAACAGTTTCCAATATTTTTCACATTCCTTAACCAAATTGATCAATTTTTTTGTGTTATTGGACGTGCAAACTGGAGGGCTACAAATGTTCTTTGAGCGTCAGAAGTGAAGGAGCAACCAAGGAAACAGAGGATGAGTGTTAGTTTGCTTTAAAATTTTTGGAAAATAGCTCTAGACTCCTCTCTAGTTCCAGCCCCATATCTTCCTGATTTTTAAACTGTTTTGAGCAATTAAAAACCTGATGGATGTGTCAACTAGGGCTTTTCAAAACTTATTTGTATTCCAAAGACAATGATGCGATGATCAAAGATTTTAAGCTCAAAGTCCTAATCTGTTTTAAATCATCCATCACCACTGAACCCCCTTATACCAAAAACCCCATATCTTTTTCCCCATTCCTTTACCAAATTGAGCAAGTTTTTGGGCATTGGAAGGGCTAGTTGGAAGGCTACAAATGTTCTTGGAGCTTCAGAAGCAGAGGAACAATGTGTGAGAATTGAACCTCCTTTGAGTTCTTAAAGTGTTGTTCCAACTCTGGCCTAGCTACCCTATTGCCATTTGAATGGGGACTTAAATGCTTGCTGCACTCATCCAATCAACCCATTTTGTTTCTGTTTGGTTGTAAGGCTACCCTTAAATCCATAATACCTGAAATAGGGAGCCTTACCCTTCACAAAAAGGGCCCAGGGTTGACCACATTAAGGGGCCTAGGAGAAGGCAATAGCCAAGTTCAGTCCCCACTTTCGGGAATGTCCCCCTCTTGTAGGTCATCATAAGGCACAAGGCAAAGGCGATGAACCTTAACACCTGTAGAATTTTAGGTGTTGGAGCAAGAAGGTTCTTATGCCTATTTCTTAAGAGTGGGAGGGATCTTATGCCTACCTCTATAAGTCAACTTAAGATCCCCCCAACTATTAAGTAATAGGTGTAATATCCTTCATCTTTCATAGGTGGGATATTCACAAATTTAAGGTGAACATGTAGTGTAGTTGGAGGGCACTGATGTAAAGATTGGGGATAATTTTAATGACTCCGATTTTGTTTGAGAAGGAGAGAAGGCACACCGTACAAGTGTTTTTTAGGAACCTTGCACATAAGTTGCCTCCTTTGTTACAGCAGAAATATTAACCAGGGTAAGGTGCCTTCGACATACACCAAAAAAAAAAATTCTACCAGTTCTTTATGATTGCAAAACCCCCCCAGCCATGGGTCTGAGGAGTGCATGTAATGCCATAGGCAGCACTCAAAACTACTTAAGCACATTTCTGCCCCCCCACAAGTTGAAAGACCCCACTGATGCTTTTGGAGAATTATTATAGTAGAGAATCATGTGATTACCTAGTAATTGTGTTTTTAGTTATGTATATTTGAAAATCTGCACAATTAATAAATCCCATTTTTCTTTGAGATGGAAAGCAAGCAAGCAACCAGCAACGCCCCCCCAACCTTGCCATTGTTTAGAATATCATAGCTTTGTAGGAGAGTCCTTTATTCACATAACTGTTCCAAGGCGACCTACTCTTTACATGATTGCAGCTGTGATTTCTTTTGTGGTGAATTTTTGCCATTTTGTGAAAAATATGCAGCACCACCTCAGCATATAAAAAACCTGAGAAAATCAATGGTTAAAGTATAGGGCAGACTGGCCGGTGACCAGACACTTAAGGGTTCAAACTCTAGGAGTTCAGTAACCGGTCTTTTTTTGCTCATGGTCTTCAAATAGATTAGTTGCCCCTTGAGCCAAAGCATTAGTAGGCCTTTACAGAAGTTGATTTTGAGCTAGAATGAGAAAGTTATGACCCCCCAAAGTTAGGGTGGGGGGGGTCTTGTTACTTGAAAAAACTTGGATAGAACATATAATGCCCTTATTGTCATGCATTTTAGGCCTTATGAACAAACATTTAAAAATTTATGAAAAGACATTTTACCTCCTATAAACACAAGAGAATATATTTGAAATCAAGTCTGGACTATTTTTTATTACCGTTCATGTTTTTCAAAATTTTAATAAAACCATATATATGCCGCACGCACAGCCATGGGGCCTTTAGGGTTTTGAAATAGATAGATTTTTTAATAGTAGCCTAGTACGCTAAAATCGACAATGGAGATGAGGCCACATGGGCCAATCTGCCCTTCTTTCCCTTTTTGTTTGTCATTGCTACTACAAGGTGTGCACCATCACAACGAGAGGCTTGTGTAATTCCTAGTGCACCATTGCAACCATAGTTCTCGCAGCTCCCAACACCTCAATTCACACGGCTCCTTGGCTTTGGAGCTCCAACATCTAAAACCCAACGTTTGGAACTTGAAGCACTAATGTAGACAACGCCATCGCATTGGAACTTGGAGGACATGTCACCATCAAAGAAAGGTGGTGGATTTGTTGTTGCACCAAACAAAAAGCAACAACGGCAATAACAACAGCTAAATATTCAGCAAGCTTGGTATGGATCCACCATTTTTTTGCCCATCAACTTGCAAGTGTAGATGTTCCTCATCTATACCAAATTGCCTTTGTAGCTACAACTTGACCTTCATCAACTCTAGTTGCTACCAAGGGGCTATTGCTGGCACCTATTCTTCAATCAATTGCAATTGCTTTTGTCCAAGCTCCAATAGTTTCTGTAGTTATATTTTATTTGATTTTTACTATTAATATTGGATAGGTACCATTCATGCATCTTGTAGCTCCTAAGGTCACCCCAGTAGCTCCTGCAACAATTGAGTTCCCTTCTTCAAATCCATTTGCAAATGGGCCATTCTAATTTTTGTAACTATTTCCATTACAATCCCAACTACCAAGGGGATATTCCTGGCACCTATTTTTCAATAGAGATTATGTTGTAGCTCTCTCGTGTAGAACATTAAGGAAGTGTATAACATTTTTGAATGGATCAATCACTTTTCAACTACACTAGTGATTTTTGCAAACTTTTTTTTTGTATCAGGGAAGGAAGAACTTGAAGGTGAAAGAGATGGGAACTTGAAGGTCAAGGATCATCACCACATTCAAGGTAGTAATGGGCAATAGAAAACCCAAGCAACAACAAAGGAAGAAGAAAGGTGTTCTATTTTCAAGAACCTAAAAGTTGATTCTATATCCAAATAGTCAAAGCATCATGTTGCACCATCATGTTGAAACACCATCGTGTTGGATTGCCATTGTGCTAGAACTCTTAATGCCATTCCGTTGGAGCGCCATTGCGTTGCAACCCCCAGCACCATTGCATTAGAATGCCATCCCACTGCGCCATCATGTTGGAGTGCCATCACACTAAAACCCCAATGCCATCACACTAGAACCCCTTATGTCATCACATTTGTTTTTTTTTTTTTTCCATTTCTTTCCATTTGCCTCTTCATTTGTTTTCTTAGAGGTGAATGCAGGCAAGTTAAAAATCTATTGTTATCATTGCAATGTTTGTTGTTCTTTGTTGTACTGGGGTGGCAAGCTGACGCAATTGTAACCTACTAATGTGGGCTTTCATAAAAGTAGCTGCAACGTCCTACTTTTGGAAAACTTGCTACAACCTTTTGCTTAATATTGATTCCTACAAGCTATTATCCATGCAAACTGATTATCATATCTGTGGTTGCGCTCCCTTGTTGTCACCTTGATCTAATCGACCTCTAAGTTTTTTTTGTTTTTTAGTAGTACACTAGGGCTTTTAGGTTTTTGTTCAATGCTATTGCTTCCCATATCCTAGTGCTATGGAATATGTTTTCACGGTTTTTTGCAACTTTAGCAATTCTCTACCCGTTTTTTAATGTTGCCCACCACATTAGCTTGCTATAAACCTTGGCTAGATTCAACTAGAGTAACTACTACAATTACTATTGTCTTAATAAAATTGTCTATTACATCAATCCATTGGACTGCCAGTTGTTTCGTTCAAAAGTTGCATGATTAGAATTATATTAATCTTATATAATTCATCATGTTTTCCATATTATCAAACCTCTTGGTTTTTCTTTTTCTTGTTTAGTTTCTACATCTCAACAACTAGCTCCTCCTCTCTAGTAGCAACTGTCAATTCTTCAACTAGAACTAATGAAACACTAAACCTTTTTGTTTAGTACACTTGAATATCATTATAGTTCGTCACAAACCCTTAATCTCTTTTTTTTTCCCTTTTGCCATTAGATCCCACCTTAGACCCTTACTTTTCATTATTGAGTGGAAGGTTGTAACTTGGTTGGGACATGTTCAATAAGTTGTAATTTTCTCCTTCTTTGTTTTCTTATTGTTATTTGTTGTTGAAATGTCACTCCTAAGCCAAATCCTTTATACCCCAAAGGATGGGCCCTAAACTTTGCCTTGAAATTGTTGTGGAATTTTTCACCAACAACCCTAACTACTATTACAAACCATGCATTGTTGAACCAATCTTTATCTTCATTCTCAACATTCTTTTGAGCTACTCTTTCCATTGGGGTAGGTGTATGTTCAACCTCTCTTGATGTTTTTTCCTCTTTTTCTTTTGTTTTATGCTCTTTGATTTTATTAACAATTTTTTTCTCCAATGCCTTTTGTTTCAACATTGCCAAATATTGGTATGATTTGACCACATGTGAACTAAAATAATCCACTAATGGCTTTTTGTCATGTCTTCTCCTTGGTAAGGATAGTAGGTCACCCAATTTTGCAACTCTTCATGTCTAACTTGGAATAATTAAAACGTTTAATTTAGGGCTAGAATCGTCCAAGTTCACCACTAATTCATTTTGTTGATTATTTGTTGGGGTGGTAGGACTTTGTGGCATTTCTACATAGAAAAAAATATCAGGTTCAGAGGCATTTGTTGATGTGGTAGGAGCAAGGTTAAGAATTGCTTGAAAAATATTTGTAATGTTCAACAAATCAATGGCAACTTCAACCTTGTCTCCACTATTGCTAAAGTTTGTTGCATTTGATTGGTATGCATTTTCTGCTCCTTCTTCTTTTATTATAGTGAACACCTCACTTAGAACAAACTTTCCAACCATAGTTGCAAGATTTAATGGCCAAATCCTTCAAACCCTGAACCTCGATTTTATTGCTTCTTTTATTAAAGATTACAACAAAGCTGCGTCCACCCATTCAATTAGTGTGACCCTGTCAAGCTCAAAATAATTATTTCCTACCATTGTTGAGTCCTTTTTTTAAAACATTTTTAAGGGCTTGAAACAAGTGACATCCAATGGCTACAACACATGTGACATATGTGAAGGTAAGGTCACCATGTCCAATCCAAGTTCTATTGCTTGTTTAAGTGTTTGTATAGTGACATGTGACCCATGCCCATCGAGGATCAAAAGATGTATGTTCTATTGAGAAACCTTCCCTAGAACAAATCAACAAAAAAAAATCCATTACTTGAAGAGGTAAACTGTCATCCAAGTTTTTTTCTGCATTGCCATGTATGTTCCTAGTTTACATAACTTTATGCAGTATTCTTACATCCTTGAACCCTTAAAAATGTAGAAAGCAATAAGGGTTACACCTATTGCATTAGCAACACAATTTATAGTTAGCCATTCTCAAGACTTAGGTATAGTGTTGTAAACATCTCTTGAACCTCACCTAGCCAAAACTCTAACACTAGATTGTTGCCTTGCTTGAGCACCTATTTCATATGAATTCTAAATGTGATTTGATTGGTATTTGTGTTGTGTGTACAAGTTTTCCAAGTTGCAATAAAAGGTATGGCATGTTTGACTAGTTAACCTTCTCACCTTATAAACCTCCAACCTTTTAGCTAGACGTATGTTGATTTCTATATGCCTTTTTTAAAACCAAAACCACCAGGTATCTCCTAGAATACCATTTCGAAATGGGTTTGGTCTGGTTTGGGTGATTTTAGCAACCTTCATTTTTAATTGTTAAAGGGTGACATATAATCTAACCTTTTGCATGTTAAGGATCCAAGTAACCATTGTTTCACCCTCTTGTTTTGTTAGCACACCTTAGGGGCCCAATTTCTTACATCTAGTCCTACCATTCATGTGATCTAAAAGTGAACTCAATGGTATGTTCCAATATTTTGCAACCTTTCTTAAATATGTATGTCTCCTTTCCACAACATCCATGGCATCTTCTAATTGCGAGTTTCTCCATTTGCCCCATTTTGAAAAATTAGCTTGTTTATTTACTCTGCCTCCACCTTGTATTGTATGTGTGGCAAGATGGCATTGTTGTTGCATTACATCAATGGTTGGTATTGTTTGTTGACCTTGTTGTGTTGTTGGGGTGGCAAGTTGGAAATATCAATTTTCTTGGTCTTCACAATTGGTACCTAAAACTTCGTTGCATCACTTCCTTGGCACATTAAAATGTGCTAGAGTGTAATCTATTAATGGTGCACCCTTGGTACATTGTTGCAAGGCCTTTTGTCACATTTGCAAACTCATCTTAGCCCTACCCCTTTTGGTCTTAGTCTCCAAGCACTTGGTGGCGTCCATCCAAGTCCTACAAGAGGTACAAGCCTATGTTTTCTATATGAAGACCAAGATTCCAAAAAGTATGTTCGATCTAAATAGTGCTTAATGGCATAACTTTGCACCTCCTCATAAGAAACAACTAACTCATAAAATGCAACAAAAACTTTCTAGTCTAATGTCACATTGGTTATGGATGTGCAAGTAGTGGGAATATATCTCAAGCTATGTTGTGTTGGAAGAGTAGGAAATTTGCGACCAATGGCACTATTAAAATGAGATAAGTCTTTTAAGAGTGACGACTATTGAACCCAACAAAAATATATGTAGTTTGAATACTTGTTTGTGTATTCTTGCACTAACTTTGGTATGTCATTCAATTTTGCCTTTAGGAATGTAAAGCCATATGAAATATGTTCTTGCCTTGTTGGTTGCTTGTTTTTGGTGGGAATCCATTATAGGAATTGTGGAGGGAAAACCTTTAATGGACTTACTTGGTTGTTGATCCAATGGTATCCAATATTTGAGCTATATTAATTTTGTGTGGGTTTTCTTTCTTGTTTATTGTTCACCCAAGGATTAATTCCTAAACATTTCTCAATTTTTGTGTGCACAAAGCCTTCAATTCACTGTCACCACATTGTTTTTTAATGTTGCCTTGGATGCCTATTACCAAACAAAAAATTGCACATAAGTAACCAACCATGTGTGTGATCCCAATGCTCACATTTTAAAGTTGGCATTTCTACCCCTTATTCCCAAATAGTAAATTATCCAAAGGCATTCAGAATTTTAAAATTTTCAAAACAATAGAATTTTGGCCAAACGTTCAGTCATGGATGTCCATTTGGACAGAAACCAACTTAAACTGGAACAAACACCAGCCCTAAAACACACTAAATAAATGTTCGATCATAGGCAGCCAATCTGTGATGGGCTGGTTTACCCTATAGGGTAAGAGCATCTCCACCCCCACACAGGCAAACACCCCTTTTTCACTAAATCTTGAAGCAGGATAGTGCAAATCCCGCTGCTCTCCAGTATTAATGGTCCATTTTGCAGTGGTCATTTTAACCCCTTTAAATACTTTTTCCTACTATGAATTTGCATAGTGACTATTACTCGTCCAGATGTAAGGACATAACCAATCTTTGAGTGGTCCCTTTGATGACATTTGTGGGTGGGGGACACTGATCATTGAATGGTATTCTATTCTAAAATAAAGGATTTGTGTACGGCTTTGGAGGTGGAGATGCTTTAACTCATACTTTTGCAGCACTTCAGAACCTGACCGACCTCATCGCAAGGGGCCCAAACTGGTGACGCCCTTGACAATTGCCACCACTGATTTTG
>Ga0209208_10009399_pt1 | contig 12854 bp, 3 predicted proteins | sample S1TSphfallax_3_FD_187694 | JGI IMG/M metagenome (GOLD analysis project Ga0209208, IMG submission 187694) | Host-associated microbial communities from peat moss isolated from Minnesota, USA - S1T2_Fd - Sphagnum fallax MG (SPAdes) (version 2) | ecosystem: Host-associated > Plants > Peat moss >...
AAGACGAAATAACTTAAAGTAACCAAAAATAATTTATAATTGTTGCAAATAACCTAAAATGAAATAGCCTAAAATAAAATAAAAAAACATAGAATAGAAAAAAATAATTTACAATAATCGAAAATAACCTAAAGTGAAATAACTTAAAATAGCCAAAAGTAACCTAAGGTGAAATAATTAAAAATAACAAAAAAAATTGAAAATAACCATAAATACACATAAATAATGTAAAGTGAAATAATTTAGAATGATGAAAAATAGCCTTTAAATACTTGAAAGTAGCCTAACATAGTTAATATTATTATATTAAAAAAAAGTTATCCATTTATTAAACATTTCTTTTTCAAAAGAATGAACTTTGATATGTTATTGAATAATAACATTCAAAAAAAATTGTTCAAATGATTTTACATTTTCAAGGATATAAATATAATTATGTACAAAAAATTTTAATTAATTAAATTTTAAGCATTTCATTTGGACAAAATTTCAATAAGATATGAATTTTCAAAATTTATGTTTTTGTAATGTTTAAAATGAAATATTTCATAAATAGAATGCAATGTAACACATTATCACAACAAGTGTGGTGGCTTGATGATAGGGGTGAAACCTTCCATCCTAAAAAGCAAAGGATCAAACGTCACAAATGGTGTCTTTCTACTCAATAATAGTAATTTGACCGAATATTCTCCTATGTAATTTCATAAAATAAATGTTTACTTAGATTGATTACATGGCCTATGTACTTAAATTAAATTTTTAACCTAGGATAGGTGGTGATTCATGTCAATAATTCATAAGTTGAAAGTCATGAAATTATCAATGATATTAAATAATTTAAATTTAATTGATTTTCATGTTGCCTAATTAGTTAACTAACACATGAAATGACTTGGTAAATTTGTATTTCACTTTAGAATAATCTTGTTTCACTAAGTACTAGTGGACTAATTCATTATCCATAATAACTACTCCCCATTCACTAGAGTTTTGACCAATTTCACCATGATAAAAATGTCCAAATTCACTCAAAATCTAATGAAACCCAAAGTGAATTAGGACACATTTTGGTGTAGTGAAAAGTAATACATTATTCAAACAATGTTAATGTATTAAAATGTCTATGCAAACACCTCACATATTGAGAAACAATATTATCAACACATTGGGTATTATAGATGGTTATAAATCCAACATTGGATTTCTTTGGTATAAATATTGTAAAAACATGGGGTTTAATGTAATTGGATACAACATTACAAAATGTGGGTGTAGTTCACTAATCCATGTTCATTGAACCAATGAATTCATTGTTTTTCACTTGTCCCCATTCATTAAACCGGTGAATTCATTGCTTTTTCACTAATCCCCATTCATTCCAACCGATGAATTCACTCAAAATCTGGTGAAATCACTTGGCATACAAGGACACCTTTTGTTATAGTGATATAATAAAAAGATTATACCACATGCAACCTCATGGACTAGATGTTCAGGGAGTAAGCAAATTACATAGTTTTTGGGGCTTACAAGGCATTATAGATAGGAATAAACCATTGGACAATTGGGGGTTTGAATTTTAAATTTTTGTTGACTTTTGTTTTGTAGATCATGTTGATGGTGACTTGGGGACTATCAAGGGTGGGAGTTTTGGGAAAGTTGTGGACATTTGTAAACACACATTTTTGGAATAAAAATAAATATGTAGGGATTTGTTGAAAAACTATAGATTGTAATGTTGAATATTACATATTTGATTTTTTGTTTGATTACGCGTCCATAGAACATGGATTTTTGCTGTAATTTTGTTGAAGTTTTTAATAAATAAGGAAGTACAAACTTTTCCATTAATTCCCATATTCAATTTGATGTGTGATCATTTGTGGTAGAAAATGAATTATAATTTTATTTATAGTTTTTCACATTGTATTATGGATTACATATTCTAGTTATTAGAAATAATCATGAATATGGTGTAGTGATGGACTATAGATAGATGTGTGTTTATAATCAGTGCAAAGTTGTGAATGAATGTATATTTGTAATGCAAATATGTTGTTACAGTAAATGTGAATTAGTTCTAGAGGAATTAATCCACATCTATGACCAAAAGCTAATTAAATGGCTTTATATTATAGCCATGACACATAAGACCAAGACAAACCCATAACACAACTATCCCAAAGTCTTTTATCTTTGACTACTATAGCATTTCCCGCCCTCATTTATATAGGTCCAATGACCAACAAATGGGGTTTAAGTTTTAAGATGTGGTAGGTAACTTATACCACATGCATCTCTAATGGACTAATAACTACCCAAATGGCAGTGTATTGCTACCAAAACATATAAGCTTACTTGGCAAACCCATAAGGCACATATCTCAATGTCTTCTAGGTCTAATTAATATAGCATCTCCCGTCGAGACCTCTTTAGTTACACATACCAACAAACCCCATAATAGAGACCACACATGCCTTTCCCACTAGAAGACATGTCCATTTTAACCATATTTTGTAACTACTATGTGACTAGTGTCCAAACCAACTTATTTTACAACTAGTGATGTGTGTGTCCTACATGTCCATGTAGTTACAACTTGTTGTAGTCACATATGCAACTACAAGAAAGGTTGAACCAAATTCTAGTCATAAATATGACTGCAACTTACAACTAATATGATTTTTCATAGAAAATGTAAATGAAAAGCGAAAAATGTCATCCAATTTTGATTGCATGATGTAACTATTTTTGCAACTACAATAATATATTCAACTACATGTATAAAGAAACATAGACCACACATGGCAAATTTTGTTATTTCAATTGGAATATTATTTGTTCAATGTACCCATCCATGGGTCTTCCATGATATAATATCTAATAGCTAACATGTTACTAGAAAAGGCTATTATAACTTAGTTGGTAAACTAAGTTAGGAAGCTTAATAAGTTATGTTAGACTAAGTAGGCCTATGTACATTGGTAGCTTAGTTTAGCTTGCATACTTAATTATTGGCTTATGTTATCTATAAGTAATAGTAGGCTAGTTTTATAGTTGTAGTTAATAGGCTAGGTGATGAAGGTTAGACCTAGTTAGGCTAGGTAAATTAAATAAGTAGTTAGTAGGGTAGGTCATTAATTAATAAATAAATTAGGTTGTAGGTAGGTAGGTTAATTTAAGCAAAAGTTATTTTATTTTGTGGACATGTTGTAATGTTTTTGTATTAATTGACTAATTAATTAGCTATGTTAAACAATTAATCTATTAAATGTAGGCTAGGTAGTAAATAGTAAGTATGTAGCCTAGGTAGTATGTGATAAGTAGGTAGGTTAAATTGTAAATATTTTATTATGTGGATATATGATATTTATAATAATAATGTAATAAATTAAGTAGGTTAGGTAATTAATTTATTAAATGTAGGTTAGTTAATAGATAGTAGGTATGTAACTTACGTAATATGTAATAAGTAGGATAAGTAGGATAAGTAGTATGTAGTATGTAGCTAAGTTAATTAGTAGATAGTAAATAGGATATGTAGTAAATAGTTATTGCATCAATATATATCATAATGTTTTTGTATGGGACAAAGGATGTGATAGTGTTGTAGTCTCATAGTGTTTCCTTTTTATTAGAATTTATCCCATATCCTTTGTTTATAACTTCAAACTTGTAAAATATATAAGTAGGTGAAAGAATGGATTAGATTCATGGTATGCATTATAAACATGGTGCATGTGCCATTTGGGATGAGCCAATCAAAAGGCTTGTCCCCAACAAAATAAATAAGATCCTACTACCTACCTATTTAACCTGTGCTAAGTAGCCTATTCTACCTTAACCTAGCATAAAATAGGTTGCCTATTATAGTTTAACATAAGATTGATTATAATTAAATATTTATAATATTTTATTAATGTAATTACAATATTTAATTATTGTAATTATATATATATATTGAACAAATGGAAAATTGTCACACATTTTATGGCCATTGGCTTTTTAAATAATCACATGGTTAAATCCTAACCACCCATCAATGGCAACTATCCCAAATGTAGTCACAAATGCAATCGCATATTGGGGTTCCACATCATACTAAAGATCATCCATGGTAATGGATGAAATTTTTTTGGCCTAATCGTAAAGTTTGCAACTAGACTTTCAACTTCATGGCCATGTCATGTCTTTTGTGATTAACTATCTTATGGCACTTGTCCAAAGCAACTAGGTTATTTTTAGTCACATGTGTCAATTACAACTATAAATGAGTCACAAATTTAGTCATTGATTTTCAAATTTCTTTTAGTGTCCATTGTTTCTTACCTTCTCATGGCCACCTTAGATTGTGGTAAAGGATGTTGGACATGCAAATTGGCCTCCTTTTATTGTGACACTACCAGTAGATCAAAGCAATGTGACTATGGGGCTTGAAATTTTTGAAGTACAATAATAACCCCAAATTTTGCTTCCCCATCATGTGCACTTCCCCCTCCTCTAATTAACATTGTGGATAGTTGATAGTTGCATGCTACCAAATCACAAATTTGCAAGGATGGTGGTAGTTAAGTTGGAGTTATTGTTCACTCCCTTGTGCACCTCTCCATTTGATGTAGTAACTACCAAAACATCATATGATGTGGGGTCACTTGATGTGCCAATAGTTTTGTCATGAACATCTCAATTGTCGCATTCAATTACTCAATGTCCTAAGCTTGTGTATCACATGATTCGAACAAATTGCCTTTTCATTTCAACTTGATTTGATTCAAGGCCCCAATCCGAAATGATAACATTACAAAATTGGATCCTTGTCACACATTCCAACATTGATTTTTGGAACACATATTTTCCACACCATCATCATCCACACCTAATACAGCAAAGGCCCACATAACCCCAATTTGATCTCAAAAATCATCTACTTACTTACACTTAAATGCCTTCAAGCATTATATGGAATCTTCAAGTTCATCATCTCATGGTTAACCTCGTCTCAAACTACACATAACAATCATGGTTTTGGTTATAATGTACCCATGTGTCCCCACCAAGTTTAGCCTTGTCCTTACCATCTCAAACAATGAAGGGCTTTTGAAGTGCCTTGGATTTTTGCACACATGATATTGAGGCCATTTAGTTTATCTATGCACATAGAAAGATGCATCCAACAACACAAACAAGTGGGAGTGTAAGGACTTACTAATTTAGCTTTTGCTAGAACATTTTGACACCACATCCAAATGTGTTTACCCTACCCATTACACCTCGTGCACCAATCAATTGTGACCTCTTATTTTCAATTTATTCCACAATTTTTCTAATGTTACTTGTTTTAATGTCACATGTTGTAAAGGCATTTCATTGGTTTGATTGTTTTCAACTATATGATTTGCAATAATATTTTCAAGGAATCCAACCCAATTACTCAATTTTCATTATGTTGTAGTTGTTTCACGGTTTCAACAAATGAATCACATAGATGTTCTTCCTTTTGTTAGTATGTTGTTCTTTAGGCTTTAATTGTTTTTTGATCTTTCAACACCTATTATTTTGGTCGTTGGCTATGAGGAGTGATAGCAGCTACCACATTTATCAGAACATTATCAATTTAGGAGGCTTACATGCCACTGTACTAAAATTAAAAAGTTTGCTTGTGAACATATTTTGTATTTCAATTTTCCTAGGACAATTTCCAAATTGATAATAGGCACTGAAACATATAATACAAGGATAATGTAAGAGTATTTTAGTAGGTTTAATAGGTTGTGCATTAGATCATGTTACAAGTTTTATAAACTTAATTATGACGGTTGATACTAGTACAACTTCTTTCTTCCAATTATAATAGGTTTCAAGAATATGACCTATTTTACTAGAGTTAATACATGTAGATGTAGATGTAACTATAACATGTATTACTAGATTAAACATAATTTTGTTAGCTTTTGGTGTCATTAATAGCTAAAGCATTGTAATTCAAATTAACAAAGTCATTTTCCTAATCACAAACCACAACAATTTCCTTGTGTTCAATTAATGTATCTTGTTTCATTCCTATTGTTATTAATCCAAGGTAAGGTAATAGTCCTATTCTAAAAACAATAGTGAGGAAAACATCTATTGTTTTAACTTGTAAACAATTAACTATTTCAACAAGTGTTCATAGTAAACCTCAACAAATTTAATAGTTTATTGTTGAATGTTTTGTAATTGCAAGTAGACCTCCTCATCATTCTTCATAGGGTCCAAGAAAAATAAAGTAAACCAAATGCTCATGCTTATTGCTAAAGTAAAAGTGTCGAAAAAATACATTTTGAAAACCTAGGTAGGAGAAAGTTCATAACGACAACTAGTACCTAGAGGGGGATGGGGTAAGGGGGCAAAATGTGTTGCTGATCATTGTCTAGGAAAAGAAGGGTAAGCGAGTGCTTAGAAACTCAAAAATGCTTATAATTTTTAGTGGCAAAACATTATAACATCTAATGATCCACCATCGCAAAATCCAAGTCAAACACCACTAAATTGTAGGCAATTTTTATTTTCCCTCCTTTCCATTAAAAGAAAAACATGTATTTTTTACTAGTATTTTAGTCATAAGAGACATTTTACAACTAAAATCCCTTTAGTCACCTAAGACAAATCGCATGTGATAAATTAATCACAAATGACAAAAGGTATTATATGAAAAGAAAGTCAACAAATACATTTTATCCTTTGACTCCATTGTATATGTATTGTCACATGCGATTAAAATACCACTGTTTTGGTCACAATTGAGGGCAAATGATATGTTACCATGTGTCTTAATATTTTATTATTTAAAATATTATTATTATTATTATTTTGAAATAATTTAGGACGTTCAATTCAAATACTTGGATGATTTTATATTATGACACGTGGCCCAATGCAAATATGCCACGTGGCATTAAATAGTTTAATAAATATATTAATATTAAGTTTGTAGGTACATAAATAGGTGCCTACAAACTTAAACTACTTACCAACCTACCTATTTAAGTAAAAAAAATAGGTAGGTAGGTTTTACCTTCCTATGTTAAATACCTATTCATAAAGGTAGGTACATAGGTTGACCTAAGTGAGTAAATCAAATTAGGTACCTACTTCATTAGATAGATAAGTAGGTTGGGAAGGTAAGTACTTTAGAAATGTGCATAATTTGTTTTTTTTTCTTTTGGGTTGAGCCTTTTGATTAGCTCATCCCATGTGCACATATTTCTTAATGTGAAATTGGATGGCCACACCCCCTTGTTTATATAATGTTCAAAATAGGAATGAAGAACAAATAATATGGGATAAGTTTTAAAGTTACAACTTCCTGACAAATTAAATTGTAATCCCAAAACTTCATGCATTAATGTTTTTAGTTTTTAAAATAATTCAAGTACTAGATAATTAGATTATCATTCAATCAATAATCATTAAATTTACATATATTTAAATTGTAAATTATACACTACAAATATTCAATATTCATTATCAATTACTTAAATAAGTAATAACTTCTTAATATTTAACAAACTAACTATCTAATTATTCATAAATAATTAAATAAATAGAATATTTAAAAATATTTTATTACTTTTTAGAATCTGATCGAATTATGTATAATATAATTAATGTAAAACTAATTTAATGACTATACTTTTAAAAAATTAAATTATAAATGTTTATGTCAAAATTATAAGTAATGAATTAACAATTGTTATTAGAAAGTAAATTCTTAGACGAATTTTTTATAAATTATTATTCAACTAATTACATTACTTATTGAATAATAAAATTTATTGTTGTAGAAATTATTATAGGTAAAGTAATTTTTTTCTTGGTAATTATTAACTATAAATACAATAATTTGTTAAGCATAACATTAATTTCATTACTTTAAAAATACTATAAAATATTTATCATAGATGATTAATCACAGATTTTTTTAAAATAATATTATTATATAATAATTCGTGAAATTAAAATCAGTAAAATAATTATTTTACCTACACTATAATTTTTCCAAATTTTGAATTCAGGTTTGGAGTTATAAACTACACAATGTGAATAATTATGTTCAATCGGAAAATAATTATGCACATACTAATTAATTATTATCTGAGGTAATTACAATGATTTTAAAATAATGTCACATTAATTAATTTCTTCTAATATAAGAATATAAATTATATAATATACAAATCTATGTTATTACATTAATTATTTAGTGTAACTTAGATTTAATGAACATAATCATTTATAATTATTTATAAAAGTGATTAATTATGGATAACACTAATAGAAAAAACCCTTAAAACTCAATCAATAATGTTTTGAGTTAAAATATAAATTTAAGATTCCAAAATAGTAATTCAAAATTCAAATTTCAATTTTTAGATCAAATAAGTTTTTTGAAGTTAAATAACAAATTTCAGAATTGAAATGTCAATTTTCATATTCAAATAATAACATTCAAAATTTAAATGTCTATTTTAAGACTAAAATTAATAATTATCTGAATTGAAATATTAATTTCGAAACTCCAAAATAATAATTTGGAATTCAAATTTCAACTTTCAAGTCAAGTAATTTCTTAAAGTTTAAATTAAAAACTTCAAAATTCAAATATGAAATTTCAAGTTCAAAAAAATATTTAAAATCAAAATGTCGATTTTTAGACTTAATAAATGTTTTTGAATTGAAATACTAATTTTTAGATTCAAGAATAATAATTTAGAATTCAAATATCAATTTTTAGATCAAATATTTTTTTTGAATTTACATAACAATTTCCAGAATTGAAATGTCAATTTTCAGTTTTAAATAATAGTATCAAAATTGAAATGTCCATTTTTACACTAAATTGATAATTTTCAGACTTAAAGTATTAATTTTGAGAATCCAAAATAATAATTTGAAATTGAAATTTCAGGTTCAAATCAAATGATTATTTAAAATTTATATGCAAAAATTTCAGAGTTGAAATATAAATTTTAATATTCATATAAAAATATTCAAAATTAATATGTCCATTTTTATAATCAATTAATAATTTTCTGCATTGAAATACTAATTTTTGGATTCAAAATTATTAATTTAGAATTCAAATATCATCTTTTAGATCAAATAAGCCTTTTGAATTTAAATTGAAAATACTATATTCAAATCAAAAAATTCAAAGTTCAAATATTAATTTTGAGATTCATTATATGAACTATATATATATATATAGTACATACATTAATACACCCCTATGTCATTGTAAAATACCTTTAGGATGCAACTAATGGGACATATCAACCTATTAATGGATGAAAATAAATGTAAAATCAATCCAACCAATAGGATGAAATTTCAAATAGTTGCATCATAATTGTGGGAATGACCAAAATAGTTGAAATTTGGTCTTGTAGTTGCAAATATTTTAAAATCTAGTTGTGAACAATTATAAGTCACATGTAGTTGTAAATGGAATGGTTACATTTTGGCTAATTTCTACTAGTGTTCCCTTTTCATTTTTCCCCCTACATTTTTGTGATTATTGTTTTAAGGCATGAAAGATTTTGAACAGAGTTGAAGGCGTAGTTGAAAATTTTGTTGAAGAAATCAATATTTGTGTTCCTTGTTCAAAATTGGAGTGTAACAATTTGTTTCAAGCACCCTTGAGCTTCTATTTTTGTAATGGGAAGGCGATTAGTAATTCATTAGTGCTTGAATTGCTCTTGTGTTAATAGACTTCGAAAATTTCATCTTTTCAAAGCTTCAAAATTGGGGTTGGTTATTTGTTAGGTGTGCAACACAAGTGGATATATAAGACGTCTATGATTTTACTTCCATCACTATTAGATTGGAGAACTGCAAATTTTGTCATTCTAATGCCAACACCATTCTACGGCAGAATTTGAAATTGCCATTGGACAAGAGTTGATAAGTGTAGGGTTATTTATAGTGGTTCCTAAGTTTAAATTAACATTGAAACTTCCTTGAATATTACATTTTATGCCATTTTGCATGAATCTTTGTTCATATGTCAACCATCAACCATCATTTACATCTTATATGAAGTTTAAACTAAGTAATTCAAAATTAGGAATCTCTTATTTTTGTGACCTAGTACTTTTGGACTATTAAGGGGGTAGGATGAATACATGATTTTGGATGAACAAAGAATGTTAAGGACCAATCAAGGAATATCATTAATTTGAATTTTGAATTCTTGTTGGTTTTGAATCATGATGAGGATTAGGGACTACCCAAAGGGACAGGTTCTTGAGTGAATTCTATGTAGTATCAAAATATGATGAAATTAATTATAATCTTGTTTTTGGAGTTTTTTATCATGTATTCTGAAGTGCAAATTTTGGTTATATGCAATAACCATGAATATGATGTTTTAATCAATGGTAATAAGTATGTTGAGAATTAACGCAAGAATAATGAATGTATGCATGTGAAGTGTAAATATATTGTTACAATGGTGTGAAGTATTCTACAGGAATTAAATTTCACTTCTATCATTTGGCGACCATCTTGTGGGGAATTTTTTTTCTATTTTTTCTTTCAATAATTGGAAGGTTTTCTACAAAATTTGTTCTATATTGTAAATGATAGTGTTTCGATGAGTAGTGTTGTTTTTTTTTCAATTCAATATTTAAAAGGGTATGTTAAAAATTATTAAAGCTTTAAGTGGTTAATGCCATAAGGACTTTAGAACAATCTATAGACTTTGAAAACAAAGAATTGTGAAACATGATGAATTAAATGGTGATTCTAAATTTATAATGACAATTGAACTTAGAGGCAAATTAGCAAATTTTTGAAAGACAAACAAACAACAATCTTAAATATGGAAAGGAGTATGTAGGGCTTATAAAAACCCCATACTTGAATCTAATGTTAGACAAGTGAGTGTTGATAACAAAAGGAAGACTTGAAAGGCATAGGTCATTTTTATAACAAGAGGTGGTATGGTGTGAAATATGGATTAGAGGTTTTTAGTAAAGGCACAATTACAAATGATGATTTCCACAAAGAGATGTGGTTGACTACTCACCCAAATGAGTGGGTGTAGTATACTTCTAAGTTGTGATATGTGGTTCAAAGTCAAAGAAATCAAGACGGAGTAAGGACTTTTGTAGTACATAATCAACTGCAAGAAATTTCAAATCCATAATCAGTGAATAGCCAAAGAAGGGATGTTCAAGGCCAAAAAAAAATGAAGTAACTATCAAAAGTAGTTTGTGTTTGTTGCTAAAAGTTTACCACATTTTTGAAACTCTGGAGTTTGCAGTAGCACGAGTGTAGAAAGTGCTACTGAAAAATTACAAAAAATAGCAAAGGAAAAAAACACATAAAGGAATAAACACAAACGAAAGCAGGAAGAGGAAATGGAATTGTTGAGAAGAACAAAAGTAGAAGAGGATTTGAGAATAGTAGAGAGAGAAGGCTTGTTGAATATTCAACCATTGGCTGTAAGGTCATTGTTGTATTCATCATCAAAATGTGTAAAAGGGAAGGCATATAATAAGAATATATAATTTGCGCAAATGATAATTCAAGACACAAATACAATTAAAACATTTGTAATTGAGTTCTTGTGCAAAAGCAAAAGACGTTGGCATCCAAATGAATAAACAAGACCAAGAGCTACATCAATAGATCCAGTGTTCATTGAAGAATTGAAGGATGACAAATCGATGGAGCAACATTTTGTGGATGCATAGACAATGGAAAAGGACACAAGGGAGTACCTATTTACAAACCCTATGGACATACTTGCAAACCCTATGGATATATTTGCAAAACCTATGGAATTATTTATAGACCTTATGGACATACTTGGACCCATAGTAATCAAACTAATTACGCAGTGAACATGGACATGTTTTAACTTTGCATATTAATATACCAAATATTAATAAACATTATAACATTAAATAAATTTTTGTCTTGTCTTGTCTAAAGACGAAATATGTGTCAAAAATAAGTCTAAAAAGTTCAAAGGCCCAATTCACAAGTTTCAAGGGTGAGAAAGTTCTACTAAACCTAAGATGAAATTCTTTCAAAATCTAACTAAAATCCTACTAACCCAAAAGTCTAGCTAGAATCCGACTAAATTGTCCTCAAGTTATTAATTAGAGTCCACCAAAAACTAATAGTTCTTAGAAAGCCACATCTCTCTACATAAACAAATTACACATGCATGAAACTCCTTTTTGTGTTATAAATGGTATAATCTACATAATGCATCAAAATAATTTAATTAGTTTCATTCTAGCTAAGGTTTCTTATGACAATTGCAATATAATGTGCCCAAACATTTGTCAAATGTGGGACAATTCAATACTAGTTAGTTATGGGAAAAACATTTACATAACTTGTAAACATGTACATAATTTGTCATATATCTAAAAACTCCTTACATCATTAGAAATTTAATTATACTTTATGCATGAAAATATTTGGTGATACACATAGAAGAAATTCAAAGTTCAATTCTCAAGTTCAATATCTTGAACTATTTGTAGCTTGACAATCTACTTGGAAAGTGTAAAGTCTACTTTCAATACAATTGAATTACTTGTGTAGTTGTTACTTCAAGCAAAATACTTGCCTTGTGACAAATACCATTCTACTTGAAAGGTGTAGAATCTACTTTCATTATAACTGAATTACTTGTGAAACAATTATTATTTGAAGAAAAGACATGTTCTACTTGTACCCCTTACCATTTTACTTGGAAGTTTTACATGTATCCTTACCACTTGGCTTGTTCTACTTGCACCCTTACCACTTTACTTGGATAGTTTACAACCAATACTTTCACTTGACCAATT
>Ga0209208_10009400_pt1 | contig 12854 bp, 8 predicted proteins | sample S1TSphfallax_3_FD_187694 | JGI IMG/M metagenome (GOLD analysis project Ga0209208, IMG submission 187694) | Host-associated microbial communities from peat moss isolated from Minnesota, USA - S1T2_Fd - Sphagnum fallax MG (SPAdes) (version 2) | ecosystem: Host-associated > Plants > Peat moss >...
CCCCCCCCCCTTTTAAAATTGGCAAAAATTGGTCACTGGAAGAAAAATAATTAAATAATCAATATAAACATTTCTTTTCAACATCATATTTCTTTAGCAACATTAGTTAATAGACTAATAAAAATGATTAATTACACAACTTTGAAAAACATATCACAACATATATATATATATATATATATATATATATATATATATATATATATATATATATATATATATATATATAATGTAATACATTTTACCTTTGCAAAAAATTAAAAATAATAATTTGGTGATATTTTGGAGTTGAATAGTTAGATTGCCCTCCCCCCCATTAATCAACAATATTTTTTGTTTTATTTTTGGTGGCAAAATTTTGTAAGTTGGCGGTTCTTTTTGGGGAAAAAATAGAAAATAATGAAATTTCAAGGAAATGTTTTGAGGGGGGTCATTCCTTATATATATGTGTGTGTGGGTAAAAATATAAGGCATTACATATTAGTTATTGGGTAAAAGGTACTAAATTTATTATTAATTAATTAATATAGATTATATAATTAATATATGTTGGTTTTAAAATGTGTATATTTGGAAAATTAGGTAATAATAGGATGAGAAAAAAATAGGTTAAACAATCATATAATACATTTCAAAAAATGTTTTGTTTGATGCACATGGTTTAGAACTCCAACATTTAATGACCCCTTATAAGAATAATGCAAGTTCAATGATTTTTTGTTAAAACTTTTATATCACAAATTTGAAAGAACAAAAAGATTATTCATAATGAGTGTTGATTAATACTTTCAATGTTAAAACCATAAATAGTTCCAACATCAATTTTAACTAATATTTAACATTTAAAAATAATTTAAGGATTTTTTTTTGAGGTTTTGTTATTGTGGCATCTTGAACATTTGTAATAAAAAACTTGTCCAATGATGAACAAACTAGGGGGAAAACATAATTTTAAATTTATGTAAATGTACAAGTTTGAACATTTAATTTTTTTAATATAAAAGGTCTACATGGACCTTAGACTTTGTATATATGAACATTTTGACTTAATGATTAATTCAAATATTAATGTGAAACATAACAAGTTTTTATACATCCATTTAAAAAATTTATGGTGAATGCAAAATGTAATTAAATAGTAATGGATTTAACACATTGAAAATGAATGATTCAACTCATGTGTAAATGTTGATAGTTTAAAAGATGTGAGGTTTCTATAAATTATTGCATGTGTTTTATTAAATTATGATACGTGTAAATGCAACCCATGAACAATGGTTTCAACATGATACAAATGTACAATTCAATTCATGTACCATGTTAATAGTTGAAAATATGTGAAAAAAATCATTAACCATTATAGTGCTATGTGTAAATAAAGTTAAATGCTACCTTAATTTCACATCAATAATCTGAATTTTTCTTTTTTTACAAAGGTGAATTCTTATGTAATTGCAAGGTGTAATTTATGAGTAACATTCTTCACTTGTCATCAAACCTTGATTCAACTTATGCTAGATGTTAATAGTTGAAAATTTATTGAAATAATGATTTTAAAATATTACCACTTTTGCAAGGAGTCTAGGGTTGAAACATTCTCCATTCCAATCGTTCTTCCATTATTATAAAATTCAACATGGAAGAAAAATTCCAATGTTACTGAACAAAGTAGTCATTGCTTTCACTATGGAAATTATGCACAAATAATTAGTAAACAATTTCACTTGCTATTTGTGCATGATGATAATAAATCAAATAGTGGTCAAATTGGACAAGTAGTTGTAGTGGGTGGTAGTGGAAAAAACCTAAGATTTTTTTTGTGTTTTTTTTGATGGTTCAAACTCTTGTCTAAGCTTACATGTTATAATAATTATATTTGGCATCACAAATCAAATTAGAAGAAAAACATGTATTTTTTATTAGTCTCTGCAATTAAATTTTAGTCGTTGAAGATAAGTCGCATGTGATAAACTAATCACAAATGACAAAGGGTATTGTATGAAAGAAAAAGTCAACAAATACATTTCATCCTTTGACTCCATTATATATGTATTGTCACATGTGACTAACATGCAACTATTTTGGTCACAATTGAAAGCAATTGATGTGTTGCCACGTGTTTTAATATTTGATTATTTAAAATATAATAATAATTATTATTTCAAAATAATCTAAGACGTTCAATTCAAATACTTGGATGATATTATATTATGACACATGGTCTAATGTAAATATGCCACATGACATTAAAAAATTATTAATATTACATTAGTAGGTATTTAGGTAAGTACATAAATAGGTGCCTACAAACCTAGGCTACATACCACTTTACCTACTAAGGTTTAAAAAAAAGTAAGTAGGTTTTATATTCCTAAGTTAAATACCTACTCACACATGTTGTCGCAACCCTAGCCTTGGGCTTGCGACCAAGGCAACGGGTTGAAAGGTTGCGGGCCAAGAAAGAAGCTCGGGAGTCATGCCGCATGCTCCTAGGAGTGCAAGAAAGTGTGAGCGAATAGACCCTCACACTCCCAAGGGAACCCTCACATTGGGAGTTGGAGTTTCGGTGGACTCCCGAATCTTTAGAAGACGATTGCAGGGGCCAAAACTCAATGTCTTGAAGCGTTTTTTATATCATTGGAAAGTTCTTGGAACGTAAATGTCTAAAATAGGCTCGCATTGCCCATTTAAACATTTGAAACACAAGTTATAGCCAAATGAAGGGTCGAGAGTCAAATTGGTAGTTTGACTCCCGACCACTAAAAGTCGGGAATCGACCCAATTTCCGTGCATGCAGATGGCGTGAGACATAGCATTTAAAAGATCTTGATAAGGGTTACAATTTTGCTCAAACTTCAATTTTAATCAAAAGTTTGCATGTAAAGTTATGGCGCCCCAAATTCACGAAAGTCCCAACCTTGGTAATTTCGGGACTCCCACTTGGGAGTCCTGAAACAAAAAATCATTTGATTGTGGGCCATGTGGGCAACCACATAGTATACTATAAGGGGGAAGGTGGTGGCTTCCCCAAGTCCCGGTCGTGGTGAGTCTTGTGTGTCCAAGTTGCTCATGGCTCATCCTAGCACCAAAGGTGTTCTAACTATGCATTAACCACTTTGTGTTGGTGTTGTGCAGGCCCGTGTGAGTAAGTAAAGCTTGTCAATTTTTCCTAGTCCCATCCCAGAGCTCCAGCACGCCCCTCTACCCCTCTAAAATGTTGCAAGCTAAGGAATGTGCCTCGACTCCTTACCTTCCTATGTTTTCTTGTTTGGGATTCACATTTGAGTCCTTCAAAGAGTTCGGAGCGCGTCACATGTAGTGTAGGTTTGAAGTTATAAATTACAGAATGTGAATAATTATGTTCAATTAGAAAATAATTATGCACATAATAATTAATTCTTATATGAAGTAATTACAATGATTTTAAAATAATGTCACATTAATCACATTAATTAATTTTTTTTAGTGTAAGAATATAAATTATAAAATATACAAATCTATGTTGTAACAATAATTATTTAGTGTAACTTATATTTAATAAACATAATAATTTATAAAAGTGATTTACTATGGATTCTAATAGAAAAAACACTTATAACTGAATCAACAATTTTTTGAATTAAAATATAAATTTAAGATTCCAAAATAGTAATTCAAAATGCAAATATTATTTTCTAGATCAGTTAACAAATTTCTGAATTGAAATTATTAATTTCAAGAATCCAAAATAATAATTTGGAATTTAAATTTCAACTTTCAAGTCAAATAGTTTCTGAAAATTTAAATTTAAAACTTCAGAATTCAAGTATCAAATTTCAAGTTCAAATAAAAATATTTAAAATCAAAATGTCGATTTTTAGACTCAATAATTGTTTTTGAATTGAAATACTAATTTTTAGATTCAAAAATAATAATTGAGAATTCAAATATCAAGGTTTAGATCAAGTAAATTTTTTGAATCTAAATAACAATTTCGAGAATTGAAATGTCAATTTTTAGATCCAAGTAACAATATTGAAAATTGAAATGTCCATTTTTAGACTCAATTAATAATTTTCAAACTTGAATTATTAATTTTGAAAATCCAATATAGTAATTTGGAATTAAAATTTCAGGTTCAAATCAAATGATTATTTAAAATTTCAATGCAAAATTTTCAGAGTTGAAATGTGAATCTTCATATTCATATAAAAATGTTCAAAACTAAAATATCCATTTTTATAATCAATTAATAAATTTTTTGAATTGAAATACTAATTTTTGGATTTGAAAATATTAATTTAAAATTCAAATATCAAAATTTAGATCAAAGAAGCCTTTTTGAATTTAAAATAACAGTATCATATTCAAATCAAAAATTTGAAATTAAAATAATGTTATAAACAATTGAAATAAGAATTTAAGATTCAAATATCAAGTTTCAAATTTTAATATATTTTTTAAAAATTAAAATGGTAGTTTTCATAATTGAAATATCAATTTTCAGATTTGAATATTATAAAACTCAAAGTTCAAATATTAATTTTGATATTCATTATATGAACAATATACATACGTATGCATATATATATATATATATATATATATATATATATATATATATAGAAAATATATAAAAAAATACCCATATGTCATTGTAAAATACCTTTTAAATGCAACTAATTAATGAATAATGGGACATATCAATCCAACCAATAGGATGAAAATTTTAATAGTTGCATCATAGTTGTGAGAATGACCAAAATAGTTGAAATTTGGTCTTGTAGTTGCAAATATTCCTAAATCTAGTCACAAACGACTACAAGTTGCATGTAGTCTTAAATGGATTGGTTACATTTTGGCTGAATTCTACTAGTGAAATATGTTGTTCTTGTGAAATAATTATTGGTATATGAGGTATCCCACTCATCATTCTAAACATTCTTGATGATGGTGTTAACTTTTTAGACAACACTATTAGAATTTTTTGGTTTTTCAAATTAGAAATTCTGGTTTAAAAAAACTAAATTTTGATAGGGGCCAAAACGATCTTGTGTAATTTTGGACAAGTCAATTTTAACATGTTTAATGTGACTAGGGTGTTTTTTTTAACTAGGAGATTAAAGACCATTTAACTAGTCATTTTGACTAATGAATAGTGAACCATTTGTTTGGTCAAATTATTTTTAAATTATTTTAAAACATTATCACAAAAAAAATTGTAGGCAAGTAGGTGGGTGGGTGGGTGGGTAGGTAGGTAGGTTATTATGTAGTAATAACATTGGCCATCTATACTAAATGTCTTACTTGATTAGATATTCCATTTGATTAAGTGCCATTGGCCATTTTGACCAAGGTTGTTAAATTTTTGTTCATTTTGACCAAATGACATCCAATTGACAAATAATCGAATAGGTCATTTCAACCATGTTGATTGGTCAAAAGATACACATATCATGCAAGCCTTTAGCTTCTAATCAAAATGTACATGTTCACTAGTCATGAAAGACCAATTGTTTGAAAAACCAATCTAATTCTAGTAGAACAACCTAGCCTCCAACTATACAACATTCATCTATATTTTCTATGGTATAAAATCTAGTTTTATAGAAAATGGTTTTGTTTTATTCACATTGGGATAATTATGAATTCTTAATTTGTTTTGTACAAACAATCTTTTGTGTAAACCAATTTCCTACATCCTATTTTTAAAATTGTTTTGGACTTGTTCTTTCATTTGTGGTTGTTCTACAAAGTCTCTATCTAACATCTATTGTCCCACGTGTCTAACAAATCCATCCCTCACTTCACTATCAATTTATGAACATTATGTGATAACATGTCCTCTAACTTTACATAAAACACAAATTTGGGAAAGAATTTGAGCCAACATGGTTAAATCCTCATAATCGTTAATTCTAAGTTTTGGATTCCTTCTTTCTTTTCTGATTCCTTTACGTCTATGGTTTATTTGAATTGGTAATGCTTCTTCTAGAACATTCACTTGTGCATCATCATACATAAAGTTTCTTGGGTAATTTGCATCCACCCACTTGGGAATGTTGGGATCATAATTATTGTCCATGTCGTAGTCTTCTATTGGTTCACAATATTCTAATGATGTTGATTGGTACACAAATGGTATGTTTGTGCATCTATTATAATCACTCTATTGACTAAACACAAATTTTGGACTTGAAGAACTTCCAAGGTCCGCCAATAAAAAATTATCCTTTGGATTTTTGTCTTTTCGATGTTCTTGAACAATGTACTTGTCATATTATATAAACCATATATGATCATTCTTAACGTATATTATTACTCTCACTAATTTATTTATTTAATGAAAGTTTATCACTCTAGCTAATATTGCACATTTTCCAAATCAAACAATTCAAATGATGTGTTACTAAAATTTGAGCCATTATGCACCTTGACACACATTTTTTGGAATTTGAAATTTTGGATTATGACAATGTGAAAACGCTCAAAAATAAGTTTTTCATAAATTCATATTTGGCATCCAACACATGTTTTTGATGTGATACTAAAGTGCATTGCATTAAATCATGCCCCAAACCCTTTCAATATGCACAAATGAGCAAAATTTTTGAATTAAATTCTTTTGACCTACTTTGAATCTATTTTCTCACAATAAAACAAACTACCAAATTTTGCAAAATAGATTGAAAGTAGGTTTTTAAAAAGGTTGATACAACTTTTGAAACTTTCAAAAACTTCAACATATCACATTTGATGCTTTCATGTAGTTCAAAAGGACAATCTTTTAAGGCATCACCTACTTTCTAATCTACTTGTCACAAACTTGTGTTTTCTTACCCAGGAGGATTATTTTTTGGGTATACTTTAGCATGCTACCATGACTACTGCATCCTTTCACTTGCTATTGTTGCTAATGTTTCACATCAAACTTTAGTGTCTCCATGAATTTATGAAAATGAACATCATGGGATCAATAGTTGTTGCCACATTGTTTTCTCTCACATCCTTAACCGTATCTACACAATTAGATCCTCTTTTGTAGCTTGCAATGAAACAATCCTTAATGATCTATGTGTGCATTGAATATGGATGTTCTTTAAGGCAAATAGATGGCATGAGTGGGAAGTGATTTTGATGCCATGTTTGTAGAACAAAGTTTTTGTTTTTTAGCTTTCTTAGGTCACCATATGGCAACTTTAATGCATTTTTTGGGTTTTTAATGGAAATTACATTAAAATCTCAAAAACCTCCACTTTTTCAAATTTTATAGGTCGAAATTTTATTGCCAAAAATAAAAACCTTGTTGTAGAGTGGCAGCTACATCCCTAAACATTCTTAGACCATTGGATTATTTTTTGCAACTTGCAGTGGAATAGTCCTTGACGATTTTTGCATGCATTGAACATGGATTATTAAACTTGGTTTTTTGTTAAGAAATAAGGCATGACATGTGTGTGATTAGTATCATAACAACATTGATATATCCAACATTGGATGTGTTTGTCACCAACAAATATAATATCAATCAATTCTTATGATTGCGAATAAGCTTACAACTTGGAAAGAGATGAATGGTGAATAAGGAGAGAGATGAATGCACTTTACACTTTGCAACATTCTACAATAGAAAGTTCATATGTGTCATTAATAATGACAATTTCACAATCAAGTTGTAATAGTTAGGTCAAATCACCACTTGATGATCAAGCCATCAATTCTTTTTTCACGTATTTTCTATATGCTTCTTTCATGAATGATCTCTCACTTTCACTCTCAATTTCCACTCAACATGTTATGTAATGAAATTCTTTTTAATCTTCTATTGTGTTTGTTAAATAGTTCAATTAGTCTTTTCAATTGAAAGGGCAAAACATCATAGCCTATTTTGCAAAGAAATGGATAAGTCAAGCATGCCCTCTTGCTTACTTTACTCCTATTCATTTTCCTATCATTCTTGATCAAACCTTCTTATTGTAATGTTCGGAACACTATAAAATGGTAAACATAAAATTCCAAAAAAAATAGCAACACCATTCTATTTTTCTATTAGCTTACACTAAAAGTGATGATGCAATGACAACAATTGCACAATTTATTGGTGACGATGTAGTAGCAACAATTGCACAAGTTGGCAATAGTGTGAAAATGTTCTTCCCATGTAGTTGGCATTGACTTTGTAGTAGTAATTTCTTTTGGACCAACAACATGGATTTGAAATTGAAGGTGGTTTCATTAACATGTCCATCTTTTTGAAAATGTATGAATGATAGGACTAGTAACAAAACCATAAATTACATTTAAGACTAGGAAAGGACTAATAAAACTTTGTCAAATATTGCATAATTTATCCTTCCAATATACCACATATGAAAGAAAGCATGTAAATAAACACATATGAAAAAATAAAATCATGTATAGATAAATAAAGATTTGTTAGACTAAGTTTAAGAATTTTTTATCATCAATAAAAAGATTTTTTAAAGACACATTTTTTGCCTTTAATGGGTGCAAACATTAAAATTTAAAAAAGACATGGCACGAATGAACCTAGACGTGTTTATAATAGTATTTTGAATAATGAAAGAAAAATATTTATAAAATCATTTTTTCTTGGTTGAATAATGTTGTGCAATTGTTTGATTTTAAAAAAAGTATAGTCTTTCAACTACCATGATTCCAAGAACCCAAGGGTTTTGAAAGAAATTGCTTTTAATATTTTAAAAACATATTTGGATTTGGATTTTCAAATTTTCCTATGAAGGTTCACTAAGGAGCTGGTTATTTGCAATGGTTTTTAACCTATAAAACCTTGCCATGTTAGAAAAGATTGATGGTTTTAATGGTACTTTGAATTAACAAATACACTACACCAAAACATGGCATATAGGACTAAAAAAATGACTACATTTGTAATCCTAACCACCATATGTGATTAAACATAACTATATGACCACATCAATTATCCTTGTCGTATATGCCACAAGTCATATCCATGGTCATAATCATAATTGCCATTTACAACTACATCTTTTGCGACTATAATCATATTTACCACATTCCTGGAGAACATATCTAGTGATTAAGATTTATTTTGTAAAATATAAAATTATTATTTTTGAAGAATTAAAAATTGAGACTTGAAGAAGCAAAAAACTGAAATTCCTTGGTTGAAAGTGCCAAAATCCCAAAGGTGGCATAAACTTGTCTGTTTGTAGATCCAAAATCTTCAATAGATGACTCCAACATTACAAAATAAATTTCAAAATCTGGTAGTGTAGAATCAGTGGTACTTATGGATGAAATTGCCATGCATTTTCAACCATCCATTGGAGTGTTTTATCTTGTCATTGAAATAACATTTGATGGAAAAAAACATGAAAATAATGTCTAGGAATTAATATTGCGTTTTGGCAATAATGCATTTTTAGAATCCAATGAAAAGGTGCAACGCATAGGGTCAATCAATATTCAAGAACCAAAGTCACATTTTGCAAACAACTCATTTCTTTTTTAAAACAACTTAGCTGGCCCACCAAGTATAAATGTTGGACCTTCTCTCCCATTCCACCTTTTGCATTTTTTTTCTCTCATTCATTTCAAGTCGTTTCTAGAGTGCATGAATTTGATAGATACACTAGAAAGATAATGTTCAAAAAAATGAAAGGAGGATTCACTAAGGAAGAGGCAAAAAGGTTAGCATAGTTGAGAGAGAAAGACAAAAAGGAGTTGTAAATGTCAATAGAAGTAGAAGGTAGAAAGAGGCAAAAAGGTTAGCATAGTTGAAAAAGAAAGGAAAAAAGGAGCTGTAAATGTCGATAGAGATAGAAGGTAGAACCGAAATGGAGACAAAATTGCAAAATGATAAAAAGAGGACAATAGTGAGTATGTCCAATTGAGGTAAAATTTTATTTAGTCAAATGAATAAATTCTAGCATTGGGTAGCTAGTCAATATGTAGCACGGGCTTGTACAATTAGGCTTTCTAATTTGACAACTTTGAAATTTATGCCCATCTGGCATTTGGTCAAGGAGCTTTTGTAGTTTATAATTCAATTCAACGTAGAATAGATAGAAATTGTTGTGTAGGGAATTTTGGTTTTCATTACCAAAGATCTTGTTACCAAGATGTTGTGTTTGTGCCACAAATTGGAATCATGAAACCACCCATGATGAGGTTTGTAGAAGCGATGAACTTGTGCATCAAGATGGTGCCATTCAACACGGTGGTGCAAAAAGAAGGCTAGAGGGTTTCCTAGTTAAAGGGAAAGTATGCCACTTGACTTTCGGCTTTGATTTAAGCGATTTGGCTCAAGGGGAGTTGGGGAACTTATGTCAGTTAGAAGCTCATGCTTTTAGTAATGCTTGTTGAACTTGGGAAAATTCATAAATAGGGCCTTGATTTTTTTTAGTTCTTGCATTATAAGTTGTAATTTGTCTACAACAACCAAATTGAAAAAGAAGACATTGGGAAAGACACAAGATTTGGTGCAGCCCAAGTTGTGGATATTCCTATGCAATTGGTTTCCAATCAACCCCACTTTTCAGGTATTAAAATTTGACAACGAAGATGAAGATGTTGATATCTCTTCAATAACGCCTAATATGGAGACGAAAAGGAAGGGCTCAGAAGTGTTTTTGTAGGCCAAACCCATTGATCTTGACAACCCCTCCTTAGATGTAATAAGAAGTTGGTCAATCCAACTAGTAACCTTTTTTTGATTTGGCATCGAAAAAGGACATACTACTCACCATGGGTAGTTTGTATGTGCGACATATGCAGCATCAATTTCTAACACCATCATCATGAAAGAAGATGCCTATTAAACGATCCCTTGTTCAAAAGCCAAGCCTTAAGAGATAGGACATGATCCAAAATTCGAGTTTAGATGCATTTTTCAAATTTTCACTTGGTTTTTTGGCTCTTATTTTTTTCTTAATACCATGCCTTGCTAAACCTTGTTTTTGTCCCAAAAGCTACATGATAGGCTACAAGGTGAGGATATCTAGATTGATCACATATTATAAATAGATACCCTACCAAAATTATTTTCAGGTGGAGCCCAAACAAGATCTCCTCTTTGAGATGTAGAGGCTTCATTTTTTATGTGCCTTTTTAATATTCCAACTTCGGTTGGCACTAGGCCTAGAACAAAAAAGGAATTGCTTTCACGACAATCATTTTTGCAAGGGTTGGAGGACCACTTGTGTGTTTTTGATACGTATGTGTAGACAATTAACAAGTTGAAGTAGGCCTTTGAAGCACTAATTACCAAAAGGGATGTTATTTTAGAAGATGCCTTGAAGGCAAAGACCAAATCTTCAAACTTGCAAATCAAATTATGCCAAACACAAAATGTAGGCTAAGCAAGATGCATGTCGATTTGGGCATTGCAATTTGCCAATTCCAATTTTGTGGGAATGCAAAATCAGTTGGACAAGAGTCTTGCCGAAAATGAGGAATGCTGAACTTAATTCTATATCCTTTAGGATAGGTTGTTTACTGTTTATTGTTTACAATTTTATGTCCGTTTGGGACCAGAGAGTCCATTAGACAAAAGGTAGATCATGGAGGACATATTGTCTTTTGGTACTAGCAACATGCCACAAATTTGGCTAGGGCGTAGTCTGCATGAGTTCAGCAAGAGTGCTTGTGTGGGTGAAGGGTAGGGTCGAACAAAAGCGTTCCCTAACTTTCTGTGTATTTGGACAAATAAGGAGAAAGTGTTTTTCATCCTCTACCTTCCCCAAGTTGTAGCCTTGACAAAGCTTCTTTGCGTATGGCACACCCTTTCATGCACCTAACACTACCTCAAGCTGCATGTTGCCACATCGAAACCAGGCCAAAGCTTTCCGTAGCTGGACACAGTTTATGTCACATAAGTATCTTTCGCTTTCGTAGAACATACCCTTGAAGCGCAAGTATCTTATTTGCACGTTGGTCCCAATCTCGTGGTTGGTAAAGAACTTTTCAATGAAAGCTAGTCGCATATTATCCTTCACCCTTTTTACAATTAACATTGTGTGGGGAAAACCTGGAGGGGTGGGATCCCAACCTCCTGGTTGATCGGGCTTCTTGTTGTAAATGTACCACCAACTGGTTGCACTAGCCTTGTTAAATAGGTCGGATGTATGTGCATTGACCCAGGAATTGTTCCCAATGGTAGTTCAGTAGTCCCCGCTTGGAGCACACAGGTCACTGCAAGCTGAAGTGTCGTGTCCAATGGTGATTGAGCCGGAGGCAAAAAACTTGCCACTTCTTGGGGCTGATTTTGGAGTAGCCATTTTTTCACGGATCTAGCCCAACATTTCTTTCCCGCAACAAGCATAGCGAGCTGGGCTTCCCATGCCTTTCCTAAGATGCGGTCTTTAGTGACCGTGCTCACACGATTATAGTACAATAATGTTTGTCCCCATGCAAAGTGTTCAAAGGGGAATTTGCCAAATTCTGCTAGCACGATGGACGTGCTGGTTATTTTTCGCACCCCGAGTAGGGACTTGAGGAACCTTCGGTACACTGCTTTAATAGCCTTTATTTTCTTGGAGTCCACCCAAATTTCACAGGCGTAACTTCTTGTGGAACGCACCAACGTGTTGAAGAGGTCACAGCGTAATTTAACGTCCATAATACGTAGTTTTGCACAGCGGTGGTTCAGTGCAAATAGCGAGTGCCTACTGGTAGCTGCTAGATGTTCCATTGCACTATCCAGGTTCGGGGTGGTTTCGAGTAAGATCCCCAAGTAATTGAAAGTCTGCACACGTTCAATAATGTCACCTTCAAACAAAAACTTTTGGCATGGGTCAATAGAATTGAACACCATGACTTTTGATTTTTTCACGTTCACTATAAGTCCACGTTCAACATAGAACTGCTGG
>Ga0209208_10009404_pt1 | contig 12850 bp, 8 predicted proteins | sample S1TSphfallax_3_FD_187694 | JGI IMG/M metagenome (GOLD analysis project Ga0209208, IMG submission 187694) | Host-associated microbial communities from peat moss isolated from Minnesota, USA - S1T2_Fd - Sphagnum fallax MG (SPAdes) (version 2) | ecosystem: Host-associated > Plants > Peat moss >...
ATGTTATCTATTATTTATCGAAATCGATCATCGAACACCACGTGAAGTACAATAGACATACCTACCGATTCTCAATTAACTCATATATTCTTTCACACGGCCAAGTGATTGTACCACCAGACTTTTGCCTGGCCAAAGTTTCATGGCAAGCCCAGGCATACCTACCGCTTCCATCTCCATTAATTCAGGGCCAAGCTATTGTACCACCAGAATTGGCCTTGCCGAAGGTTCAGGGCAAACAAGTGTTTTTTTTTGGGGTGGGTTTAATTCTGTGATGTAACCAAAGTGGCAATAATCCACAGAAAGATTTAGACAATTTTTTTGTCTACAAGCTAAATATGGAAATAAAATATTTAGACATCCTTCTATAATTTTTTGCTTGAACCATGTGAAAAATATGGCAAGTTTTCTCCTTTTTTTTTTCAATTCTGGCTATTGAAATTTTCAAATAGCACCTGATTTTTTATTTAGCACCTTTAACTTTTAATATAGATATTTGGTTTATATAGGGCCAGCAAAAAAACAAGAAAAAAAAAGGTAAATAATAATACTTTTGCATGTCATAAAATTCTGTAAGAAGAATACAGAAAAATAAACGTACCTATCACAAGAAAGGTAGGCTGCACCTATCATCGAGAACATGATTGATTTGCCTTCGATAAAGCCCCAAGGTGGTGACATTCTCAAAATAATGGGGCCTACAACAACTGGTAGCAGAGAGTCGAGCCCCACATTTTGGGGGGGAGTCCCCCAACTCGTGTACCTTACCCGAGGTAAAGTGGGAAACAAAACCTTATCATAAGCCTAAACATATGTAAATCACCAGGCACTAGGAGTTGGGAGGGTTACACCGACCTTATTTTGGGTGTGAGAAGGACCTTACACCTACTTAAGAGAACTTATGCTTGTAAGTAAGGTCTCTCCCACTCCTAAATAGTAGGTGTAAGGTCCCTCCCTTTTTTTTTTTGAGGAGGGATATTCACAAGTCATAAGGTGCCCTCCTAATAAACAAGGAAATTCTTGGTTTTTTTTTTCTTCTTCTTTTGGGTTCATGTGTCTAGCTCTTGGACAGCTAACATGGTAAGTATCTAACTAAAGGTGGACTCACACTTTGGTGTTAGGGACTCTAGGGTTGAGTCCCGCAACACCAGGCTAGCCAATTAGGACTTAAAACCTAGTTGCCATGAAAATTTTATGTTAAGCTAACGTTCACTTAACATTGAGCAATTGCCCATTTTAACATTGGGTGCCACCTAGGATGCCACCTAGATTTTCATTTAACACTGACTTAACATCAAGTGTGAATGCACCATAAGGCGTCATTTTTTAATATGAAACAATCACTTAACATTGTTTACAATTGAACAGAAGCTCTGTTAACATAATAATATATACCATAGTACAAGGGTAGCTTTATTGCTTTGGCTAATTTTAGTCAATAAAAAAAAGATTGATGTGTAAGGTAAAGCCCAAGGGTGGGGTGGTTCCCCAAATAAGAGGCTTAGGATAGGATCGTAGCCAAGTCCAACCTCACATTTTGAGAATGTCCCTCACTTGTTGTGGACTTTTTACCCATTCTAAAGCATAAAAGTAACCTTTATTGGGAACCTAAACATATGAAGATCATGAAGAATAGGAAAGGAGGAGGGATCTTCTGCTCACTCTTAAGCACTAGTTATAAGATCATTTTTTTGTCTTTGGGAAGCATATTCACAAAAATAAGGTGTTATGCATTAGGAACTTCTTTTTAAGTGCTACAATTTGAGTTATCAAGAAATCAAAACTTGTAGGAAGGGAATAAGTAAGAACCAATGTTGGGTGAATCACCCAACATCGGTTTGAGGTGAGAATGAACAAGTTTTCAAGCCAATTCTCACCATGAAACTTGATGCATATCATAAATGACAATACCGTGGGTGAAAACCAACCTACCAATTCTCATGTATTTAAGTTTTTAAAAGTTGAAACCTTCCCTAGCTAATAGGAAATATTTGATTTTGGGTTTCAATTATAGGGGTCTAAGGTGTATGATTTAAGGTCTACGTTGTTGAAATAGAGATCTAAGGTGGTTGGTAAGGCCTAGGTTTTAATTTAAAGCTAGGTTTTATGGTAGGAAAAGCAAAAAAAAAAAGGGATTAAGGTTTAGGGCAACATTGGGCAACCAGTGTGTTGCCCAAAATCATTGTCTCCTCCCTCCACCAATATAAAGGGGTCATGAAAATGCTTGGACCCAACCTTTTTATTTTCATTTGCTTGTTGATTTGCAATTCTTACTCCTTGACATTGTTTATTGTGACGTGCATTTTGTTGTAAATAATGTGTTTTTTTTGTGTGTTTTATGTTTATAGTTTAGTTGTTAGTTTGTAGTTCATCCTTTGCTATTGTTTTTTGGTTCCTTTCCTACTTTACACTTATTAATTCATTGCTTACTCTTCCACTACTAGCTATCCCATTCTTAATTATTTTGTTTTTTCGTCACGTGTTTTTCAAGTGTTGATTGTTTAGGTACATGTTACTTCAAGTTACGATACCAACCTCTCGGACACTTGGTACCTTTCTAACCTTGTTCTTGTTTTTCCATTGTTTATTGTTCCACTATTTCATTTTTTCTTGGATTAATACATCCCTCCCCCAATGTATGTGCAAGCTTAAAATAGTGAACTTCAAATTGCAACCTCTCCAAGTTCAGTAGTTTGTTAACTTTTTTTTAATTTTTTGGTTTTTTTTTTTTTTTTTTTTTTTTTTTTTTTTTTTGTGATATAAATTTTTTTAATTTATGTTTTTTATGTGCATTATTTTATTTTATTTTTTAATCTATTGTATGTTGTGAGTTGTGCAAGGACTTTTTTCTATTAAAAGAAAGTTGCATCATACATACTACATTTGCATTTATTTCATGATGCATGCAAATGAGTAATTTTCTAAATGATTATAAATGTTTTGAGTTTTGGATTTGTTTTTCCCTAGGCTGTTAATCAAATTAAAGTACTATATCATTAACCCCTTTGTGAAACATATTTGTTTTGGTCTCTCCACCCCATCAATATTCTTTTATGAATTTTTTTAAATTTGAAAATGGAATAGTCAAATAAACATGAAAATTTAACAATAATTGCAAATGAGTTTTGTGATTTTTTTCCCAATGAAGTTTATATGGAAAAGGATCCTCTAGAAGAAGTTATTAAACCAACTCTTAGTTTTGCAATAGAAAGTAAAACCATTCACGAAAATGATGAAAGGATGAAAATTAGTTTTCAAAAAATTACATTTTCAAAGATTCTTTTGGAAACCTCATAACATATTGTATTATGTTGGGTTTTTTTATTATGTAAATGATAATAAAAAAATGGGTGGAAAAACTCCTTCAATTATGCATTATATGTTTTGTTATAGTGGTACAGTCAATGCATTTAATCCAAGAGTTCAATCCAAGAAAGGAGTAATATCATATTATAACACCAATGGAATAATGACCTTGAAAAAATGTGAAGATGCAAACCATGTTATGATTGCCAAAATGTTTGAAAACGAAGTACACAACCATGTGTGGGATATCAAAGTATTAGAAGAATGCCTAGTGAAAAGAGGACCTAATGTGTCAAGTAATGCAATTTAGAATTTTTTTGGTGCAAAGGATCTTTTCAAAATGGATAACATGTAACAAAATAATTCATGCAAGACCTTAGCCTTTTGATTGTCAAAATCTCCTACCTATTCAATTTGCAAAGAATACATGCTTGAAATGTCTTATAATGCATTATGTCAAAGATTTGTGTTTCCTTCAAAAAAGTTTTTTTCACAAAAGCTATTACCCAATTTGGTGGAAAAGACAAAATAAGAATATGTTTTTGCCAAAATTAGAACAATGTTACCCTATTAGTACTACAAATTTTAACCTATGGATGTCAAGGGGAGCACATGATATTTTTTCATTGGTAATTAATTTATCAAAAGTTGATTAGCAACCAAAGCATAGGTCTATTTGAAGCAGGTGAAACTACACAATAGGTTTTAACATGAAATTTATTTACATTGTTAAATGAATATGGGCTAAGAAAGAAAATTGTTGCTTATATCAAAAATGAAAGGGCAAACTCAAATGCAAACAACATTAAAGTATGTGGTTAATTATGAGATTTTGGGTGTGGAGGAAATTTTTTAGGGTAGTTGCTTTGGCTATGCCTTTTCCAAAGTATGCCAATATAGGATAGCAAAGGAAACAAATTGCAAAAATTTCAAATATGTGCCCACTAAAGCTATTCAAGGCAAACAAAAATGGAACAAAACTTGTATTGATTATAGGAATCATTTGAGAAGTTGAACATTCTAGTGAAAGCAAGGTTTTTTTTTTTTTTTTAAAGTTTTAAACAATTTTTAATGTTGATTGTGTGCAAGTTTGCAAGCAAATTTATTTTATTCCAAAAAGCCTTATTATTTCAAAAGGCAATTGTCCTTTGCTAAAACAAACAAATTTTTGTTCAAGTTTTTGACCACTTTCCACTTATTCTTACATGGCATATTTCTCAAATAATTGTTGATTATTTGTTTTTAATTATGACAACTTATGTTTTGAACTAATCTAGTGGCTATTGGTTGCTAGTGGTGAGTTAACTTCTACCATTTTATTAAGTTTGAATTTGAAGGAAAAAGTTGAAATTGCACCAACCCTAAACAATATTATGAATGATGATTTTGGAGTTGCTTTTGAATTGTCTTTGCTTGTGTTTAATATTGAAAAAGAAGTGTGTGGTGTGCTACATTCTTTCCTTTCAACTTAAAAAGAAAATGAAGAAAAAAAAAGCCTATGACATGTTTTTTTTAATGTTAGATCCAAAACTTAAATGTCTTTGCTTGGTATCTTTATTCATTGGTCATGAACAAGGTATTTCTATTGTTGAAATTGCCCAACATTGATGATAATCACATAGTGAACTATTTTAATGTTCCTTTCCCTTTTAATGTTTTTCATAAAAGTATGCCACATGTAAAGATAAGCTCAATTTAGGTTTTTACTCTAACATTGTTGATATTAACCTAGTGGTATAGGCACCTTTGTTAACATTAACTTAACATGATTGTTTTTTTTTCCCCCCATTTTTGTCCACATCAAGGATGTTACAATTGGTGGTTTGTTGAAAAGACAAAACTTTTGGCCATTTTTTACAATTTTTGTTTACATTGGAGTTCAACTTAGGTATATTTGATTTTTAACATTAGACCATGCCCAACAATCCTCTTGCGAACTTTTTCATGTTTTCATTTCTTTTTGGTTTTTCCTCATGTTCATAGTGAGATCATGTAGCTCCTCTCCATCTTCAACGACAATCATGTAATGATGCAATTTTTTTTTGTTTATGTGTTTTTTTTCATTTTTGCATGACAACTTTCTAAACACACAATACTCTTCTCTTCAACACACTAGTTTTCTTTTCATGGTGTAATCAAGAGTTTGTTCTTCTTGTCTTTGCTTGTTCTTGCCATCATGTTTCTTACTTACACTTTTCATATGAGTTTGCTCTTCATGGTGCACATAATTGTCTTGCTCACACATGTTTTGGTATGTTCATTTTTTTATAAATTGTGTCATTTTTTCCATTTTTTGCATTTTTTTTCATCTTTGGTTTATGTTTCTTATTTGATTTTTTGTTTGTATGTTATGTAGATCTTTGTGCCACATGTCTATTTTGATTAGTTTTATTCAAGTGTCTATAGGTCACCAAGGATATTAGAGAGTTGTCTATTTCATTGGTAAAACATTGCAAAACATTTGGGAACCTAAGATTGGTCATCTTCACCATTTCCTTTCAATATTTGTTGACAATAATAACAATGTTCCGAACTTTATTGCAAATGTTGTTTTGAACAACTTGCAACTAAGATGGAATTTGATTAAAATGGGGTCTAATTTAGGCTATTGGGAATACTACATGGTTCTTTGTGTTTCTACAAACAAACTATGATGATGAATGACAAATCCAAAACTACAAGATGTCAAAGGACACCTTATTCAACATAACCAACAAGTTAAATCCATTGATTGTAAAGGACACAAGGTATCATCTTGCGATCCTTGTGGAAGTTCAACTTGCTTGTGTGATTTACAAGTTGTTTTATAGTTCGCACTTGTTGACCTATAATGAACTATTTGTAATTAGCAAATCAACTAATGGCTTGGTTATATGAAAAGTTGTTAGAACTATCAATATTGAATTTAAAATTTTGGTTTTTTGGTTAGTGGGACAAAAGATAGAGGTTGTGATGCTAGAATTCAAGGATTTGTGCAATTTATTGAATGTGCATGACACCATAGATGCATGGTAAACACATCTTTATTTCAAAACCCAATTTTCCATTTGTGTAGGACTACTTTTATCACAAGACAAGAGGGTATTTAGTTGTGACATAAGTAGTTGTAAAGGCACTTTCTTGATGTCTACATTGGTTTGCTTAGAAGGGTTAATGATTTTCCAATTCTACAAAAATATGGGTTGTACAAATGAACTCAACATAGGGGGCTTTCAAATTGGTAAAAGGTGGTGAAAAAGGTTCTCTTCCTACCTTATTGGTGATAAGGGATACCTTTTGCTCCCTTGGATTATGGCACTTCACAAATGGAGGCCAACAACATTCCATACTTGAATTTTTATATAATAGAAAACACAAATGTGAGCATTTAATTATGGAAAATGCCTTTCACATTTTGAAGCAAAACTTTTAAGAGATTTTCTACAAAATTGACCTTGACATCACTTTGGTTCCAAATGTGTTCATGTGTTGATGTTTTTTCTCACAATGTGATTCTTGGGTAAAAATAACTTGACATTCTTACATTCTTACATTTTCTTTAAGTAGAGGCAACACAAAATGACCAAAGAGTGAAAACAAGGTAAAGTAAATGGCTCATTGCTCTATGTCAAAAAAAATTTACAAATTTAGCGATATAAGAACTTTGATGTATTGAAAGTAGATATGTTATTTTATTTAATTAATATGATGATAATCTTTCACTTTATTATTAAAATGCTGCAGAACCCAATCTTGAAAGTAAAATTAAGCAAATTCTTAAAATGCAACAAGATTTTTGGTTTTACAAAATGGGTTACAAATAGATGATTATATTTTTCTACTTTCAAGTTAATGGAGGCTTAGAAAATATTTATGTACTCCCAAATTGGGCATTTTATAATCATAATATATCAAACTTTTAATGTAAAAGTAGATTTTGAACATATTGACTAGTTAATTTCAAACATACTTTTAAGCTACTTTTGATATTAGAGTTTTTCAATTTTGTACACAACTTATCATAAATCAATGGAAGACCTAATGGTTTCGCATTTCTACTTACAAAGTTTTAAAATCTACTCTAGCGTGATTATGTTAAAAATTATTTTAGGATTATAAATGGACTACTTTTTTTGTTTACTTTACATTATAGGCATTCCAAAAGTAAAATATATGTCCACCAATTACAAATTCAAACTTGTACAACACATGGTAAGAAAAAAAAAAAAACATTTGAGTGAACAACAATAAAAGACTTTAGAAATTTACTTTATAGTTCAATGCAATATGGTATGATGTTTGCAACAATAGTTTTTGAATTTACATGTATATGATTTGGACTTTCAAAATTTCAATTGTCATCCCATCTACTAATGTTTATGCTTTCATATAAAGTATTTGAATTGAATGCAAAGTTAATCTCCATGAGTATTATGATTGCAATCACAATATGGTTAATGTTTCAGAGCTCTAGCACACCCTTTTGCCCCCGAAGTGCTGCAAGCCAAGGAATGTACCCCTACTTCTTATCCTTCCATTGTTTTCACCTTAAGGAGCTTGGGGGTGAGTCAACATTACAAAAACATTGCAAGTGTGATACAATTTTAATTTCACACTTTTTAACTTTGATTTAATTCCCAATTACCTTTAAGTGTGGCTAACCTATTTTTCAGCAATTTTAATGATTCTTATAGGCAAGCATTTAATAAACATTTATTATATATTTTGGAACAAAAATGGAGAAACACCCTCACAATACCATGACATGACAATCCTTCTTAATTTTTTAGTATACCTAGCGCCCACATATTGGCCCACTAAGATTTTGTGTTGACCATGCCTATTATTAAGATCTTGACTTCTATAATTCATGTCATAGAAAGGATTCTTTCACACAAGATCAACTTGAGATCCAAAGTTTTTTTGTTATGCACAAAACACATTATTTCAAACACCAATAAGTTGACTTCTTTTGCATAAATTCACCTCCCTCCAACTCAAAATGATTACTAATGAAAAAGCCCATTTACTTAATAATTAAAAAATTGAAACTAGTTTGGTTTGAAATTCAAATTGTTACATTTCATGTAACACCTAAGGGGTTCAAAATCCATCTAATGCATAATACATATGAAATTATAATCATATATTTCATTCCCTTTAATAATTGCGATATATGGATGTTTGCACAAATAAGTTGATATGTTTTTACATGCTTGTGCTAATGTTATTTGGAACTTAAAAAGGTTACCAAACCCTCCCCTTTCTGTCTTGATTAATTTTTTTCATCAAATTTTTTCAATTATGTTGCAAAGGGTGCAAACATCTTCCATCTTAAGTTGGGTAGTAACAATAAGTCTAACTACTTTTCGACTTCCACCCCTTCAAAACACACTCTTCATCGCCATAAGTAACTTATTACAAATAGTTGGTTGTTGAGATGGAAAGTTTTTGACATCTAGTTTGTGTTAACTTGATGTCCTTTAAGTTCTCCCTTATTTTTAATACCTTAGTGCATTTTTCAAATTTGTGGTATGTTTTATAATAAAATTTTATAGGGTTTTGATGTTCACTATGGGCTACTAGAACATACAATTTTAATTTCTTTATTTGCTAAACATTCATATACACCAATTGGCACCCAAACAACATATGGTACCTTATTATCTTAAAGGTGCCTTGCCCCCCAACCCCCCAAAGGCTCTAGAATGTGGATGTTCCCAAAATTCAGGGCTACCCCATGACTTGGGGGGGGGGGGGGGGGGGGGGGATTAACAAAGCATGCTTCTATTTTGTGGAGAGAAGCATATTTAGGCTTCTATGTTGGGGAGTGCCACATGTTCCAAAAGTATTGGTGATGGGCCAATAAATGGATCCATCTGAAAAAAAAGCCTATGGGTCCCCCCAAATTAATAGAAGCATGAATAAATAAGTCCCCTATAGTTCATGCCTTAGCCAAAAATGGCAAAGAACACAAGTAGGAAAAACAATTTCTTGTAGTTAATGAGGTGAGGTAGCATGCACCAACGGGTGGCCATGTTTGTTTTCTTTTGGGGGAGGATGGGGGCATTGGATTTGTTGTGTTCCCATGAAATTCCCATCAAGTTCCCAATAGCTCCTCACTCTATGCCATATCCTTTACCCTAAGTTCTAATCTTGTAACCTATATAACCATCCCAAAGGAGGAGATTATAGCATGTCTATTTTGGGACAGTTCAAAGCTTGATTATTTATTTATTTAAATTTTGTGATGGGTCAATCCAAGAAACCCATCAAAAAAGAAAAGAAAAAAACTTTGGGGGTCCCCACAACCAATTATCATAATATCTTTTCAAGTTTGGTGGTAATTAGATTATTTTTGAAGATGTCAAATTTTCTAGAAATTACTTGTTTGAAATGTTGAAATTTAAGGAAATTACAAGGGAGGGAAAAATAAATTTTTATTGTGGAAACACGAAAGCTTCTTGCTTTAGGCCAATTCACCATGGTAGAGCAAGTATCCAATTAATTAACAACATTTCTTTTCTTATAACTTGGTTGAACATCATGTCTCTCCGTTTTTGTAAAAGGAAGAAATAGAAATTGTTGTAAAAGGTCTCATAATTCATTATGTTAGAGGTTCAAAGCCTAGAAAGAATGCTAAAAAAGTTGCCTGTATCTATTGTCAAAATTTCACAGATTAATTTTTTTTTTATTGAAGTGGATTTCCAAAAATAAAATAATTTTTTGACACTTGAGTGCCAAACTTGGAAAGGTATTGGAGTAACATGAGTCACAAATATACACCCATAGAACTTCCATGCTTTCCATTAGCTTAGGTGAAAAATGGTGACAAACAACTTTAGAAATAAATATTTCTCGTAGCCAATGAGAAGGCTTGCATAGAGAAAGGAAGGCCCAATTTTTTTTCTTGCAGGTTGGGGTGGGGAGGGGAGGGATTTCTTGATTATTTTCTTGTTCCCAATGTGTTTCCATAAAATTCCCAAGGGGTTCCCCAAGTTCCCAATAACACCACACATTATCCCATATGCTTTGCCCAAAGTTGTCGGCTTTCTCACCTATATAGAGCCAAGGGGGAGGCACTCCATCATTCAATAGAAAGTTATATTTTGGGGAGCCTCCAGAGTTTCAGTTTTTTAATGTGGTGATTCAATCAAAATGGCTCACTGGAAAGAAAAAAATAAAAATCACAAACAAACAAACTTACTTAACTTATTTGGGAAGGCCCCCATCCCCGCCCCCATGCAATGAATTGGAACCAGGCGATCCCTTTTGGGACCTCAAGTGGAGGTAGGCCTAGAGCCAAATATCATGAAGGGCTCTAGTACTATATTTGAAGGTGCTGAAATTAAAATTTAAAAAAAAAAAATTATTCAACAGTTTGTTGCCAAAATGGTAAAGGTACTACGATATATGCAAGGCTCATGAGAGAGAGAGATAAGACACAACTGCATAAGGTATTCATGACAATTTCTCTAGTACTCAAAGGCCATGTGAAGGTTTGAGACATGCCAACTTCCAATGTGTAGTGACTTTTTCTGAAAGAGAAAAGAGAGAGAGAGAGAGAGAGAGAGAGAAAGGCCTCCTCAACTTGGTTTGTACAACAAGCAACTCAGTTGTCTGTCAGGAATATATTTTCTTGCATAAGCATAATTTTAGAGGATTAGTAAGTTTTGAGTAATATTCTTAATGTGAATGGGTTCAAGACTTTTCATCCTTGAGAATATTAAAAAAAAATTGGACAAGCGAGGAGATTCTTTTTATCAAGTTGATTCTTTTGCAAATTCTCTATTGTGTTTTCATGTTCAATTGTTTTCTAAATACATGGATTTAAAGATTCGGTGAAATGAGAAAACTTTCATGTTGGAGTGCTTATGATTTTGGGTGCACAAGTGTGTATGTGTGTGTGTTTAACAAGTTAATTGTGACATGTGTTGTCTTCAGACGACTAAGGATGTAGGCACATATAGAGCACATGGCATCTCATAGGCAAACATGATATGGCATGGAGACCATATTGGCCTGAAAGGAAGAAAAACAAAGTGTAACAACAATAAGTTATTAGGGTTAGTTATTAGGACTCAAAATTGCATGATGCCTGAAATTTTCAGTTCTAATAAACCTAATTTAGGTACCCTCCAGATGCCTAGGAGGTATCATAAGAAAGTTTATTTAAAAATAAAATCCAAGCATGGTCTTTAGGTATGGGTGAAGTCCTTGGCTGTTGTGCTCAAACATAATTGGGTTTACCATCTCACATTGGACATTACCAGAACAAGGGACTACGTGCTAGGCTCCATGTCATGTAGGCTGTTATTTCAATAATGTCTTCAGCCTCAGGCTTTACCCTACACATAAAAACCCTAAGATTGTTTTTTTCAATTTTGGTTTTGAATGAGAAGAGCTTCAAGACCCTCCTAGTCCCACCATCAAGCTCATGGACCAGGGGACAATGAGCTCTTTTTCTTGTGAGGTCACTTTTGAGGTAAGGAGACAAGTACCTTTAGAGTATAGACATGTATAGACCTAATAAAAAATTTCAATATCTTATGCTCACCTCACATGAGCACATCTCGTTTCCTAAAACGCCCTTGTCCATGCCGTTACTGGCACAGCAAGAAATTGCATTTTGCTCTCACCATAAGTCATAAGTGGTGGGCATCAAGTGTTGTGAAACATACCCGTGCAGGGTGACCACATGCAGCAGAAGGAAGTTGTGTTTTGTAATTTTGCAACATAAGGGCTTGAACTATCATTACGCAAGATAATCGTAACTCTTGGCGATATCTGGCAGAATGATAGAGTCAAGCCCTTATGATGAGATAAGCCAGCTTGTATTGTTATGCCAGATATCGTAACTCTTGGCCTCAGGCTTGCTGATATCACACCAAATACAGGCAAGTTGAGTGAATCTGGATGCTATGTATTATAGGAAGTTGAAGAGCATGGTGAAAATGTAGGACAACCAAATAGCTGAAATTGAGTGAGAAATTCAGCACTTTAGTTGGCATGGGGACTTCTGCAAAGGCTACTGTGCAGATCTTGCCAACCCATTTTTCTTGGTGTTGGCGAAATCCAACCCACTGGGTCATGCAAAATATTTTACTTGTAACTTTGCCTCTTGGAAAGCCAACCATGGCCGGTGATGTTGTACAATCAATACTTTTCAACAAAGCTCCAAAAGCTAGTCTCTAGTCTCGAGGCTCCATACAAGCGTAAAGACTGGGTCATAAATTTGACTTGGTAATTAACCGGGTGCTCCGAAGGTTGGAGCTGTGTTGTTTGCTCACAAAACCCTAAACCTGACTAGTGCACCAAAGGGTTTAGGGTTTAGTAGCAGCCTCTCTTGGAAACCCTGACCATAGCCTCTCTTTCTAATGGACTCAGTAGGGTTTATGGGTGCATGACACTAAACACCCAATTGAACTTTGCTAGGGTTTTCCGACACCTTGTACTCTTCTGTTATAGGGTTTGAGTAATAAATCATTTAAATAAATTTAAAATGAAGTGTAATCTTTTCTAACATCAAGAAAGTAAGCTAGTGGTAATGACTAAATCCTGGGTT
>Ga0209208_10009405_pt1 | contig 12850 bp, 6 predicted proteins | sample S1TSphfallax_3_FD_187694 | JGI IMG/M metagenome (GOLD analysis project Ga0209208, IMG submission 187694) | Host-associated microbial communities from peat moss isolated from Minnesota, USA - S1T2_Fd - Sphagnum fallax MG (SPAdes) (version 2) | ecosystem: Host-associated > Plants > Peat moss >...
ACTTAAAATTTTAGAGTTTTTGAAAATCTCACTACCAAAAAACTCTAAGTTTAGTTCAAGCTGCCTGCCTGGTGGGTAACCATAATTATTTAGAGGCCGGCTTCCACGAATTGCACTACCGTTCCAATGTGTTGTACATGGCTTTAGGTGTTCCATTAGTTCTTGACATGGTTAGAACATGTTCAAAACATTTTCAAACATGGATTCCAAGGTGTTCCCAATGAAAGTTCCTCTTGTTCCCATGGGTTCCCTTTGAATATCCCCAATGCTACAGAACAAGTTACAAAATTCTATACCATGATATTTTAGCAAATACCTTGGTTTTTTTTCTCCCACATCTTTTGCAAGGTTAATTGGTGAATTGGCTCCTCTAGGATGGGAATAGATTAATGGGTGAATAAAAGTAAAACTTTCCAATGGAATTGGGCTCCGTAAAAGTCTCTAAGTCATGGTAGGTCCTCAATAACATTGTCAGGGATAACCCTAAACCCAAACCATTGATGAATCATTGAGTTTAACATACACATCTTATAAAGGTCTAGGTCTGATGGTGGCCTTCAATAATAGAAGGACCCTAGGGTGGTCTTGCATATATTGTAGAATTGTTGATCATACCATTTAATGCTTTGGGTGCCCTCATTTGTCAACTTTTATGGTGAGATCTCTTAGACCATTGACATTTAGTTGCTACAAATACTCACCAAACCTTGGTAATACACCTCATTTTAACCCCTAAAGTATGAAATCACCTTTTACATGTAGCATTCTAGATCCTTCTAGATCTTTAAGAGAACCCATATTTACATTGTATTTCTTATGACATTTAACGTCTAGTCCCAAAAAAAAAAAAGGGGTCTTTGAAGTTTTTGAGTTTGGAGATCGTTTTCTAAGTATGGTTTTGAGAGTTTTATCTTTTGTGTCATGAGATTCCAAAGCCCATATGAGTACCTAGAGGTGTGGTTGATGTCCGATTTGTTTGCATTCAATTGTTTTTTGAGCTTGGAGTCCTACATTTGCAAGTAACTTTTCATGATGTGAAAGATGATGTGCATAGAACCCACATTCCAAGGGTAACCCTCCCAAGATGAAAAAAGATGAAATGTTGTTCACATTGAATTTGGGTTCCAACAAAATTAAATTTATGAAATGAATTTTTTTCTACAATAAATATCCAATAATTTTATTTTGTTTTGTGTGTGTGACATTTGCCTTTGTTCCAAGATTGTTGTCTTCATTTCTAGGGGTTTTAGTTTGAATGAGAGCATCCACAAGTCACCCTTAGGAATTTTCAATCATATGGGGTTGTTTGGGTTAAACAAATGAATCCATTCTTGGTAGATCATCATTCCCCATGGAGTTTGTGAGGTTTAATGTTATAAACTTTTTAACTATCATCAAATCAAAAGTAATTAGATAGTAAAAGCATTGCCTTGTGTCAAACTAAACCTTCCCTTCTCATGTCTTGAATTGCATGTTCAACCTTTAAATTTAGTTCAAACTAATTCTTACCTTATTTTCAATGAAACTCACAAACACTATATGACAAAGTGATACAAGATTTCATGTTCAAGCATTTCAAGTTCCATAATGTAATAAGAGATTATTTCCCCATGCTTTATCAATAGCCCTTTGTGGTTTCAATAGGTGTTCATTGTGAAAGCTTTTCTTGGTTTCTCATGAAATGGATTTAACCACCATGGTTTCTACAATCACTCATGTAAGGAACTAAGGAGGTTGTTCACCTCCTTCATTGTAACATCCTTGTTTGTGTGCATAGGAGGAGCATGCACATATGTTTGTTGTGCATTTGTCTATGGTCATGCAATAGCTACATTTGACTGGAAAACCTCTTCGAAAGCAGCTGCCATCACATAGTTCAAGCTCATGAACTTCAAATCATATGAATTCATTTAACTCCCACACCAACCAAATTTAATCTAAAGCCCTACACCAAGTTTTTATTGGAAATCTAACATTGTGCAAGAAGAAAACAAAACCCATAGGAAGATTGATAAACACATAAAAAGAATGTAGTAGAACAAACCTAGGAATAGTAAATTGCAAATGCTAGCAACACAATCTCAACAAATATGTTGGCATTGCATTGTTGTGGTGACTTGAGACATTCATTGCTCCTCCAACCCCTCCACACTTTTATTAGTTTAATCCACACTTTCACAAACCCCCTTTCCAATCTTATATGCAAAAGTCCTTCCCCTTTGGCTAGAGCCATAAAAGGATTCTTTTCTTAAAATGATAACATTAAAAATCAATAGTATCTTTTTTTCCTAATCTCTGTGGATGGTGAATTGTCCACAACATTTCTTTTTGTTTCAAAAAAATATGGCATTTTATGTGCTTTCTCTTTTCTCAAACGATTCATAACCGTGCAATTTTTTTCCAAATATTTACCCAATGTGAGGATTTTGAACAGGAATGTTATGGGGATTTAATGGATTCATGCTCAATTTCCACATTATGAGTGAAAGACCTTGTTTTCAAACATGCATTTTCTTAGTCCTTACATCTTTATTAAGCTTAATTAGATAAAAGAATGACAAGAAATTTCAAAGAATTAATGCATGGGAGATTTTGCATAATCTTTCATGTGGCATCCTTGGATTATTAACTTTGTAGAATCCTTCATACGGTCATCTTTGGACAATTCTATAGATAATTCCAAAGACAACAACTTCATTTCTAAGCCTAATTGCTTCAGTTTTTTCCTAATAACTACTTCCTATCCTTATCATTCCTCTTCCCTACCCACCAACATGGATATGAAAAGGGAAATTAACATGTGTCTTTTCATGTCCAAGATATTTATATTAATTCAAACTAAATTTGACATTGACATAAATAATGATGAACCATTGGAACCGTATGAAAACATACAAAAATCATTTAAAAATAGTTCATTGTCACTAGTAGTCCAAATTAGCATAGAACCCAAGTTAAATAGGGGAGTGTGATATGGAATGATTGCCAAGAGTAATGAACTAAATAGCCTAGTTACATCCCTTTTTCATATATATGTTGAAATCATTTTGTAAAGTCAAATTTTGCTTAGGAAAGTTATCATTGATCCCATGATAAATAACACATATTTTACATTGTAATGGATGGAATTGCAAACTTCACTTCACACATGTGTCACAAATTAGGGCATGTTGTTATAAGAAAAGCCATATTTTGTTACAAGTTGGTTTTTTAAAAAAATTGATGGTGGCACGCAAATTTGTGACATGTTCTTATGTGAACAACTTGATCTTTTAAGCTCAAAGTTGAATGAGGATTAACATATAAAAGTAACTTCATTTTTCCTTCTTGTTTTTTAAATACTTTACAAAGCAAAATCTTGCTACTTGCTTAGAGGTTAATAACATATTGAATTTTATGAAGTGTTGTGGACTAAAAAATAGTTTACTAAACTATAAAGCATTTTAAAGTTTCAAGGTTTTAGGCTTTTGGCAAAGTTTATTGGTGATTGTTGCTTTTGGAGTTTTTGTTTTCGCATTCATGAAAGATGTTAACAATGATAGCCCTATATCGTGCAAATTCCTTTAAGGATGCTAGAAGCACGGTTGTGATTTTCTTTTTATGGTTGGTGGTGTGTGGTTGGAAATTTTGTGATGATGTTGGTGTCAAGAAGATGGTGACAAAAAACTTGGATGGAACAAGATAAATGGTGCAAAGAAGGAGAGGAAGAAAAAAAATTGAACAAAATTGTATGTGAGTGTGTATAAACATGTTTTTTTTTATATTTCATAGTTGGGTGTGAAGCATTTGAAATTCATGGTTTAAATCATCTTCTTTTTTGCATTTTACATGATGCATAATATGTGGGGACATATGTAGATGCTTGTAAGTTTTTTTCTTTAATAATGGCACAAGGGATGGTGAGATAATGACCAAATGTAGGTCAATGGTTTGTTAAGTCCCAACTAGTGTTGGGTTCTCATTTTTTTTCCGAAAATCAGCTAGTTCTGGTTCTTACACGATGTTATGGGAACCTGATTAGTTTTCATATATATATATATGGGCTGGTGAGAACTAGCCAAGTTATAAAATTAATATTTTTTTCAAATTCACATAATTCTTAGATAGGGTGATTTTCACATATACAATAACAATTGATTTTCACATCCAATTTTCACAACTTGGTTATTAAAATTTGAATTATTTCATCACACAAAAAGAACAACAAGAAGAGCCAACACCAACTTATACAAGGACTCTAAGAGCCAAATCTAAATTTTATGAGAAAACTTGTCTAAATATCAATATATATATAGATAAATTTGAACCAGTTTGCATGATCAATTTTCATTCATGTGAAAACTTGAGGTTAGTTTTCATTCCGGTTCTCATATGTATAATTGTCAATTAGTTCTCATTGTGGAAAAATTGGGTTGAAAACCAAGTTGAAAACCATGTGGGCATTCAAGAAATGCTGAACATTGGTCCCATTTATTGTCAAGAAAACATAAAATGGCTTGTGGGGTTTGGTAATGTTGCTATTATTTTGTTGGTGTGTGGTTCTTTGTGTGTTAACAATTTCAAGAATTAAATTTGTTTGTTGGGGAATGCGGATATTTTTGTTTCAAAAAATTATATATGAGAAAAGTATTTGAGAGTTTAGTGCAATATTGAAAAACATAGTCAATTTTTAGGTTTGGGTTTGATTAAAAAGGAATGTTTTAAAAGAGATTATGGGCAAAAAAACTTATGCTTTTAAAATTTAATTTCTTAAGGGTTTGACAAAATTGGGATGATACTTGAATAATAATACTAAAGAGGTGGACAAATGATGGAGTGATTCATTTTCATGGGGAAAATTAATGTGTTTGTAGTTATTTGAAGGCTATTTGACATTTTGACATTCTTGCAAGCGTTGCTTTGAAATGCAAGTTCTTAACAAATGGTGATGTTGTTGGGTTTTTTATTAAGCTATAGAATGTTCCTTAGTAAAGACATTGTTTAAGTGTGGTAATGTCACACACATGATTCTCTATTCATTGTGTTAGATTTCAATTTTTTCTTTTTTGTTACAATGCCTTTGGTCCATCATATTCAAAATTTTGTCAATGTTTTTTCATGTTAGGGAATTGTAGTTCACATGGGAGGTAATGTTACCGGGCATTGGAACCTAGTGATATTTGCGAGAGTTCTAATGACATTTAAGTTCCCATGCTTTCCAACAACATATATAACCTCCTTAGGAAAATCATTCTCCTACACATTTGAATAATGTGAAGATTATAATCCAAGTGTTAAGTGTTTGAATGTTCAATGCCTAATTACAAGTGGTTATAACTTATAACTAGTGTTATGTGATTATTTGAATTTTTAAAGAAGCATTGGTTGTAGTTTTTTTTTAATTTCAAAATTAAATAAAAATCATTAGCATTGGTTCTTTGAAAAAAATAAAAATCCGAGAGTCCTCAATCCTAGTTATTTCAAAAGTTTAAAAAACCTTTCAATTTTAATGAAATAATTGATAAATTTTTTTTGGCAATTTTATGATCAATTATTTGATTCTTTTCAAAAAAAATTGAGAATTATGATGATATACCAAAGCTATGTTTTTTTATTTTTGCGAACCGTGGTTTATGAATCCTATAAATCATCTTGATAACCATCAAAGGTTTGTTCTTATATCTAATAACCACCCAATACCAATTATAACCTCAAACTCCACTTAGAAGAACTATATGTGTAGAGTAAAGCCGTAGGATGGGGGCATTCCCAAAATAAAAGGGCCTAGGACAAGGTGATTATTGAGTTCGGCCCCCACATTTTTTGGAAATGTCCACCATTTATGGGCTTTACCCATACAAAGATCCATAAGGGTGTAAGAGGGGAAAGGTTATTGCATATACGACGATGTAATCAAATTTCATGAAGATTTGGGTGATGTGGCAGCACCACATTGGCTGGCCAGGACAGAAGTACAATTGGCAATCCCTAGGGTTGTCACATATGGGATGGCATTCAGTTTAGTTAACACTTAAAGAGTAAAAAAACAAGTGTATGATACATTTAACACTTAAAGAAGGAAGCAGGTATATGTAATAGAGTTGTCTGTAAAGTAAGAAAAAACACAGCACCAGAACCCTGAGTTTGGTCATACACAGGTTGAGATTATTTTTTTTAAACCTGCAAAAATGTACACTAGCATTCAAGGGGGGGATGAAACTCAGAAAACCATCAATTTTGGTGGTAAATTGAGCTTTGGAATGTGGCAGAAGGAAAAAATATTGATTAATTTAATTTTTTAAAATGGTAAAATTAGTAAATTAGGGTCCAGCATCTAGATCTGGGTTGGCTACTTACACTACACTTGGTCACTAATTCCTCTTTTTTTTTTTTTTTTTTGGAAAAAAAATTTTTTTTTTTTTTTTTTTTTTTTGGAAAAAAAAATTTGTCATAAAACTTAAAAGAATGTTTTTAATGCCAAAAATCGGGCCACACTTGCCTACATTATGAAAGGGTGCTTAGGGTTTTATACTTTCGTATTTTAAATATCACCAAATTTGACTAAATGTATTTACGAATTATCACCACTTGAGTAACATCACCAAAAAAAATTGCAACTAAAAACAAATAATTGCTTTTGATTGGCCAACCTCAATGATTGAAGCAAGTGATAGCATTTAAGTAATAAAAACTAAATAAATAAATAAATATACTTGTTGCCTTATACTATCTAACCCATGAGCACCTTCTTTAGCCTAAGTCTGATATCCAATTTATATCAAAATTTTGATTTTATTATTGAATTTATAATAATAAAAAGTTACAAAGAATTCAATATTTTTACACCTTAGGTTTAATCTCCATAATATGTTTACTTATTGAGAGGTTTTCAACAATATCAAGAATGTACCCAATTGCCATTAAAATTTTAATTTTGAATTTTATTTAAATTTTAAATGACATAATTATTAAATATTCAACAACACTTGCACCATAAGGTCTAAACATTTTGGAACCACTTTGGTGCATGCCTTCTCATTGAGGGGCTTTTTTAAAAGGGACAAAGAGTGAGGCCGGGGAAACAATGAACACCTCAAATAACATAAGACACTAGTGGGTACCCGTGACCTTCGGACACTGTGAAGTCCCCCGGTTTCTTTAAACCAAGAGAGACACACACAAAGGTGCAAAGTAGCTAATTTTATTTTTATTTTATTTATTTATTGTGATGAAAACCCATTGAAACCTAAACCCTAAAACACCCAAAAACCCTAAACCCTAAACCCTCCTCATGCAAAAATTCTTAACCCCTTTTGTTTTTTGAAGCAACAGACCTTCTGAGAGTAGGCTAGTAGTGTGTGAGGGGAACCCATTTCCTCTTTTTTTCTGAAAAACCCTAAACCCTTGAAATGGAAGTTTTGGCACTCACCCTTTGACCCAAGGTTTGTCTGGATATGAATCAGGGTATGTACCTTGGTAAGTCACAACCAACCTTTCTGGTATAGAAAATTTCTATTGAGACTAGCCTAGAATGGTTTTTTTTCTTTTTTTTTCTTTTCCTATTTTTTTTGGTTTCAAAAGTGTAGCCAATTTTTTTAATCCAACTTTTCATTAAAAATAAAATTCCAATTTTTTCCTTTTTTTTTTTTTTTGGCCATAGTGCAAAAAAACAATTTCCCCATGTGAAAATGAAATGAATCTCAATAGGTACCTTAATGAGACTTAATATATACAATTTGAAGAAGTCCCAATACATGTACCAAACTAGTATGTGTATTTCGAGGTACCAACAAACGATTCAATGAACTAACTACGAATAGACCTTTGCCCCAGACAATTATATATTCAACATGATGGATTGGAAGGACTTCAATCATGGATTTCCAAAGATTCAATTGATGGATTGCAAGGATGTCAAGTGCCGTAGAAGAAGACCACCCATGTCAAAAGCTCCATGTTCCATTGTGTACATACATATTCAAATATGAATTCAACAAATGTCTATGTCCATTTCATTTAGTGTACATTTCTTCTACATAAATGTTGTATATACATTATTGTTATCACAAATTTGAAAACAAGAGCAAAACCTTTTTTTCCACTAGATTGGGATGTTAGAATGTACATGTAAACGAATACCAAAGCTAATCGAAAATTATACAAAGTTCATAATGATGTGGCACGATCTCTCACTAGTGTCAATTACATCAATGATGGCCATTAGTTAGACCCCTGAGTCATGGCCACCTATTGCTTGACCCATGTCCTCCTCCCCATGGCCATTACCTAATGATACCAAACTTGAGCTTTCAAATTGTTGGGCATTACCAATAACAATGAAACTATGAAAGAATTTTTTTTTAAAATTGATGTTGTGGAAATTAAGTTCCATTTGAAATAAGATATTGAATGACATTATATGTAACTTGAATTGAATTCAAAATTTCAACTTAATTCCATTCAAAATTCAATTAGATTCAAATTGAATTGAAAAGAAACAAGTTACAATTGATGCATAAGGCATTGAAAATATGCTCATCATTTCTAATCATCCATGACTATGGTGTTGAAAAAATACACATATCCATAAACACACCTTTCCATTCCATATAAAGTAAATTTCAAACCAAGATTTATTTTGGTAAGACAAAACTACTAATGAACCCTAAACCTTTCTACCCTATATCAGCTTCACTAAAATATATTTGACTCCATATATCCAAGGAAGTATACATTAAAATATTAAAATTATTGAATATATTGTAATCTTGAAATTTCAAGATAACTTAAATCGGCATTGACTTACCTATCAACTATAATCTTTTGGGTCAAGTTGATCAATTTAAAAGATTATAAGTAATTATTGACGAAACACATCCCAAGTTAAGTTATATTTATTTATATGGCCTTCCAATCTTGAATCGGAAAGGAACTAATTATTGTTGTGACCTCTCTTTTTTAGATATTTCATATATAGAAGGTCACAAATGTATACCACTATGGTCATATAATCATGGCTTGTGCAAATCATTAACATATTCCAAAAATTTGAAATATGAAATTGACTTCGGTTTAATTTTGACTTTATTTTGCTTACATTAGATTAAAATTTCATGTTATCTATCTCATTTTGACATCCATCCCAAATGTCCATCCTAATTGATTAACTTAAAATACAATATTTTTATTTCTTAATTGATTTTGGTCTAATCTCAAATTAATTTCAACTCAATTTCATTTACATTTGATTGAAATTTTCATGTCATCTATTTGATGTGTTTAGGTCACATCCATCCCAATCCATTCCTGACCAAATTTAAGACCTAAGTGGATTGTAATGAAACCAAGTCTTAAAGGCCATGTCAATACCACATTCACATCTTTCATGTGATTTCATCCATAACCATCCCCACATATGTGAATTTGAATTCCTCATAAAGTTATAAAGGCCTCCTATGTTCCCCTTTGTGTACCCATGTTTCCACATTCTTTCAATCAATTGTGAATAACAAAAGTCAAAAGTTGAATATTGGAAGAAATTAACGTAAATGAATTTTATTGCATGTTTTATACGAAAAATTAACTTATTTATATGGGAAAAAAAATTAGAATCTATTTGGAAATAATAATCTTGAAATAATGCAAATGCTCTTTTGTGTGTGTGTGTGTGTTTTCAAAAAAGGCAAAAGATCTAAAACCAAATTGATATTCTAAACATTTAAAATTAATTTTGAAGTTTTTAACAAGAAGTTATGATCTTTGAAATGAGAAGAAATGAGAAGATGCTAAAACATTATTACTAGATTCATAATTATAAGTATATCACTCTAAACCTTTAATTATAAATTTGTTAATGATACATTTTTATAGATTGAAAAATATTGTTTGTTGATTCTTGTATAGCGTTTAGGTTCTTGTCTTGATAGATTAGAATGGATACCATGTAAACATTTCTAAGTAGGACATAGAAAATAAATTGCACGCATGTTACAACAATATTACAATTCCTAATGCATGCATTTATAAAAACAAAAAATTTAAATTTTTATCATATTCCAATTAAGGTTGGTTGAGTTCCATTATGTCTTCTCTCTTTTGCTCTCACAAAATTCACAAGAAACTCCCCTCTCACATGGACAACAATAACAACTACAAACAACTATCAACAACCTCTTCAATTTTGTTGAATTCTCCTTTTATATTCTAGAAGGTAGTTGTAACCAAGGTAGTTGTAACCATTTATGTGTTATACCAACTTGCATAATTGACTATAGTTAACCTACCATCAAATTGACTTGTTGTATCTATTTGCTAGATTAAGTCTCTTGCTAACTATGTCAATTTGCTTCAATATGTTGATTTGCTATACTACCATCACTATGTTGATCTACTACTCCTGCATTACAACTCTACTTAAGACTAGATATGAACATCTCTTAAGTCTAATCCTTTCCATAACAAATTTGTAGGTTTCTAATGCCAATTTGTCATTAGTGATTTATTTTTCTAACAAAAATTGTTGTTATTTCAACAAATGTTTTTGAAAATATTTGGAGAACATGTTTTTCTAATGTAAATTTGATTCATTTCTAAGGAAAATTTGCCAATTTTTTATATCACAAAATTGAGAGAAAAAGCCTTAAATATTTCTTTCAAAATGATGTGGAAGTTTATTTCAATAGTATGTCTATCTAAGATCATAATATCAATATTTCGGTAACTTTGCAATGATGATGTACATACATAATACTTGGGTTGTTTAATAGACATAAAACCTAATAAATTAGGTTGCAAGTTCACATATTAAAGCGTGCCCAAAGGTAGAAGTAAAATGGCATTTTCAATTTATTTTGGATGAAATATTCTAGTGAAAAAAGTAAAACTACTTTGGGATTATAAATCAGCTCATTTTAACATTGCCTTGCAATAATGGTCACAATAACTACCTTGAAAATATGAATATTTTCAATTGGTCAACCATAATAATTAGCCCAAGTAGTAAGATTTAAGTAATGTATCACTTTAATTAGTCCACATTTCAAGCTTATGGGTGAAGATGTGGGAGGAACCAACATTACACCTTAGATGAGCTAAATATTGATAAAGGCTCAAACAAGGGTCATTGTTGGGCATGATTTTTACCTCTAATCTCATTTTCAACATGGTTTACGCATAATTTTCATAAAAATAATAATTCCAAATTTGCATATACACATGGAGGCACAATGGGTGTAGGTTTTTGCTTGGGGGGGGGGGCATGTAAGAAGGAGCAAATTGGGGTGAAATTTGCCACTTGTAAACCCCAACAAAATTCCGAAAAATGCAACTCATACAATGAAGTTTTGTGGGGAAAAAAATGCACCAAAATCACAAGAGGGATTTAACAATTTTGAAATCACCATATTCTCACATCAAGGTTCTCACATTATCACCCACAACACTAAAATGGCTTCTCCACTATCCCCCCCCCCACATTAGGTCTGAAATTTATGAAATCACCTCCGAGGAATCCACTCATTGAGGGCTTTTGAACAATACCAAGAGGTTACCCCTAAGTTCCCTATAAATTTTAGTCTTGATTTTGTTCAATTCTCAATAACAAAATTGTTCAATATTCAATAACTCTTAGAGCATACGTCTAAACATTATGATATGAAACCACTTTGGTGCATCTCTATTTATGCGAGATTTCCAATGGTACCAAGAGTGTAGTGAGGGGCTATTTGATTGGTTCTTAGATTTTTTGAGACCCAAGGTTTGTGTGTGTGTGTGTGTGTGTGTGTGTGTATAAGTAGCACACTTCAAATTGTGGAACTGCCTTGGGCATGTGCCTAATTGCATAAGATACAAATTGCAAACCCACCCCAAATGGGTCACTTACATTTTTACCAAAATGACATCAGCTCAAAATAAGGTAATTTGTGTACTACCTTTGAAGGTCAAATTTTATAGACATTTTTATAATTAAAAAAAACTCCCAAAAATTCTTGAAAATATTTATAAGATAAACAAAGGTAACCCAATGGCTTTCAATTTTCAACAAATATGGTTGAAGAAGTTTATATTCTATTCATAAATAAGTTTCAATATTCATAAATTGCCAAAACTACCACAATTATGAACAAGGGGTGTGTCACATTGTGGCCTTTGCCATTTACATTAAAAAGTATCTTAAGAATTATGAAAACTCAAATATTTCACCATGCAAAAATATAATCTTCAAAAATTCCTCTAAAAGAAACCAAAATCCTTCAAGATATTATAATGATATAATTAATCTCAAGTTTCAACACAAGCCAAAATATTATCTTTCAAAAATCCTCATATAAAAATAGACTTATTGCATAAGGACCAAAATCCCCCCTTGAGAATCATGAAAAGTCAAATATTTCACCATACAAAAATATAATCTTCAAAAATTCCTCTAAAAGAAACCAAAATCCTTCAAGATATTATAAACTAATCTCAAGCTTCAACACGATCCAAAATATCATCTTTCAAAAATCCTCATATAAAATTTGGCCTATTACCTAGGGGCCAAAATCCCTTAAGCTACTATACTCTACAATGAATCGAAACACAATATCCTTGCCTTGGTGGGCAAGGCCAATAAACAAGGGTAGATACTAGCATTTATCCCCTTTAGAATTAGGTAGCAAAATAATACCCTCCCAAAATAGACTAGAAAATACAAAGAGTGACTCCATCCCCCTCAAAGTATACTACACAAATTCCATTCAAAACTCCTGTGCATACCCAAGGGCTATTTTGCTTCATTTCATGCTTCCTTCCTTCCTTATAAAATCAACAAACTCCACAAAACAACATACACTTCAGCTGATGTTATTTCAAGGAGTTGCCATTGCTTTTG
>Ga0209208_10009406_pt1 | contig 12849 bp, 9 predicted proteins | sample S1TSphfallax_3_FD_187694 | JGI IMG/M metagenome (GOLD analysis project Ga0209208, IMG submission 187694) | Host-associated microbial communities from peat moss isolated from Minnesota, USA - S1T2_Fd - Sphagnum fallax MG (SPAdes) (version 2) | ecosystem: Host-associated > Plants > Peat moss >...
AAGCGACTGTCAAACGATAGCAAAAAATAAAACCCATGGCGTCAATGACTTTTCACTAGGATGTTGTCATCACAACAGCCTAATGGAAAGAGACCCTTACCCTAGCTAATTTTGTTGATCTCAACATCTACACCAAATGTTGAACCCCCCCCCCTCTCCAGAATCCGTCACTGATTACAGAAATACTGTAGTTCGATTCAAGTTCACCCAGGACTTAAAGCTGAGCATGTATCCAGTACTATTTCAAGCATATCACGAAGAAAAGGGTTTTGGGCCCGGAAAGCATAAGAACAGTAATTAGATTACTGTTGCTGTTAGGGTTTAGGTTTAGATCAATCAAGCACTCAGCTTGGTAGCTCGCACCTGGTTGGGCCAGGACTGTCAAGAAGGGGACATAAACGCACAGCAGCAGCGCCACGACTGCTACATCAAAGATCCGCAATCGCGACATCGTCATGTCCGGCTCCACCTTCTCATGATAACACACCATGACTCAAGATGCGTAACAGTGCAAATCTCCTTCGCGAAAGTGTTTTCCCCGGACGCTCGCTGAGCACTCCTGTGGGTGAAAGTTCTTCAAAGCGAGTAGTTGCATCTACACAATTCCAGTCACGGCGGATTAACAGACATGAATATCAGCAGACACCGTAATGTTTTGTAGACTGTTCAAAGCTGCGACGCCTTTGACAATCTCCTTTGGCAATGACATGAGGAGAGCTGGGGACGTCTAGTAAGCAATACTACTGCAAAACCCACAAAGCTTTGAAATATAAATGGTGAGTCCTGGCCGGGCCTGTTGTTCAGGTGTTCAAGCAAAGTTCCCTCACATGTGGCACTACCGACAGTATAATAGCATGAGTTTTTTTCTAGGCCTAAGAATTTGCCATCGAAAAAACTCACTGGATATTTTACTAGTGTTTTTCTTCCAATTTCGTAGCGAGCCACAAGTGTTGAGTCTTCCCAGACAGATTTCGACTTAATTAGTGACAGTTTTGCAGAGGGCCATTAAAAACTGTAGCCAGTTGGACAACAGACCTGCGGTGACACGCTTCCCAAAAAGTTAAGAGCGGGCGAAATTTGGCGAATTATTTTCGAGAAAAGGGAATTTCGCCAAAACATTGAGTCAATGTCGCCGTGTGACGAATTTTCACCGAAAAGAAAAGACTGATCAATCTATTTCCTGACCCTCGTTGACGGGGATCGGTAAGCTGAATCCGCTCCTTGGCGGCGCGTACATGGAGCTATTATATGTTATACGGCTCCAGCTTTAATAATGCTTCGAGCGCAGCTTTGAAACTCGGCAGAAAATGCAATCAAGCACCTGGCATCTAGTCCTTCCAGGCAAGGGCTAAAAAGTGGGACCGTCCCCACGTGAAGGGTAACTGTTCGTTGAATCCTTTAATGTGAAGGGCAGTTGTTAAAACATTTCGCATATTTGATAAGAATACTGTAAACCCCCTTTATAATCACACCCTTGGGGACCTTTTTTTTTTGGGTGACACTAACAAATTGTGATTTAAACGTGTATAGTCACATTCCATATGTGCCCTTACAAGATTGTGACTATAGGCAAAATACCTTACAAAACAGTTTTTTTTATGTTAGAATAAAGGTGTTAATTGTTCAAAAAATTTATATGAGTTATTTTAAGTTTTATTATTCATTATTAAACATGAAGAGGATCGTGATTTTTTTCTATTTTAATGTGACAATTTACATTGAGTTTGAGCTACTTAACTATTAACTTGTGTATCTTGGCAATTAGACTTTTTTCAATCAATTTCTTTTTGCTTTCTTATCAAGTTCACATATCTTTTGTTCATATGCATTAAAAAAAAATTGTTTTTTTCTTCTCTTTAATGGAATTCATTGTTGTTAGTTTACACACTTTGAACACAAAGCAACATTAACATTGCGAAAGGGAACTACAATTCACAAAACCTTTATATTTGTTTTAGATTTCCTTCATTATAGTCATATTTATAAAAAAAGTTTTACAAAAAAATTATGATATTAATGAATGTGATAGTACTTTTTTAAAATGGTGTTTTTTCCTAAAATGGATGGTTATCCAAAAAATGTGTAACACAAACAAGAATATGACAAAAATTGGTGTGATTATAAAAAGGGTTTACTACATTAGGATTAAAAAACATTGTTTTTCCCTAGCGAATTGGAACAAAATTTCACCCTCCTTTGGGGAGGCACAATTATAACAAAAGAAATTAGGAAAGAAATCAAACCCAAATATGCAAGTTAGGTTACATCTACACCAATGATGTGCTTAACATAAACAAAAACATACTAAACTACATAATCCAAAATTAACTAAAGTTATGGGTCGCCAAAGAACGAAACACTCTAATATTATTTTTTCAAACATCATTTGTCTTTTCAAAATTAAGTCATTTGGCAAACACACCCTAACATCCCCAGTATTTTGAAAACATAATTCATACAATTTTTCATTGATTGATGCCCATCACATAATGCACAACTAGCCACAAATAAATGCAAAAAATTGAACATGAATATTATCACAACCCTAGCCTTGGGCTCACAACCAAGGCAAGGGCTTGCAAGGTTGCGAGCCAAGAAAAGAAGCTTGGGAATGAAAGAAATTGTGAAGGAATGAACCCTCACACTCCCAAGGGAGCTTCCACCTTGGGAGTTGGAGTCTCGATGGACTCCTGAAGGACTCCCGAATGTTCAGAGAGCAATTGCAAGGGCCAAAAATCAATGGATTGAAGAGTTTTTTATATCATTGAAAAGATATTGAAACTTAGATGTATAAAATGGGCTCGCATGACCCATTTGGATATCTGAAACACAAGTTATGGCCAAAAGAAGGGTCAGGAGTCAAATTGACAATTTGACTCCTGACCACTAAAAGTCAAAAATCGACCCAATTTCCTTATGTATAGGTGGCGTGCAACATACTATTGAAAAGCTCTAGACAAAGGCTACAAATTTACTTTAGACCTCATCTCAATCAGAGGTTTGCATGCAAAGTTATGGGGCCCCAAAGTCATGGGAGTCCTAACTTTGGGAATTTCGAAACTCCCATTTGGGAGTCTCGGGACAAAATGCCATTTGGATTTGGCCCTTGTTAAGAAGCATAGAGTATACTATAAGGGGGAAGGTGGTGGCTTCCCCCAAGTCTGGGTCGTGGTGAATCTTGTGAGTCCAAATTTGCTCGTGGCTCGTCCTAACACCAAAAGTGCTCCAACTATGCACTAACCAACTTGTTGTTTGGTTTTGTGCAGGCCCGTGTGAGTGAGTAAGTGCTTGTCAATCTTCTTAGCCCCATCCTAAAACTCCAGCACGCCCCTCTACCCCCAAAGTACCGCAAGCCAGGGAACGTGCTCCAATTCCTTGTTCTTCCACTATTTTCACTTCAAACCCATATTTGAGTCTATCAAAATGCTTGGAAGCTCGTCAAATCACTTGCTCTAATTTGCACATAATTACCCCACACACTCAAATAGGATTGCTCTTTACAAATGGTTGAAGAGTATTACTAGAATGAAACAATGTTTTGGAATTCCACATTTTTTTCAATACTAAACTTCAAAACAATAATTCCAACCTTAGAGCTCCAAATCATAAGGGTACTCTCTCTCTCCCCTAACAACATAAACACAACATACACCCATTGTACTTAAACAATGGAATTTCACAATTACTTTGGAATCTTTTTGCCACAAGGACCATTTACAACATCCTTTGAACCAATCATCATCTCCTTGGATTAACCTCCTAGACTTGCATTTCCTATGTTGAAACACAATGTGCAACAAATATTAAATGTTTCTAAAAAGGAAATGAACCACACATCATGAAGCATTCTTCCTCCACCAATTTGAAAACAAATAATCACTTCAAAACACAACATCTCACTACAATGTTCAGCCTTGGTGGCATTTAACTTCCTTTTCAAACATTAACCAAACCTTCATATAATGTTGAACTCCTTGGGTTGCATTCCAAAACCCAATCACATTACACCCATTTTCACAAAGAGTTGAAAAATGTTTGTCCAAGTTCCAATTCCAAGCGTCATAAAAATCAATAATTTTGTTCCCCTACATAAACGATAACAAACAAAACCACACCAAAGAAAAGAAAAAAACAAAAACACCTTATATCATCATAATTTGTAACATCCATACATAGTCACCCATTTCAACTTTGAATGATGCCAACCAAACACTAACGATGTTATAGAAATGGACATTCTACAAACTACTCTAACCCTAATTCCACATCACAAATGTAACAACTCCCATATAAATTAGACTAAGCACCTCAATTTCCACAATTCATGATGTAGTGTGAAACAATTATAATCCCTTCTAGGTTTGTCCTAAAGTTGTTCCTTTTTGCCCTTAACCACACAAATTATGCTTCTTTCATCTTGCTCCATATTCCCATTCCCATCAAGGTACATCACAAAAACAAACAATCCCTCCTAGCTAAAAGCCAAGGATATTTTCCTGCTAGGCTTTTTCATTTTGACGTAAGTAATGCCTTCCTTTAATCTGACAAACATTTGCTTACCTTTCTTTGATGCATAGTTTTGCTTCTACCTAATTTTGCACCTAATTAACATTTTCAACAACTTCACCATGCATTCTAGTAATTGATTGTAGTTTATTGAGCATTTGTTCCATCGTTATAGCTAGGTCATTGTCAATTTCAAACACCTACATTAGTAGACTCAAAAAGTTGTTAGTTTTCAATCTTGGGATCCATCTAGTAAGAAGCATATGAAGAGAAAATTTAGTGCTTGCATGTACACCACATTTGTATTCAAAAAAAATCTTGGGAAGATGTTTGTCCCAATCTTGGGCATGCTCTAAAATGGCAAACAATATTGTTGAAAACCATGTTTTAATGTCTTGACAATTCGTTTAAACATACCATTACACTTGGACCACTATGGTGCGGTGTATTGGTGTATGATCCCATAGTTTTTACATAGTTGGTCAAATTTAGCTAACCATTTAGACCCATTGTAAATCAATATGTACTTTGGTACATTAAACCTATAGATGAGTTCATCTTTTAGAAATTTAGTGGAACTTTTGGCATCATGATCAGCAACTACCTTGGCTTCACACCATTTTGAATAATGGTCAAAGGCCACCAAAATCTACATGTTTCCATTTGTAGTTTTCGATAGCTCTAAGTCCAATAATATCCAAAATAACTTGATAAAATTAGTCCCAAATGGGGATATTTCTAAGGTTTTCAAGCTTAGATTTGATATTTATAGTCCTTTTGACCAATTGACATTATTTGTAAGCTCACGCAATTACATTAAGATCTTTAATTTTATTGTGTGAAAAATATCAATTGTTTATTTCCACCAAGGTTCTTCCTTCTCCAAAATAACCTATCTCATTATGGATCTCAAAGATTTGTTGTGATCGTTCATTTAGTTTTGGCATTATTAAATCTTTGAACATTAGATTTTCATTATTCCAATAGTAATCCAAAATCCATTTCCTAATTCTAGATTTCTCTTCCTCTACATCCAACCAAAAAATAACCTCCATTCAACACCAACATGCTCATCTCATCATCCCAAATCTCCATGCTTTGAGGTTTTCCAAGTCACTATTTTTTTCCACTTGGTTTGGATCAATCTACTCATCCACCAAAGCTTCCATTTGCTCAACCATTTGCCATTGTGTTCTAACATCCCATTACTCATACCCTTTCCATTTTAGAACATTAGCACCATGTCCTTTTATCAACCTCCTAGTAACACTAACTATAACCACATAAATGACCACAATAGAAGCATTTAGAGCTTCAATTTCTTCAACATCCACCATGAATACATTATCAGTAAGCCTTGACTTCCCAAAGGTAGCAGTACCCTTCCCATTCTTGAACTTTATTTTCTTATCCAGAAAGTTTCATTAGACCCATAGTCCACTTGTAATAATTTGTATCTCATCCTCCTCTTTAGTAATATCAACCAAGTTCCTACTAAGGGCATTGACATTGCATTAGAAGAAATTTGAAATTCAAAAATTGGACGTGCAACTAATTAGTAGTTTTAATGGACACATCCAACTAAAATAGCCTAGTCACTTTAGACAAGTGCCATAAGACAATTGCAAAAGACATGACATGGCCATGAAGTTCAAAATGTAGTCACAAACCTTATGATTAAGCCATAATTTTTTATCCATTACCATGGATGATCATTAATATGATGTGGAACTCCAACTTGCAATTGCATTTACAACTACATTTGGGATAGTTGCATGCTACCAAATGTGCCATTGATGGATGGTTAAAATATAACCATGTGGTAATTTAAAGAGGTAATGGCCATAAAACACATAACAATTTTTCATTTGTTCAAAAAATATATATTATGATTATGATAATTAAATAGTATAATTATAATAATTAAATATTATAATTATAGCAATTAAATATTATATTAACAATAATTAAGTATTATAATCAATTATTTAAAATTTATCCTAGGCTAAACTATAATAAAGAACCTATTATATGCTAAGATGGGATAGAATAGGCTACCTAGCATAGGCTAAGTAGGTAGGTAGGATTTTGTTTATTTTGTTGGGGACAAGCCTTTTGATTGGTTCATCCCAAATGGCACATGCATTCGTATGTTCATAATGGATACCATGAGTCTATTCCATTATTTCACCTACTTATATATTTTATAGGTTTGAAGTTGTAGACAAAAGATATGGGATAAATTTTAATAAAAAGGAAAGATTACAACACTACAACATTATCACATCTTTTGTCCCATATAAAAAAATTATCATATATCCACACAATAAAATATTTAAAATTTAACCTACTTATTATTTACTACTACCTATCCTACTTATCACATACTACCTAGGCTACATACTTACTATCTAATACCTAACCTACCTAATAGATTAATTATCTAGCCTACATTTAATAAATTAATTGTGTAACACAACTAATTAATTAATCAATTAATACAAAAACACCACAACATATCCACAAAATAAAATATTTCTCCTTTAACTTACAACCTACCTACCTACTACATATTATTGCCTATCCTATTTATTACATACTACCTTAGTTACATACCTATCTTATTTATTATATACTACCTAGCCTATTTAATTAATGAATTAAGTACCTACTCTAATTAATTTATTAATTATATGAAAACATGATCACATATTCACATGCAATAAACTAATTAACCTCCTAGTAACCTATCTTACTTACTACCTACTACCTAATATACTAATGACCTAGCCTACCAACTACCTACTTAATTGTACAATCCTCTCACAAGTGACAAAGGACAAGCCAAGAAGCATGATGGGAGCACAAACAAACAAGTGATGGAGAACAAGGAGGTGTAATTTATAAATTTTATACAAAGTTAGAAAGTTACTAGTAATAGACTAGAGAGGCATGGGGGAGAATGTGAAGAAAGCTATAGGATCAAATGTGAGAAGAAAGAGCTCATAAGTTTGTTTTTCTTTTTTTGAGTTCCTTAGAAATAGAAAGCAAGAGTTATTGAAGAAGCTTTTGAGAACATAAATGCCCTCTAACTTTCGTAGTTGGGTGGTGAGTCCGCGCCTTTTGATGTACTTGGTTTTGATTGGAAATAAAGAAAAAGGAAGGAAGTTTGGAGAATTTTGTTGTGGTGGAGGTGGTATTTTGGGTGTCCAAATATATATTAATTAGGTCGAGTAAGAACAAGTCGGTGAGGATAAGTTGAGTTAGAAAAAGTGCGTTCAAGACCCCAACTCCTTAAAAAATAACTCTCTAGAATACAAACTCGCAAAAGAGGATAATAGGTCCCCCTTTGTGGACTATGGGGTAATAAGCCATTAAAGTGGCCTAGTATTGAGAGAAGGGTTCATAGCCAATGGGATAGTGAGAAAATTTTGCAATAGTGGATTTTATAATACCTCTCTTTGAGGTGGATTTTTATAGTGTGGTTTTCTATAGTTTAGAGAAAAAAAGTTCTACACAAGAGTGGTGGATTTCTACACTAACTTACCTAGCCTAATTAAATAAACTTCATAACCTAGCAGCCTATTAGCTACACCTAGTAAACTACCCTACTACTACCTATAGATAACTTAGGCCAATTAACTAAGTATGAAAGCTAGGCTAAGCTACCAATGTACATGTTGGCCTACTTAGTTTAACATAACCTACTAAGCTTACTTAACTTAGGTTACCAACTAGGTTATAGTAGCCTTTTCTAGTAACCTATTAATTATTAAATATTATATCATGGAAAACCCATGGATAATTATAAAGAAGACCCATGGATGGGTACATTGAAGGGATAACAATCCAATTGAAATAGCAAAGTTTGTCATGTCATGTGGTCTATGTTTCTTTGTACATGTGGTAGAATATACCATTGTAGTTGCAAAAACACTATGTTATCATTCATCAATGGATGCAATCAAAATTGGATGACATTGTTCATTTTTCATTTACATTTTCAATGAAAATCATATTAATCATAAATTGTAATCACATCTACAACCATAATTTGGTTCAACCTTTCTTGTAATTGCATATATGCAACTACAACAAGTTGCAATTACATGGACACATAGGACTAACACACTACTAATCATAAAATAAGTTGGTTTAAACATTAGTCACATAGTAGTTACAAAAATACGATTAGAATGGACAACATTTCTTTTAGTAAATTAGTGTGTTTAGATCCAGTTTTGTGAATAATTTTTAAACTAAAATCCTATAAAGTATTAATCCATCTAGGTGGACCAAAAATGGCACATGTGGAGTCCATAGTTTTACTTTTTAAGAATGTATAATTCAAATATTTAATGTTTTGTGAATGTTAAATTGTCCATTTGACAATAAGAGGTAGTGGAATACCTAAACCTTAAACTTACAAGTTTTAAAATTGCACCAAATTTTTCGATTTGATTAACTAAGGGAAAAGTTAGAAGCAAAAAAATGGGTTTTTTTAATTTTTATAACTTGCACATGTTATGTAAGGTAATAATGTCATTTTTTACAAAACAACAATTTTTAATTTTTCCATTTTAATAAATCATGGATTTTATACGAATGCCTATCTTATGAAGACTTGATAAATTAAAATATTAAACTTTCTTGTAAGCTTTTGGCTTGGCATTACAATAGCCTCACAATCATACTAGGAAAAAAAATCAACATTTCACACATGTTTGTTATACAATAAAAGTCCATAAAAACTTTTATGGATTGTGATAAAAATGTTACATCATTTTAAAATTCCACCTAGTAATGAAATGATGATATTTTATTTTCAAATTTGTAATTTTGATTCTATAACTGTTATAAATTATTGACCCGATTTACTTGGTTGTAGACAACGTTTGACATACTGTTGGAAAACTCTTGATGAGAGCTACAACTTTGCCTTAGACCGCACCTCAATCCGAGGTATGCTCGCAAAGTTATGGGGCTCCAAAGTTGCGGCAGTCCCCGTTGGTGCGATTTCGAGACTCCCACTTGAGAGTCCCAGGAGAAAAAAACCATTTGGATGTGGGCTTCGTGGCCAGCCACAAAGTATACTATAAAGGGGAAGGTGGTGGCTTCCTCCAAGTTTGGGCCGTGGTGAGTCTTGTGTGTCCGTGTTGCCCTTGGCTTGTCCTAGCACCAAGGGTGTTCCAACTATGCACTAACCACCTTGTGTGAGTTGTGTGCAGGCCCATGTGAGTGAGTGAAGCTTGTCAACTCTTTCTAGTTTCATCCCGGAGCTCCAACACGCCCTTTTACCCCTCAAAGTGTTGTGAGCTAGGGAGCATGCCCCAACTCCTCCCTCTTCCACTGTCTTTTACTTGGACTCACATTTGAATCTTTCAAGGAATTGGGAGTGCATCACACAATGGCTTGTCATGAAAATTTTAATTTAATTCAAAGACATATATATATATTGAAAGTCACATATTTATTTTATAAAAGTTTATTTCAAAGATTTTTATGTTGATGGACAAAAGTTGCAAGTCTATTTTGGATTCATGAGAATCATGCTCCACTAAAGAAAAAACAACCTACAAAGTAGAGGTTAAAGTCCTTTGAAACTAATGCACCCTATGATGAATTTCAACATTATATCCCTATCTTTATAAGCAAGGCCAACAAATAAATTACCTTATTTGATAGATAGACTAATGTGGCATGTCCATTGGTCCAAGTGTGAAATCATTAGCCAACTGATTGAATTTTATTTTTATTTATTTATTGAAGATTACTCAAATTTCAATATTTCTTGCACATTAAATCTATAAATTATAAAATCACCTTCATAAAATCCTACTCCTAAAACACATTCCAATAATATCGAAAACATACCCTAATTTCTTTAAAGTTTTAGTTTTGATTTTATTAAATTTTGAATGACAAAATTGTTTAATATTTAATAACTCTTACACTGTAAGTTTAAACATTAACAAACCATGGTGCATCCATCCTCATCAAGGCCTTTCCAACATATCAAAAACTCTTTGCACATTGGGACAATGTCAATGGAGGGCACCTTATATGTTTTAATCAAACATTAGTAACAAGTAAAGGTGGGCATTTCACTTTTTGAAATTTTCATGTTACTTTTTTTTAAAAAAAAACTATGATGAAATCCAAGGGGTACCTAGTTGGCATTTGCTAGATATGATGGTAAAAAGAATTTAAAAGCAAGATGTGAATCAAGTTTTACACTCCTTTAGGATGGGCAATTGCAAAGATAATTGGCAATTGACTACCACCTTGAAGACTCGTTATTTCATGAACGTCTCAAGCTCTAGGGTGTTTCCCTACACCAAGAATGCAAGGAGGGGGAGATGTGGTTTAGAAGATCTCACCTTGACAGACAAACAAATTGCATTCTTGAACAAATGGATTACTTCACCAATTTGAGAAAGAACAAAAGGACCCATCCTCACAACAAACTTATACACAACTTACGTTTTGAACAATTTCAAAGTGTCAAATTCTCAAAAATTACTCTATGATGCTTTATTTGCATAATTTCCTAAAAAGGCTTTTACCTCAAGTACAGTAGAAAAAAAAAATCGGCATTAAAAAGATCAACAATCAATGCACATTCTGAATCATGAAACTTTTTAATATCTTGATTTATGAATTATTTTGAAATCCAGTGTCGTTCCTTGTCATGCAAAACTTTATTATTGACTACATTAGGTTAGTTGGTGTTCCAATCTGCATTCTATCTGTATATAGTCTGTAATGATTCAATGTTGCATTTGAATTCAACTATTTTCAAATTTTCAATTAAGATTCTGTAATTCGCTTTATATACAAAGCAATGGAAGGAGAACACAAGCAAAGTTGACATTATTTTACTTATATAAAATAATTGGTGTTCGCACATACTTGATTTGGTAATTCATGATTGGTTGGAGCCCCCCTTTGATCCCTTGAGAGCCCTAGCGAAAGTGAGTGGTGGTGAAACCTTTGAAATGTTCGCTTTTGCAGTGTGGTCAAGTATTTACGAGGATAAAGATCCCTTCCTAAGTCTAAATTAGGGTCTCCCAGTCCAAATTTTAATGTTTCCTAAGTTGTTTATAACCACATAAAAAACTAAAAACTTGGGATTTTTTTTCTTGTTTTTTGCCATCCATTGTTAGACAGAATATTTTTGAGAAATCTTTCACAGTGTGAAATGAATCTTAAGCTTTGACACCATCCTTTCTTCAATTCATTAGATGGGTTTGCTTCCTAAGTTTCAGTTTTCTATCTTTTTTTCAAAAATATGAAACTTTGAAAGTTACCCAAAATAGCAATTTTTATGTGAGGATGGAGTACCTTGCCTTTAGCGCTCACACACACACACACACACACACACACACATATATATATTTATATGTGAGTCAAAGGGAAGAACTTTGGACAAAGGCTATAAGATAAAATGAACTGAGATTGGGAACACCCTTGGGAAATACATTGGAAACTAGAGGAACATGATTGGGAACCTAAGCAACATCATTGAGAATATGATAGGAATACAAGAATTTTAAAAATCCATCCTCTGTCAATCATTTCTCCTGATCATTTTGCTTGCAAAATGGGTTTACAGACTAGTAGCTACAGAAAAAAGTTGGGTGGGTGAGATTTCACATTTTGTCAAACAGGCCAGTTAAGGCTTGGATCCCTGCACGCCTAAAGGTGGCATCTTGACCATACAAACATGCTTTTGTGGGACGATTTTTTGCATCATTTTCAGTCGGTAAAGGAGACACTCATGACCCATGCTTTCTCAGAACAATTTTTTTCCAATGTCCATTCTCAGTCAGTAAATAACATATCAATAAAGCTCTAGATGAACCACTGTAACATAACCTCAAAACATATAATACAAGTAGGTGGATAACATTTTCTAACAAAACGCACCAGGCACCCAATTGTCATTTGCTCATGACTTGCTCGCTTTAAATCTAAGACATGTGGTTGAGCCTGTTGCCATGCCAGATTGTCCAAAGGTGTGGTAAAGTTATTCTTCACATGCCCAATTGTTTTAAAGGTAGGGCTAACTTCACCGGATACATGTGGTAGTGCATCAATTGGTGTTCCATCAAGTGATTTTGGCAGCCATTGATTTTTATAGTTGTAAGGACTTTGTGAACATGTGGTCCAAATTATGACAGTTTATAGTGTACATGTAACTTAGTGTGTAACTTGATGTAATTATTTAATTACTTAATTGTAAAAAGGGGTAAGTTGAATGGTCATGGTGCATGTGCACCATGTGATGTCATTCCTTGTAATTAAATGTGGAGGATAACTTTTGGAAGGTTCTAGACAAGT
>Ga0209208_10009408_pt1 | contig 12845 bp, 7 predicted proteins | sample S1TSphfallax_3_FD_187694 | JGI IMG/M metagenome (GOLD analysis project Ga0209208, IMG submission 187694) | Host-associated microbial communities from peat moss isolated from Minnesota, USA - S1T2_Fd - Sphagnum fallax MG (SPAdes) (version 2) | ecosystem: Host-associated > Plants > Peat moss >...
CAAGGTACATATTTGTAAGACCAATTATCATAAAATTGATCACACAAGTTACAACCCCATTTCATAAACTATATTTCACAAGTTGTAAAATTTTGTATGTTAATAAGAGTTATGTGTAAAGTAGTAGTCACACTGTCTTTCAGCCCCTATCCCTTCTTTCAGTGGTATCTGCAAAGTAAGGAAATTTTATTAAATCTCAGTATGAAATGCTTAAACTTAGCGTTTAATGCACAAGGTTTGAGAGTAATTATGTTAGCTTTCGATGCCCTATTATGCTGAAACTAGCCGTTCTCACCCCCTAATCGCCTGACTTTATCGATAACTTTAATGAAAAATCATCTCTTGCTCCGTTTGTCACAGTTATATAGGATTTCCTTTGTAGTTTAGCCATTATTACACCAAATTCTAGGAAAATTGAATTGTGGAAAATAGGCTCGGTTCTGTAATTGGCTACTGATTATGATCATTCTACAAATAATGACACCATCACTTGATGGAACTTGTTTTTGGAACCCTAAACTATAAAAAGCCAAATTACACATTGAAATAGGCAATTTAGTTGTCATCACATTGCGCTTCTTCCATTCCCCTACATATTATTACATCAAGTTTGTTGTAATAATATGCAACTTGTAAATGCAACATTTTATCCTTTTTTCTACTTCTAAAAAATGAAATAACATAATCACAACAAACAAATTTGATGGAATTTAAACGAGTTCAAAAAACACAAAAGCATGAAAGAGAAATGCTATTTCTTTTCTTTTTTTCAAAAAAGAAACCTAAAGAGCTTCCATAGGTAAGCTACTTATGACCCTACTACTTACCTCAAATCTCCACTAATTGCCTTACAACAAGTGGAGACCTAGATAGATCAATAGTAGGATAGGTAGTAGTGGGCAATGATTTAATTTTGGTGATTATTATTTTTTTCATAAAAGAAAAATTCCCACCCTTCAATGATTGTACGACAATAAGAACACAAATTCCCAATAAATAAATAAATAAATAACTTTGTACATAATACTCCCCTAGGTACCTACTAGGCGTCTATTATGCTACCTATCTAGGTAGGTATATCTCTAGCAATGTTTTTTTGGGGTCAATTTTGTGATGTACCCAAAAGTGGCAATCATCCATATGAAGATTGAACTAAATTTGGCTACAAGCTAAAAATGAAAATACTTTTAAAAAAAAAAACATATTTCTATTTCTTCAGCTACCTACTTGAACTATCTATAGAAGAAATCTGGCAATTTTTGTTAAACTAAAAAATAATTCTGGTTATTGAAAAATCTAAATAAGCACTTGATTTCAGGAGTTTAAATTTCTTAATTTCTCTTTTTGGCTATATATACCCAACTAAAAAAGGTCGGGGGGGGTGGTCTACAGCCTTTTTACTGGCTATTGATTAAATAGCCAAAATTCCATATAAAAAATTTAAAAACACTAAAATTAAGTGCTTTTTTAGATTTTTTCCAATAGCCAGAAATAGATCAAAAGTTAACAAGAAATCGCCAGAATTCTATACGTGATTCAAGTAGGTAGCCAAAGCTCAGACCAGTAGGATTTTGTTTTCTATAAACTATTTTCACATTTAGCTTATAGCCAAATCTGGCTAAATCTCCTCATGGATAATATAGCCACTTTTGGCCACATCACAAAACTGACCCCCAAAAATAACACAGTCTGCTGGTCCGATTCTGTAAGCAGGTCAGTAGGTTTGGTAGGTCGATAGACTGGTAGGTAGGTAGGTAGGTCCTCTTGGCGTGCACCCTCTTCTGCGTCTGCTCGCTCTCGTTTCGAGACTTTTGCTGTTGTTTTTTTGTCTTCTTCTTTTGCCGCTGATCGATTGCAGCCCCATTGCTTTGCATGCATTTGCTCAGTTTCTTTTGGTCTCTCTTGATTGCAATCCAACACCCATCGCTGCATGCAGCATTTGCTTCTTTTTTGCTTTTTCTTTTTGTTTTTTAACCTTTTTCCTGGGGGCCCCCTCGAGCTCTCTTGCTGCTCCGGAAATTGAACCCTGATCTCCAAGAGCAGCTTGTTTCTGACAAGTTTCTTCCTCTTCTTCTTCTTGGAGAATGTTTCTTAGAATTTCTTCTGTTGCTTTTCTTTTTTGTTTCTTTGTTTATTTCCAAGAGTTCAAGCTTTGGGTTCTGTGAAGAGTTTTTTTCTCTCGGGTTTTTTCTTCTGCTGCTGCTGCAGCAGCAGGCAGCAGAAGAGTAACTTTCGGTTGTCATTTGCTTCTATTGAATATTGCTTCTCATCTACCATCTCGTGAAGGCAAATTTTGGGTCACGAAGTCGACAAAGGAGAAGAAGCTTTTTCTTTTTATGGATTTTTTCTGGCATTCTTTTTGAGGGGGGAACCTGGGGGTGGGGGAGCTGAGGACGATCAATGGGTTTGCTGCTGCTGCTGCAGATTGCAGTGACAGATATAGCTAGATGATCATCTTATGTGTATTTGGAGGCTCCATGAGCTTCGAGAGACGTTGTGTTATGAGCTAGAATCATGCTTGTGTTTTTTGTTTTGGGGGTGTTTCACATTCTTGGCAATTGGAGATCAACAACTTCTATATATATATAAATGGGTTGAGCTTGAGCCTTGCTTGTTTGAATTCCGGAGTCGATATTGTTTTGTAAGGTTGTTACACTAGTCGATCAAGCTCTTGGTCACAATCTTATGAACTATTTCAGTTATGGTGACTATTGCCTGCTATGAGCTACATATTCTCTGAAATATCGACAATCTGAACTAGATCCTCCTCATTAACCTGGATATATTTTTCTCTCTCTCTCAACTGATCTCTTCAACAGAATTTACAGTCTGATCATCAATCTAACGCCTGCAGCAGCTGTGGGAACAAAACACTTGTGAAACAGTATACCAAGAAAAAAAAACTCAGTAGCAAACTGTCAAGCTGTAAATCGTTGTTAAACTCAAGGTACTAGAGATCTAGATGCAGTAGTGTCTGGTGCCCCAGAGGAGTTGAATGTGGAACTAGAATTTGGGAGTTCTACTAGACAGGATCAACAAGAACAAGAACAACCACTTGACAACAAGACTCGACTGGGGTGAATCTAAGCTCCAAGATTGATCAACTTCTTCGGTGAAAGCACAATTAAGGGGATTATTTGGACTGTCACAAATTGCAATTTTTCAAAACAACTAAAGATTTGCACAATGTATGATACATCACAGTCCAAGAAGAAGGAGAAGGCTAGGTTCAGAATATTGCAGATCAGCACCATGCTTCTTCTTGCAGTTCTTTGTATGATACCAATTCTTCCATCAGTGCTTGGCGATTATGTGACAGGTAAACAAACTCCCCCCAAATCTTCCTCTCTCTTTGGTGTATGTGTAAATTTGTGTGCATATGTGTGGTGCTCACATGTCAAATATTGGTGTCATTAGTACATAACTTCAATTCACATGCCCCAAAGTTCAATTGGACTCTTGTAAATTTAGTCATCATTAGCGTATTATGACATCAATTCACAGTCCCCAAAGTTCAATCAATGCTCTTTTTAGGAGTTGGAAAATACTTAGTTGTCATTGGGACTCCTTGTTAAGAATAATAAAAAATGTGAGTGCAATTCACTAATCCCCATTCAATAGATTAGTGAATCCATTGATCCTCATTTACTGAGACCAGTGAATTCACTCAAAATTCATTCAATAAATCGATGAATCTATTGGTCCTTGTTTAGTGAGACTAATGAATACACTCAAAATCCAATGAAAACATTTATTTCACTTAGTGAATAAGGATGCATTTCATCTTAAATATCCTCCAGTAACTAGGATTAAAAACTTTGTGCTCCTAAAAACACAAAGAAGATTGTTTTAGCTTGTTTTAGTTGTGGGAAACATGCAACTTAAGTTAGTTGCATGCATCTTTATAAAAATTTGATGTTTTGTAAATGTTTTTTTTTACATCTAGCACTCGGTTACATTTGCGTGGGCTTTTAATATGTGCTTTATAACATATTAAATAATGCTGATTTAAAATCCTTTTTTCATTTGTTGTTTTCTTGAGTGACTGGCTTTCATTTTACAATTAAATCTAAATTTGATAGTTTCAGCTATTAATTTGTTTTGTTTCAATTCACTCGAATCCCGTGAGCGAGCTGCTATAATATACTCTAGATGGCAGCTGCTGAGATGATGATGCAGTAAATTTAGAGTATGTGTCAAATTGAGTTTTGAATTTCTGGTATTGCAAGTTCCCAAAGTTCAATAATTTCTATGTGGCTTGAAACACTTGTTTGAGATTTGGATTAATTTGCACTTGCCAATTTCTTTGCTTTTTGGAAGACATAATTTTGGTACACAAATTCTGATGGCATGGAAACTGAATTCTTCAACTTGGGACATTTTACATTTTGAACATGATTGGATGTTTCATTATTTTAAGGTGTGTATGAAAATTGCTAGAGAAATTTTTATCAGTAAATCATCCGACAAGAGTACATGTACTTGGATTCTTGGACATTAAAATTTGTGAAAATCCCAGGAAGTTCTCAAATTTTTGTAAGGCCATAGCAGGTACTTTTGACCAGAAGCTGTGGTTCATGAGATAAGCAACAATTTAGTAATATTTGATAGAGACTAAATTCAAACTGATCTTTGTTTTGTGTTTTCTAGTGTTTGCTTGGAAGACATTGGATGGGTACTTTGGTTGACTGTAAAGCTTGATCTCAGCATGTAGTCTACATGTATATAGTTGGCAATTTCGGTGCTTGTTGAACTGGTCATGAAGAACTATTGCACCAGGGCTGATGATGATGATGGGGGGCTTGGGTTTGGGGGTGAGCTGTGCAACAGAGCCACAGACAATGGGTGTAAATTATGGGCAAGTTGCAAACAATCTTCCCTCGGATGCTGATGCTGTAAATCTGATAAAAAACCTGGGCGCAGGGAGGGTGAAAATCTACAACACAGATGCAGACACCTTGAAAGCCCTAGCAAATTCAGGACTAGAAGTAGTGGTTGGAATGTCAAACGATGAGATCCCATCTTTAGCCACAAGCGCAGAGGTGGCTGATCAATGGATTGTGACTAACGTGGTCGCATACGTACCCGCAACAAACATTACTGTCATATTGGTTGGAAATGAGCTGTTTGCTGATCCAACTAATTCCAACATCTGGCCCCAACTTGTCCCTGCAATCCAAAACCTTCAAACAAGCCTCACAACCCATGGATTAGCATCATCCATCAAGCTATCAACCGCTTGTGAGTTCAGCATCCTCACCAACTCATATCCACCTTCAGCAGGTGTGTTCAACCCTGAGATTGCAGTACCCATACTCTCACCTCTACTCGAATTCCTGGACAACACAAGTTCATACCTTTACATCAATGCCTATCCTTATTTTGCTTGGGTGAGTGATCCATCTGCCATACCATTGAATTATGCTGTGTTTTCTGCACCCTCAACAACAGTTCTTACAGATGGTCGATTTGGCTATACCAATTTACTCGAAGCGCAACTTGATGCTATTTACTATGCCATGGAAGCTCTTGGTTTCAAAAATGTGCGAATTGCTCTTAGTGAATCTGGGTGGCCTACAGCAGGAGGTATTGGTGCTAACATTAGCAATGCACAAGCCTACAATGGCAATCTTGTCAAGTACATCCTTAGTGGTCAAGGTACACCCAAAAGGCCTCAAGTGTTCGTGCCCACTTACGTCTTTGCACTCTTCAATGAGGATATGAAACCTGGTGCCCCAACAGAGCAGCATTGGGGTGTGTTGTACCCAAATGGCTCTGCTGTTTACCCATTCAGTTTAACAACAGGTCTAAGCTCATCTCCCGGATCTCCCAATTTCCCATCACCTGGATCTCCAGACAGCAGCACAAATGGCTCCGGTGAATTGGATCCTCCAGGTGCTACTAGTCATTATGCTTGTGGTGATAGACCAAGTGTGCTTCCACTTTCTTTCACATTTTTAGGCTCAATGTTTAACCTTCGGATTTAACCCTAAAAATGGGTGTTGTTGAAAATTCAATCTTGTTGATGGAGAGAGAGAGAGAGAGAGAGATTAAATTCATTTCTTCACACTGAAATTCATGAAGCATCTACTTAGCTAGTAATCACCTATTTTCCTACCCATCTATCAACCGTTATATAAGACCTACTTCTCACAGAATCAGTTACCAAATTGGAACCAGATATTAAACCTGGTTGAGATTCATCCACAACTGAGACATGATGGTCATCCCATGGACGAAGTGCGCTGGTGGGTGCTGGGTTCACTCTGGCTAAGTTCCACATCTTGATCTCAATTCAGTCTGCATTTTGTACTTGTGTTTTCCAATGTAAAGTATTAGAAAGTTGCCTTTTCTAAAGATCCACAAGCTTAAAGATTTACAACTCCGGAAAACAAATAGAATGTAAGTTTTGCCCTCAAACTCAAATCACCAATGGACACTAGTATGTTCTTATAATATGCAATTGCCCTAAAATTCTCAAAAAATGAACTTAAAATTCATAGTACAAGACATAGTCTCTTATCACAAGTTCAAACTAGTGTTATGCATGTATGTAAATGGTTTGGGACTTACACTCCGTGTAATTGTCTACCATTCAATGTTTGTGTAAATGTAAATATAGAACACAACATGTGTAACTACAAAACCATGTAAGTCTATTGTATACCATGTAAAATAGTATACATGTAAAAATAAATACATTTATATGATTTTACATGGCCGTGTGAAACAGTGTAAATATAAAACAAATATATTTACATGGTTTTCTACATAGCTATGTAAAATAATGTAAGTGTAAAACAATCTAAAAAACATGTGATTTTTACTTGGGGAAAAGGGGGATTTCATAATTTCTAGTGATAGGCCAATCAAATGGCCCATTGCAAAACAAAAAAAATAAAATAGAACATGCACTCATAACTAGTTAATATGGATTTGCAGAAGGTAATGGTCATCAAGGGTATATAATATATAAACTTACACTTCTCAAAACATTTACACCCGACTGAAGTAAATGCCATTTTGAAAAATATTTACATTGGCCTCGTGTAAATCTAAAATATATATATATACACAACAATAACAATATAAGTGTAAGAGTAAAAAGTGTGAACATGTAAATGTAAATGATTTACACTTACACAAGACTTACATGTCGTATTAATGGCTATTGACACTTACACAAGATTTACATGTCATATTAATGGCTATTGACACTTACACAAACAACACCGGTTCAAACTAGCAACATGTAAAAATAGAACATATTGCATGAAGTCCCCCCAAAAAACAATGAACTCACAATTCACACGAAAAGAATAGTACACCTAAACAATTGGTATACTTATGTTGTGACATTCTTCAAAACATGAAAACAAATGAAAATGCAGTAAACCCCCTTTATAGTCATGCCCATTTTAATCACATCTTTTTGGTAACCATTCATTTTAGTAAGAAACATCATTTTTTTTATCGTCACTATCACACTCGTTAGTAGCTCAAAACATTTACAAAGCTTTATTTGTAAATGTGATTATAAAGAGGGAAATCTAAAGCAAATATAGGGTTTTGTAAATTGTAGTTCCTTTTGACATTTTTAGTGTTGTTTTGCATTCAAGTTGTGCAAACTAATAACAATTAATCCAGTTGCGAACAAAAAAAAAAAAAATTTACAAAAAAAAAAAAAAAAAAAAAAAACTTTCCAATGCAAACAAACAAAAAAGTGTGAATTTGTCAGAAAATAAAATAAAATAAAATAAAATAAAATAAAATAAATCTAATTGACAAGACAAACAAGCTAATAGTCAAGGAGCTCAAATTCCTTATAAATCATAACATTAATAGGCAGAAATCACAACCTTCTTCAAGTCTAATAATATATAATAGAGTTTAGAGTAACCCATGTAAAAACTTTAAACAATTGGCACCTTTATTCTACCATAAATAAAAAACTATTTTGTAAGGCTTTTATTTTGGCGTATAGTCACAATCTTGTAAGGGTTTATATGGAATGTGATTATCCACATTTCAATCACAATTTGTTAGTGTTGCCCAAAAAAAACAATGGTCACCAAGGGTGTGATTTATAAAGGGGGTTTAATGTATCATTGTTGTGTAGGTCTCCCCCCTTCCTTAATTACAACAGGGCAAAGCCAACAAACATATAAGCAAAAGGAGCTTCTTCTTCTTCTTCTTTGGTACCCAAGTGGCAAAAATGGACCCCAATCATGTTATTTCCCCAATCCTGATCACCAAGCAAGGATTGTATGTATGTATGTAGACTCAATGTATGTATATATGTATGTATGTATGTAGACTCAATGTATGTATGTATGCATTTAGACTCAAAGTATGTATGTATGTGTGTATGTATGTAGCTCCTGAGAGTAAAACAATTATTGCTTGCTACTCTAATAATCCCTGCAAAAAATGGGCCCTCCTATTCCACAACACTTCTGAATGAGCATGTGACCACACTGACAAGTGAGCTTCATTATTGACTACTTACCTATCAACCCAAGTGTCTCCTCTCACCTTCTTCCAATATATGCCCCTGAGCATATTGCAGCTCAAAATGATTTTCATACCCATTGTGGTGATTTAGGGTTTAGGGTTTAGGGGCCCCACTTGAAAATAGATAATGAGCTTTCTTCTTCCATCAAATTTGTTTGCCACTTGTTGTGGGTTCTTTTCTTCCATGTCCAAATCCATTCACAAGTGAAGTGTAGTGATCCCTTTTTTCTTTGGTGTCTTTTGGATCTTGGGAAAATTTTATTTGGAGTGTGGGTTTGAAACCTTAATTCGATGATTGATTTTCATTAAAAAAAATTGGTTTGATGAAACAAAATGAGTTGAGCTATTATTTCTAAGCTAATAGAAACAACATTGAAGCAATGCTTATTTCTAGCCCAATGGAATTATATATGTGTAATTCAAACCACAATTATTTCTAACCCCATGGAACAAAAAAATCAACCACAATTATTTGTGACCCAATGGAACACAAAATCAACCACACAATTATTTCTAGCTAGCTGAATGGCAAACAAATGTAACCACAATCATTTTGAAGGAGTGAGTGGTAGAAAAGGGTTTTCTAGGTGTAACCTCTCAATTTCCAATCATGAAGGATGCAATAAACTCTCACTATTGTTTGGTTTGTGTCAACTGGTTCTCTCATTCACCTTCACCCTCTACCCGCCACCCCAACCCTTTCATTGCTTCTTCTTCATTTGTCCTTTCTCTTTCTTATTATTGCATGGTGGGCTCTCTCTTTCTCTCTCTCTCTCCCTGATTTTTTCACATTCAAATTTCACATATTTCAATGTACCATCGGAGTTTAGGGTCAGTTTCCATGTTCGCAAAACGAATAATTTAAAATTTTAAAAAAGAATTCTTTTTTAAAAATTTTGAAATTACATATTTTTCCATCATCTACTATAATATTGTGATATGAGTATTGAAATTATTCAGAGTGTAACCTATGAGAATTATGATGATTTTCAACATAAGAAATGTCAGATTTTCACAAATTTTCATTTCATTATTTTTAGGATTATTTAATGACAAAACTAACCTTAGGATAAAGTATTTAGCATTCTATACTCCCAAGAAAATTTGGGTTGTAATAAGCATGCTGGTGTAGATGGGTTAGTTGTGAACTAAAACACTTGGAACTAAGAAAATCTTTGCCACCTAAAATTCACTTGAGTGCAATAGATACATAGATTATGGGTTAAGTTTTCATTTTGTTTGTGAACATGGGGTTCCTGAACCCTTTGGTGGAAGTACGTAACTTTTATTGTCCACTTTTGTGTGCTAGATTGCTTCACTCTCATAGAACTCCATAGTTACTTGGATGCTCGAATTCTAACCATTGCCCACATGGTGTTGGTTAATGGTGACACGAGATACACGGTGCTTGGGTTAAGATCCTTCCTTCCTTCTTTCTTAGGGCATCTTCACTCACACCCTCAATTTGTCACATCCAAAATATAAATAAACGGTTCTCCCTCTCCCCACCCATGAACGAGAAAAACCAAATAGTATATGTATAGTGAGAGATAATGTAAATGTCACAACTTAGGCCAATTGTCACGGTTGGTCAATCAAAAACAATGAATAATAGCCTAGTTATTTCTTGTTTTTATTGCACTCGTCCATAGCTCTTTTGGGGCCTTCACATATGTGCATTTTTTCAGGCCCAAAACCATATGATTACAAGATACCTCAAGATTACAACATACGTAGACCAATGACTCTCTCATCATGCAAGTTATAGAGCAACCCTAAACCCTAAACCCTAAATCTTAATACCAAGAGGAGAACCCTCACATAAGGAGCTCTAGTGAGATCATATGTTTGTTTGGGCATCCCATGGACACATTGGCTCTTTATGGACGTCTAAAATGGATCGATCGATGAATGAATTGGTGGCGTGAGTAAAAATCCCATCCATATACATTCATAAGTCAATAGCGTTGGTTGGGTTGGTTGGTTACTTGTGTCAAGTGTTCAGTGAAGCACATGCCAACACTATATGATTGAGTTGGTGTAGTCAGAAGCTTAGTGACAAACCACAACTACCTTTGTATTTCATATGATTTTCTTCTACAAGGGAAAAATGAGCAAGAAAATTTTGCTTTGTGTGTGGGTGGTCAAGTGTAGGTTGATGCATTGGCAAATGGGGGAATTATTACACTAGTGTTAGCCAGATATCAATATGCATAATTGTCAAGTACGGATGAAACCATATCCGGGGCGTTTTTGTTTTTGTTATGCTACACATCATCCATCCATTGGATGTATACCTAAGGTCCATCCTTAAAAGCTTCAACTCTCAAGCTCATGTTGTTCTTTTTTTGTGTTTTGGGATGACACTAGGTTGTACTTGTGTATAACAAAAAACATGACCATTTGTTTTGGATACATATCCTTATTTTGTAAGGAAAGAAAAGGAAGGATATCCCAAGAGGGAGGTCATTTGTGAATGAAGAGAAAGGGAGGGGTGTTTGGTTTGATAGTACCTATAATATTATTATTTTGCACTTGTCTTATTTTTTCATATCTAGCCAAGAAGCCAAACAAGTGCAACCACTTTAAATGTAAGATTGGCATGCCCATCACCATGGCAACAACTCTCACCCTAACCCCAAAATTTTGTGCATGCAATATAATATTAAAAAATTGGGATGTAGACCAAAAATTTTAATCAAGTAGCTATGCTCCATCATGAATTTCCTATACATCATGTGTGCCTAAAAGGCAATAGGGTTTGTACATGCCTTCCACTAGTTTGATGAAAAAATAATAATTAAACATTGGGTCATGCCACAATTGTTTCCAAGCCTTTTTATAGGCCACATGTTGCATTAAACCCCATTTTCTAGGTTTTTTTCCATTTTTACATCAAATTTTTCAATATTTTAACAAAGGAGTTTTTTTAAAAAAACATTACTCCACAAAAAGTTTGCCAATTTTTATTGTCACCCTAAGGCTTAGAGCTTTCTTTTCAATCTTTTCAAAGCTAGAAAGTTTCTAACCAAAGGACAACAACATGGTTCCTAAATTGATTCCCACCCCAAGGACTCCAAAAGACCATTAGGTTGCCACAACATTTGGAAGATGACCTAAGTGTTTGTCATGGAATGCAAGTTGAGTTGGTAACTAACATCTATGGTAACATTTGACACACCCTAATGGTGAATCAAATTTGATGTCAAAGAAATTGTATGACAAAACAATATGTATAATAATGTGGAGGTTTAATTTCACAACCTATTTGCACTATTTTATTGTATTTCATTTTATTTTATTTTTTGTTTATCACATATGTAATACAAATGGTTTAGCAATGTCTCTTGTTGGAGTATAATAAGAAGCCCAAATTCATGATCCAATCTCTTTAGACTTGGAAAAAAAATCAATTTTCACAAACTAGTCCCTTTTTTATTTATGGAAAAAAAAACTCAGATCATGGCATGTATCCTATTAAACTATGAGGATTTTAAAAGCTTTTTTGTTGATTTAGAAGATGGTTACACAACTTTTCATCCATCAATAGGAGGGATTCAGTTTTCATCCATTTAGAAGAGGGTTACACAAATTTTCATCCACCAAATGTATAGGAGGGGTTTATTTTTCTTCCATTTAGAAGAGGGTTACACAACTTTTCATCCATCAATAGGGGAAGTTGAGTTTTCATCCATTGAGAAGAGGGCTTATGCAACTTTTCATCCATCAATAGGTGGGTTTCGGTATTGTTCTCAAACTTGTGAATGGTAGGTTATGTCTGGTAACTAGCTTGAGGTCAAGAATGCAATGCCCCACTCCTTGGGGCATTACCCTACACAAAACACTACAAAATGAGTCCCAAGGAATTGAATTTGAAAATTCTCCCCCAAAAACAACCACACCGAACTACCCTTGTAGGTCGAGGCACTTGGGATGCTGAATAATTATTTTTATTTTTTCAAAATCCACTTTCAGCAGTTTTTTTAATTAATAAATAATAATAAATAATAATAATAATTTATGAAATTTCAGCAATAAATATAGGGAGGCTTCTTTCTTTGATGCCAGGTTTTCTAAACCCCCCCCCCCAATCTTGAGCATAAATGAGACCTTTTACAACAACATAATTCAATTACATTTACTTCTTTTTTGCAAAATTGGAGAGAGACATAAAGGGGGGGATGACCACCGTATTTTGGTGCACCAAAAAAAAAAAAACTAGTTTGGGTCCCAGTAATTTAGTACACTTTTTCTAATTTTCTCGTCCCCTGTTACATGTTTGATGCCCTATTATTATTATTATTATGACAAAACACGACGATCTCACCCCC
>Ga0209208_10009409_pt1 | contig 12845 bp, 5 predicted proteins | sample S1TSphfallax_3_FD_187694 | JGI IMG/M metagenome (GOLD analysis project Ga0209208, IMG submission 187694) | Host-associated microbial communities from peat moss isolated from Minnesota, USA - S1T2_Fd - Sphagnum fallax MG (SPAdes) (version 2) | ecosystem: Host-associated > Plants > Peat moss >...
TGTATAAATTGCAAGCACACTGAAAGTTTAAACAAGGATCATCAAACCTTACAAGTTTCTATGCATGTTTCTATATTTGTCATCTTGAGTTCTTAGATGGACACATGGAAATTACAAGATGAAAATATTATGGAGTTAATTACCCATATTTAATGGTTAACAGATGGAAAAATCTCCCTAAATCAACTAACCATAATTTGTGAAATAACTCTCCTAAATTAACTAAACACAATATGAAAAAAAATAAAAAATTAATTAATCACACTAGGTGAAAAAACCCTCTTAATTGACTAGTGTTGTAGGTTGATTTAACTAATAAGTGTAATTTCCACATGAATTTGGGCATCACTTGTTTCCATCTTATTTCACTAGCTTAATTGACCTGTTCGTAGCAACTGGTCCCCAGTCACTGAGGGGTTAACATGTTTTACCATGATTTCCTACAGTGAATCTGTCCTAGTTCATTCAAATCTTAGTGAAATACAAGGTGAACTTGGCCACATCTCCTAGTAGTGAAATAATCTAAAATGAAATAATTTAGAATAGCCAAAAATAACATATAATAGCTAAAAAGCCTTACAATAGCTGAAAATAACATAAGGTGAAATAAGTTAAAATAGCCAAAAGTAGCCTAGGATGAAATAACAAAAAATAACCAAAAGTAATTGAGAATAACCATAAATAGTCGTAAATAATGGAGGGTGAAATAATATAAATTAATGAAAAACATATAATAATTGAAAGTAGCTTAACATAGGTAGTATTATTATATTAACCAAAAAAATCCATTTATTAAATTTTTTTTTTCAAAAGAATGATCATTGAAATGTTATTTAATAATGATATTCAACTTTTTTTTTGTTCAAATGATTTTAAACTTTCAAAAGGAAATAAATGTAATTATGTACATTATTGAAATTTAAAAAAAAGTAAACTCGAATCATTTCATTTGAACAAAATCTCGAATAATATATGAATTTTCAAAGTTTATCTTTTTGTAATGTTTAGAATGAAGTATTTGATAATAAAATGTAATGTAACATATTATCACAGCAAGTGGGGTGGCTTGATGGTAAGGGTGTTTGCCTCCATTCCAAAGGTTAAAGGATCAAACCTTATGGGTGGTGTTGTGTATGGTCAACAATAATATGTTAACTGAATATTCTTTTATCGAATTCGTAGGACAAGTGCGTAGGTTGATTATGTGTCCTACCTACCTACTTAGGTTAGGTTTTAACCTAGCGTAGATAGTGACACGTGTCAATAAATCATAGGATTAAAAAATCATGAAATTATCAATAATATTATATATTAAATAACTAAAATTTAATTGATTTCAATACTGGTTAGTTAATTAACTAGTAATTGAATGGTTTGATAAATTTGTATTTCATTTAAGAATAACCTTGTTTCATTAGGTACTAGTGAAACAAGTCATTGTCCTGAGCAACTAGTCCCCGTTCATTAAGGGGTTAAACAATTTCACTTGGTAAAAGTGTCAAAATTCACTCAAAATCTAGTGAAACCCAAAGTGAAATAGGACACATTTGCTAGTAGTGATAATAAAGTAATAAACAACTTTCAACTTTTTCAAGGTCAATTTACAATGGTTTAGCCCAAAAAATTCTTTCACAATTATTACAAACAAAAAACTAAAGCGAATAAGAAGGAAACATGATCAGAAAATGAACATTTTTTGGGTGAGGTTCACTAAATTATCACATCAAAGTTGCAATCAAATGTCATGGATCTAAACTCAATTTGGTGGTTGTCCAAGCATCCATAGTCCCAATTGGTTCCAACATTATCAATGTTAGTGCAAACTTATACTAAACCCAAATCATTCTGAATTACAATAATTTCTATTTTTCTTTCAGATTCATGACACTTAATTTACGCAAATTGATTAAGGGGTTTAAATGTACAAGGCTACGGAAAAAATATTGTTATAAATATAGTCACCCTCAGAAACCTAAACCAAAGTCTTAAAATTAATTAAATGCATTTAAACCATTTTGTGAAAATTCATATAACAATTTTAAATCAAGTATTAAACCTTAGAATGTCAAAACATATAAATGTCACAAAAATTTGTCGCAAGTAAAATTTCCTCCAACCATCCATCTTTAAATAACAAAATAAAGTGCATTTTCCCAAAAGAAATATAATTAAAAATGGAGAAAACCAACCAAATTACAACATTTAAAGTTTTGGAGATATGTTTGGTTTTTGAAAGATTTCCAAAACCTTTTTTGCATCCTTTTGTTGGGGTGAAAACACACTACAGTGACCCCTTTTTAGGCACTTCTAAGTTTAATATTATAATATATATAATATATTTTAAAAGAATGGCACATTTAATTTTAGATATCAATTTTGGTTTTTTGGCCTTACAATTATTATTTCTACAAAAATATTGTTATGAACAAATAATAATAAATTTAATTATCTATATTGAAGGATCCACATGTATACTTATAATATGCATTGGTATAATAGGGCCATTGTCTCATTTTGACTACATTAATTTTAAAGTTTCATTAATCATTAAAATAATCAATTTTAATGGAATTTAAAATATGGCACATTTAGTTATGCTTGTCATCTTCCATGTGAATGTGATTATTTATCAAAATTTCAATTTGTCACACATTTATCACATCTTTACTGAAAAACCTCATTTTTTGAAATGAAAATTTTGAAATTAATAACATGGTATCCAAACATGGTTCAAAATATAAGAAATGATATATGGTTGTATATACTTTCAACTTTCATAAAAATTAAAAATCACTTAAATTTTTTTTGAAGTATATTTGTGTTTTTGAATACACATGTAGACTACATTTGCTTTCACAAATATACTCCAATCTCCCACTTTATAAAATGAAATGAAATAGTTTCTTTCTAATACATTGCTTAGGTTATATTCTAACATAATATGCAAAAATATTTTTGTGAAATTCTTTCAAAAGTTTGAAATGGGATACATTCAAACATGCACATCCTTGGAAAGTAATATAATGTGACATCGCAAAAGGGGTCACCATTATGTGCTTTCACTTGTTGTAGCTTCATGGTCCTAAGGGTTTCAAAAGTGACGCACCCCCAAGCTCCTTGATGGACTCAATCGTAAGTCCAAAAGTGAACAACGGAAGGAGACGAAGTTGGGGCGTGTTCCCTGGCTCACAACACTTTGGGGGTAGAGGGGCGTGCTGGAGCTTCGAGATGAGACTAGGAAGATTGACAACACTTCAATCACTCACACAGACCTACATAAACTAAATAACAAGTTGGTTAGTGCGTAGTTATAACTCTTTAATGCACGGATGAACCACGAGCAACACGAACTCACAAGATTCACCACGGCCTGGACTTGGGGGAAACCATCACCTTCCCCCTTATAGTATACTTTATGCTTGGCCATGGGACCAGCACTCAAATGTCATTTTGTCCTGGGACTCCCAAGTGGGTGGGAATCCCGAAATTCTCACAGATGGGACTCCCACAACTTTGGGGGCCCATAACTTTATGTGCAAACCTCCGATTGAGATGAGGTCTAAAGCAAAGTTGTAACCCTCATCAAGAGTTTCTAGCTTTATGTCACACGCCACCTGCATGCAAGGAAATCGGGGTGATCCCCGACTTTTAGTGGTCAAGAGTCAAATTGTCAAATTGACTCTCGGCCCTTCTTTTGGCCATAACTTGTGTTTGGAGTGTCCAAATGAGTCATACGAGCCCATTTTAAACATCTACGTTGTAAGAACTTTCCAATGATATAAGGAACCCCTCAATCCAATGGGTTTTGACCCCTGCAATTGGTCATTGAAAATTCGGGAGTCCATTGGGACTCCAACTCCTAAATGAGCTCCCACTTTGGGAGGGTGAGGGTTCATTCCCTCACATTCTCCAACATTCCTAAAAACATGAAATGTGAATCCCATGCTTCCCTTTTGGCCCACACCCTTGCCAACCTTTGCTTTGGTTGTGAACCCAAGGCTAGGGTTGTGAGAAAAAACAATTCCCTCACAATTGATTTTCGACTATAGACCATGCAAGTTGATGAAAAAATCATCACACCAATGAAATGAAATCAATAAAAATATTTAATTTCAACAACAAGAAAAAAATATTTAAAAAAAGAAAAGAAAATGATAATGCATCAAGCAAATCTAACTGATTAACTTTAATGTAACAACAAATGCGGGAACTTCATACTACTCCTTCAAGCCCACAAAACAATTAGTTTTTCCATTCTTTCATATAAAGTTTTTCGTGTTAATGACAAGATGGCCTTTTGGTAGGGAAAAAAATAATATTACTCTATCCTTTAACAAATTAGCCATGTAAATATTACAAATGTGCAAGGGAGTTAAAAGGCATCAAATTATTGTTCTATTGATTCTCAAGACAAAAATTAGTGAGCTTATAGGTTTAATTTAATTACATCTTCTAAGACTTATGTGCTTTTAGTAATGTGATGACCCCTTCACATTTTTATATGCAACAAACATAGTTTCCATGTAACACAATTAATTAATGGATAAATGAATTTATGAGCTTGTGTAGTTTAAAAGATTGATGCAAAAACCAAAAGTTACACATGTTAGTTGACATTTGTATCTTTTCATCTTTTTCTAAATTCAAATGTTGATAATTTAAAAATATTTATGGTTATAGATAACACGTGGAGGCAATTAAACTTGTCCAATAATTTGACAATGGTGGTTTCATCTAGCACATCCTCACATTCACTCAAAAAGGTTTGCAACTTTTGCACAATGCTTTGATCTTAATTTGAAATTAGGAGTTCTATTTATTTTCTCCTCCCTTGTCCATTTTGTTAATAACCAAGTATAGTTGGTTGATCTATCATAACACGCCCACATGTTCATGAGGGGGACTTTGAAGCCACATACAAATTTGAACCTTGTTTTAAAGTTTTGTTGAAACATTTAACAAAATCACAAACAAAGAGAAAAGAAATTAAAACATTTCCTTGTCCAAGTTCAACATTGCCAACCTAGGTTGAGACTGTTGTGATTTGAAAGTGATACAACCTTTTGCCCATAAAAACCAATATTCTTGAAACTATATGTCCATTGTGCATCCTAGCAAACACCAATAGACTTTGAACTACAAATAAACAAAAATAGTTAAATAGGATGAAAAGGACATGGACAAATTGAACACACATTAGATGAAATGCATTTTTTCTTATTGATTTTCCAATTGCAACAAACTTCAAAACAACCTTTTCAAATGTCACCACTTGTGTTGTTTTCAGAACATGGATACATTATGAAAAAAAGATCAACATCAAAATCTAGTAATCCTTTATGGATACAACACAAAATTATATATTGCAATTCCAATTAATCCAAAAAATTGAATGTGTAGCTAATCCTTGGCATAAACAAAGGCCACTTTAGAGTAATTTGCAACTTCAAAGGTAGCTTTTGCATGTAGCACACCAAAGAATGTGATGAATATTTGTGAACATTGCAAGAACATTGATTAATGATTCGTATAATCCCAAATCAATTGTGACTGCATGGTTGTGAGCAATGAACCACAAGTTTGTAACTTCATTCAATATAGACCACGTTTCTCTTTCCAATTTCATGTGTTTTTCAACTTGCATTCATTTCTTATTTTTGAATGGAACAAGAGGAAAAACATAAAGAGTGTGAAACATGTGAATAGTTTCAAGCCCTCCTTGCACATTTCAAATTGGGATTAAATATAAGATAGTGCAATCAAGAAACTTAGTTTTAAACCTAGAATAACAATGGTCATACATAATGCTAGAAGCAAGTCTTGTGCAACATAGACACAATTTTGTTGTAAACTTAAGATCATGATAGTGTTTCAAGACAACAATGTACCCTAAACCACTTGCTTTCAACATTATTTTCTCCACCATGAATGTGATTAACACTACCATAGGTATTTTCACTTAGTGAAAAACTTGAAATGGAAATTTGTGAAATTCCAAAAATCTACAAGTTATCTAAATTTGAATGTATTGAACTATGGATTTGTATTGTGACTCACATTCAATAGTTTTGCGGGTTCTCAAATTTTTATTTTTCTTCTTTTGTGAAGGGCATATTTGATTGACCCATCATTAAAATTTTTTTTTTTAACTTTTAATGAAGTCTCAAAATAAATATGTAGTAATGTCCTCCTTTGGGTTACTTATATAGGTTATACAAATAGAACTTACTACCAAGGATATTTGATAAAGTGGAAGGCATGCAACTTTGTGTTTTTAGACATGCAATGAGTGCTTTTGATCAAAACATGTTAAACATGCTTACAATTAATTTTTTTGTCTAATTAAAATCAAACTATTTTTCATATCCCACACCAACCTCCCAAACCTCCCCATATGGCAAAACCCACATGTTTCATTGCTACCATCCCCACCCTCCTCAAAAGAAAGAAAATTGGTCCCTTCGGCACTTATTGGCTCACATCATTGGCTACCAAAAATAATTATCCTTTGTTTTACTTATGTACAATTTTTTGTTTCATTAATAATAGTGGATGGGAGTATGGATGTATATTGATGTGTTGAAACAACCTTAAACATAGGTCTAAATCTCATCATATTATTAAAATAATTGCACAAAATGTGGGTGGATAATTAAACTCAACATCATTCTACATCATTCTAATCAAGTTTGATTATCCATAGATAGTTGACATTAAATTGTTTTAGAATACACATTGTTCACACTTTCATCAACTAAGGAAATTTGTTGGATAAAATCTAATTTTTCACAAATAGTTGAAATTAAAACACACATTGGTTCACAATTTCATCAAGAAATGAAAATATTTGGATAAAATCTCATTGCCCATGAATGATCAAGATCAAATTTGAACATAAAGCACACATTGATTCAGTTTCATTAATATTTGAAAATTTTCAAACCACATTTGATTGCCCATAGATGATTGAAATTGAAATTCTATTGCTTCAAAAACATATTGGTTGATATTTTGTTAACAAATGAAGATTATGAAATCAAATTTGATTTCCACATATGATTGAAATCAATATTTATCTCCCAAAACACAAATTTGTTGACACTTTCATCAACAATAAAATAATGTTGGATGAAACTATATTGTGCATTTTATCAAGATAATGAGTTCTAAAAATACAAAAGAAAATAAATAAACAAGTTTTAAAATTGTGCCAAATGCCACTTAAGTTATGTGCACTTGAAAAAAATTAATGTTTCATACTTTTTTTTTTGCAATCTAGCAAATTAATTTACATTTAGATATTTCACTCAAGCATTTTACAACATATAAAATAATGTTCATAATGTTCATAGTGTTCATATCCTATGGGTGTCCCCCAATTGTGATTGTGCCTTTTTTTTGAATGGTGAAAGAATGACTACCACTTTTGATTTATAGTTTTGAACCAAGTTTGATTAATTGAGTAATTCAATTAGAGCTTCCTATTGATTAACTAATTTAAACCTAATACAATAGGTAGTTATAGTTATGTTAATTTTAAACCAAGATCAAAAGGCCTCCAAATTGGCTTTTTGGATTTTGTAAGGATGCATGATGGATGTCAATATTTGCACTGCTAGAATTGAAAATGCACAATAGTGGATCAACCTAATTTGCTCTGTAGTGTTATGCAAAATATTTAATAATTTTCATTCCAAATGTACATATAAGACAAAATGATTTTTTTGTGGGGTGAAATTCAGCTATTTTGCAAAAACGATTTTGGAGACAAAAATTGTAAAACATGTTTTTAAAGGTAAAAAAAGAAATTCAACAAAAGATTGCCACTTTTTAAAATTAAAAGATTGGAAATTGGAAATTGAAAAAAGATAAAAGATCAAGTTGAAAAACCTTTGGAATTTTCACATCAATAATTCCTGTCCATCCAAAGATTTATGATCCAAGACTAGTTTAGAAGGTTTGACAAATCAAATATGAAACCCCAAAGTCCACGTGCAATCCTTCTAGACAAAGATCCTTTAGTTTGTTTTTTGACCCATATATCAACTTTGAAGGGTATCCACAAGCAACCATTCTAGACAAAGATCCTTTTGCGTGTAAAATTTACTTTTTTCCACATATAGGAGCTCCCAAAGAAGTCCAACTTCCTTTTATTTTTCCACATATAGTAGTACCTCCCAAAGATGTCCAACTTTCTTTTATAGCGACACATGAAACTTTAGATTCTTAATTTGGTAGATTCTTCTTTAAAGAGGAGAATGAGATTTAAGATTGATAAAGAATAACCTTGTATGACTACTAGAGCATAGGCGAAGCTTCTACCTAATAGAATATATTGGGGTGATAGGGAAGGGAGGGAATAATTTTGAAGGATACTTTTAAGTTTATTCATTTCCTCTACACACCCTCCTCCCCTTGCCTAGGGATGTTTTGGTGTTAACTCTTGAGGTTTACCTTCGGCTCTCCATTGGCAAACCTTTGATTTCCAGGCCTATTAAGACCCACTTTATACTAAAGCAAAAGCACAAAAAATCTATAGCCAAACTTAACCAACTTACGCTGACTCGGTTCAGGCAACAAAAAGCCCATAACCGAGTGTAATGTATAAGCACAAGGGCAAGGAGTGTAAAGCAAATGGGACCCAAGAATGGACCCCTCCTCCCTTGCATGTTAAACGGATTGTATGTGTCCAGTGTGAAGATGGAGAAAATTATGAATAAAATAATAATAAAAAGCTTTGGCCTGAGTTGAGGAAGTTGGCGCTTCATTTTCACTTCATAAGCACTCGCTTTTCATGCTTGACAGCACACGTTTTTGATGTCGTAATAATAATGTGACGCAAGGGGACTGCATTGTGTTTGAGTTTGGATTTAGTTGAACGGCCAATGGGCCCCAATTTTGAACTATCCAACCCCTAGTAATCCTGCAACTTTGAATTGGTAAAGTTGTGGGGGCTCTCGTGTAGTCATTAGTAGTGGTCTCTCCTGTCGTCAGCAAGAACAGCAACATGTTCTATGGTTTGCAACCGAAGACGTGGCTATTTTTAATAGCCTTGCCTTGCAAGGAAATATGGGTCGACACGAGGGAGGCCAAATATTGTGTCATTCATGTCGTTTCCACTACCCAAAATAGTGTCATTCATGTTGTTTCCACTACCAAAAATAGTGTGATGACTCATGGATGGCCACCCACTCCTATGAAACTTAGTTAAACACAACGAATGAAATATCTACCTTTCACCCGCCCACATACATGGAAATGAAAAAGTAAATTATCATGTGTGTCTTTGCAGGTTTAATTTGTGTATATTAAAATAATTTAATAACATAAATTTTCATTTACGCAGATATGAAAAAGCATATTTTCACGTGTCGTTGGTATGTTCATGTTGTGTGTATTAAAATACATTAATAACATACTTTTTCATTTATATGGACATGAAAAGTTTGACGTAAGTAATGATGAACTGGGGAACCGTACAGAACATATTAAAAAAGGAGAGGGGGATTTTATTTAGTTTGGAGTGGAATTACTATTATTTCCCTGAATTTTTTAGTTTTGATTTTGCTTCCAATCTTCCATGATATTCAATAACTTTTGCATGTAGGCCTAAGCCTTATCAACTTTTGCATGTAGGCCTAAAACCTTATCAACTTTTGCACATACCAATTGGTATCCGTATCAGGTTTTCTAATTTTGAAGTACAAGCTTGGTACCAATATTGGATCTTCTCCAAAACTTTCATACCAACTTAGTTTTGGTATTAAGGTCTAAGGCTGATTTTGATTAATATGTGATAAGTATATACATCACATTGGAACATGTGTAGCCTTGATATTGCCTCAAGACATATTACTCTTATTGGATACCAAGACCAATATCAATCTATATACCATAGTTGTAGCTTGGTACCCACCCAACACTAGTTTAAACATTATGCAACCACCTTGATGCACCCTACGCATCATGGGTGTATTGGGCCCCATCCAAAGCACATAAGAGATTTTTAAAAAATTCATGTTTATACTTTGATGTACGTCCCATGGGAGATCTTCAGGGATCAGGCAAAAGCATAAGATACTTGTTTGAAAACCGTGCCCAGGTCCCTCACGTTGTTGTAAGATTCCTCAAGTTTAAAGCGTGCTTTCGGCTAGGCCCTCAAATCCAGGAAGATCCTTGAGAGGGTTCCTTAGATAATGCCCTGCGGATGTATATATGCTAAATCTCAGCATGTAGCATTATCCAGTGTGCACTCTTTAGTTTCTTGCCTATCCTCACCCATGAACCTGAAAAGATGGACGCTACAAAGTGAGAGACTATTCAACTCTCACCAGCTCGACCAATCATTGTATAACTTCATTATGCTCTTAAAAGGATCTCCACTTAGTGGACCCTATCATTAAGAATAGCAATATAACAATGTGAAAATTGACTTTGACATTGCACTTGGGGGCAATATTAACAAAATGATTATTTTAAATTAGCTAATCATAATCATTGGTTCAAGTGTTCAAATTAAAATGATGTATGGGTGACATGTGGAAGCATTTAATTAACAGTTAATCTTTTTGATGGATGTAATAAATATTAATACGATTTCAATTGATCAAAATGTTCTTGCCCCTACATAAGATGTTGGACTTTAATCTAAAAATTGCACCGATTGATGTACCAAGCCACGCTGAAATGACACCAACCCTAAGGTTTAAAATGTTTGACTTGCAATTTATAAGTTCCACAATTTACTTGAATTCATTATAATTATTGTGATTTTGAAATTAGATTAATATCACATATTATGTGTTTTTTCTTTTTTAATTAAAAAACCCCAATTCTTTTTTAAAAATTAATTTTCCAATCAAGGAATAAAACATTGCACACTACCAAGGAACTATTGTTGGAAGTGCGTAAATCCCTTTATTGAGGAGGTAGGTAATGTAAGTGGTAACTATGTATTTGGACGTAATTAGGTAAGGCATTTTGGTGGCTACTTTTTACTATTGGGCAGGCATTTGGAAAATATTAGAATCAAAGAACCACCAATTTAGTTATTTGAAAAAAATAGAATCAAAGAGCCATGGGTTTTCATGAAAGGATTGGCAAACAACCAACAATAATTCAAGTAGTGATTTGACCTTTTGAGAAAAAATGAGAATTGTGATTATGTATCAGAATATAGTATTTGATATTTTGAGAACCATTATGATCGACCTTAATTGATGTCTTGATGGCGGTAGGTCAGGGTTTTTTCTGAGTGAAATTTTGCTTTTTTTGACCTGAATATTGGGTTGACAAATCACAAAGGGTTTTTTAATTTGGAAAAATATAAAAATTTGCAAATATCTTATTAAAAATGTTTCAATGTTGTTGCCATGCAAACAATGGACGTTTTTGTTTTGCCTCCTTGTTGCCATGGGAAAATGTTTATTCACATAATCCACAACTTATTTTAGGGTAGATCATTAAATTTTCACTTTGATGACCATTGATATTGAAACCCTAACCCCTCTTTCAAACATGTTTTGGCTTGCCCTATGTCCACTATCAAATGGTGATTCTTTTTAGATTCCAAACTCCAATATTGATGTGCATTTTGCAATAGTGTAGTTTGCAAGCTTCAAACAACAACCAACTAGAGTTTAGGTGATGGGAATGATATTTCAACATGGCTTTTGTGAATATTTAATAAATGTAAAGTTATTATAAGCTTGTATGAGCCATTGAACATTGAGTGTTGTAATTTATGATGCAAGGTGACATTGCAATGAAACATCGATTCAAGCTTCAACAACAACAAGTCATGATTGTTAACCAATAAACTTAAACATTGAGTTAAGTCTTCTACTATTTACAAATGCAAATTTTTTTCTAAGTTTGATTTCAACAATTGATGCTACCAAATTCCATGTGAGTGTTTATTGTATGTTTATGTGTATAGTGATTATCAAATCTTCAGTCTTGACTTTGCAAGCTTCATCGTCAAAGTCTACTTTTGATTACCTAGTATTAAAGTCAATTTTTGCATTGACTATCAACATCAATTCGCAATTTTTGCATCAATTTTCAACATTGACTTGTGCATCAACTATCAACATCAATTCGTGCATTGACTACCAACGTAAATTATTAATGTCAACTTGTGCATCAACTACCAATGTCGATAAATTGTGCACTCACACTCCACAAGTCACAATCCATAACTATTATAGCCCTTGTCACAGCCCCTAGATTTTCACAACCTGTCATTGAATTAATAAAAGCCCCTGGATTTTCAAATTTTTATTGTGCATTCAAGTTTCAAGTTGTTTGAAGGTAACTTTTTTTGTTTGAATTAATTTTTCAATTATTTTTGTTTAAGATGTTTAAAATTGGGGGATTAGAAATTAGAATTCATTGTTCAAAGATCAAGGTTCATAATGTTCAAAGGCTCACAATGTGTGTGGTTTGTTTGATGTGTAGAGCCATAATTGAAATTCAATTTGTTATAGTGCATCACCGAATCTTTGATTTGATTCCTCAACGTTTGTTCACTTATTAGAATTGCAAGTGGTATTAGGTAGTTCAATTGGATTTCTTATGTGAACATTTGAACATTAAGGTTGTAGGTTTACACGACAATGGGCATTAATAACATTATAATAGTGAACCTTTGAGCATTAAGGTTACATGTATACATGGTAGTGGGTAGTGGGCATAAGTAAAAATGAATAATTGATTGTGAATCATGATAAAAAATGTCGCAACCCTAGTTTCGGGCTTACGACCAAGGCAAAGGCTTGCAAGGTTACGGGCCAAGAAGGAAGCCTACGAATCACACTTCATGCTCCTGGGAGTGTAGGAAAGTG
>Ga0209208_10009410_pt1 | contig 12845 bp, 5 predicted proteins | sample S1TSphfallax_3_FD_187694 | JGI IMG/M metagenome (GOLD analysis project Ga0209208, IMG submission 187694) | Host-associated microbial communities from peat moss isolated from Minnesota, USA - S1T2_Fd - Sphagnum fallax MG (SPAdes) (version 2) | ecosystem: Host-associated > Plants > Peat moss >...
AACAATCCTAAGAATGGCAAGATGGTTAACAAAAGGCCTAATATTGAATTTTTTCAAAAAAACTGAAACAAAAATATCCACCCATACTCCAAGCCCCTACCATATTAGCCTTGATCAAAACAATGTGAATACTAAACATGTAGTTGAAAGGGCTAGTATATTTTTCTTCTTTTTGGGGAAAGGGGGATTATGGATGGGTTGCAACGATATTTTTTTGTCCCTTCCCCTTGGGAGATTGTTATGAATATGTAGAATCAGTTTTTGCTGAAATAAAAAATATCGAACAGTTGTAGAAATCTTGAGTACAGTCTTACCATAGTCATGCAATCAATTTACTAAACCTAGGAAGTCATCCAACCTAATTGAGGTAGGCACCCTACTGAGATTTGGCAAGGAGATATTCAGTAAGGTCCTACCAAATTTGGCTATCATTGCTAGTGACCTACCAAACAAGTTGGTCTATCGATATGACATAGGTTCTAGTTATTTGAAGGTTTGAAGAGGCAAGTAAAATAATGGAAATATAAGGGGCAAGGAGTGTTCTTTTGGGCACGCCCATAACCATACATAATCTTGTATTCAAGCTTCATCAATAGACACATTACTATTATTGTTTATCTGATGCTGTCTATATGTGCATGCTTCCATTCTTACTATGTTTTGTTGATCGTAGACTTAAGTTTCATATTTTTCTTTACTACTCGAATACGTGGTACTGCATGTAGTATGGTAGACAAGAACCCAACGGTGATGTAGAACTTAACTATTACTAAAATCATTACTAACATAGATGATGAAGCATGTAACCACCTCATTACCACCTTTGTGAGGTAAATGGTGGTTGATTAGTGAAGGCAACCATCTCATTGCTACCACATTCAAGTGAATGGCAATTGATTGAGTTGTATTTATGCCATTTTTTGCTAGTTTTTTTCTATCATTCTATCATTCTTATTTTCCCCAAGCACTTTTATTGTTTGGGCACATGTCAATTAACATGTATATAACTTATGAGGGGGTGGGGGGGGCAAAGGAAAGTCATTGGGCTTCTATTTTGAGGAGTGGGAATTTGGAAAGGGGTGTTTCTATATTGGTAATTGCCCACAATAGTTCCAAAAAAATTGGTGATGGGCCAATCAATATGGTTCCTTCAAAAACAAAATTGTAAGCATACCATGAACTAATTAATAGAAATGATAATATTTATTACCATGCATGTCCAAAAATTTGAAATGTAAATGTATATTATCTTCCAATTTTGCACACAAAAGGGTCTACAAATTATGAAAACTTCTCAAAAGTAGATATCAAACAAGAGAATAGCTTTTGATTTCAATATTTTTTTCTTAACACATCTTGTAGGTGTTCATTTAACATTCACGTGGGTCAATTATATGTATTGCCAAGGACTACAACAAACATGCCCAAAACAAATTTGAAACAATGAGATGGATCAAATTAGTATGCAAATCATGAATAATGACAAACAATGAACTTATACATATATCGAATTGATCTTGGAATTCAAAACACATGTAATAATGAATAAAATCATTAGTATGGGTAAGAAGTGGCATAAAAAAATGCCACAAAGTAGGTAGCTAAGAAGGCCCTTTCATTTTCACCATACTGGTTTAAGTGTTATTTTTCAAACAATATAACAATTATATGGCCATTTATCCCACAATTGTCCATTGAAACACATAATTGTCAATGAATATATGTTAATTATATATGTTATATTATTGTGATCCATATTAATTAATTGGGGAGTGCCTTTCAAGCTCTTTTTTTTTTCAACGAACCTCTAATTTGATTGTCCCATCATAGAAAAATAAATTCAAAAGCTTTGGAGACTTCCCAATATACCTTTCTTGATTCCAAACATAAAAAGGCATATTAATTCTCAAAATTAGCCCACCTATATAGGTTCCAAGAGGATGACATTGGGCAAAACATATGGGACAATGAGGTGTTGTTGATAAGATGTTGGGGAACACATAGGAATGTGTTGGGAACCTATTAGGAACTTGATTGGAACATAGGTTTGTGCTAGTTCTTTGCCTCACCCATGTATGTATCTTCTTTAGTTGATACAGTTTGAGTATGCATTGGTTTTTTTAGCTTGCCCATACGATTTAAAGGAGTTAGTGCTTGCAATACATTTTTCAATGACATTTTCATTAAGTGACAAACCACACCCAATATTACTAGAGCTTAAAACACTAAGTTTTCGAGATATATTAGGAGCAAAAGTCTTAAACCTTAATAGCTACTACCTTCAAAATGGGACCACGTGTTTGCAACACATGATCAAACTTCAAAAGCTTGATCTACAAAATATGAACATTGTTAGAAGTAATAACATAACGTGCTACGGAGAAATTCAAACACAAATCTCTTTATTACACTAAGAACAACTAATGCATAGCCACCATAGATGTTCATCACTCCCAAGTAAAAATATATTTTCAATGCAAGTTCAATCTTTGGATAGCCCCAAAATAATATATTGTTCATCATCTATTTTGACCTAACCTAATGGCAGGGGCATGAATTGCACATGGATAGTTGGAAAGTCATTGTGTTTTAGAGGCCTATTGTGATGATTTATTCAACAAAAATCATTGTTATTAATAAGGATATAAACATGTAGGTACCTTAATAAAGTTAAATGAAATAACTAGAATGTTGATGATAACAAAACTACTTAATTTTGTGTCACATTCATATAATTTCACGATAACCTAATGTCTCGAGAAATGTTTTGTACATATAAACATGTGGTGGTTATAGTATTTCAAACAATATATATTGATAAATTCCCTTTGAAGATTTATTTTTGCCAATTTAATTTCAACAACTTTATTATGTTAACATGAATATCAATATAATGTGTGAAAAAAGTTAAGTTAAAATTTTATTCAATTTCAATGTCATTTTGACTAAAACATTAAACAATTTCAAACTAGATAAATATAATAACAATTAAACAAAATCTAAAACTATTATGGAGCAATGCCATTATCCTCTTTTGCCTTCTTTTTTAATACCCAACATTCACACAATACCCACCAACCAAATTTTAGATTATACTTTAACATCTAGCTCACATTATGTAGTCATGTAACAACAAAGGGCAATTGGTAATGAATATTGAAGATAGTTTTTCACGTCACATTATTGGTCAATCTAGTAATTGGAATTCTACATATTGAACTTTCATGCATGCTGAGTCCAAGTATTGACCCCAGCGCTTCCATAATCAAATATCTAGTTGGTATAATCTCCAATGCCATTACCTATACTATATACTCACCTAATGTCAATCAACACACATTCAATGGGCTTATTATTAAACCATGTCATAGGCTATGTCATGGTAGGAGCCTTCCTTGTTAGTTTCAAGGAAATTGGATTCATAACTACTACTCAACTTAATTGATCTAAAATCTTATGCATTAACTTGAATAATGTTTGTTTGGAGCTAGCAAGTTGTCAAGTGACATGGTTTGTATAAGTAGACCCCAAATCTCCATTTAGTTTTAATGATAGGTTTGTCTTTGATTTGTTTGATTAGTCCCATAGGGGGTAAAGATTACATGTCAACCCCCAAAACAAGATAAAGCCCTTAGGGATGAATGTTGTGTATGGATGGGAAACTATGTTTCATCCATGGACACAAAATGAAAACCCTTAAGGATGAATGCCATGCATGGATGGAGAAATATAATTTCATGTGTGGAAGTTGGATCAAAATCCTTGAGGATGAATAAGGTGCGATGATGAAAAACTAGATCTTTCATCCTTGGGAAAGTGGGATTCATATGTGTAGGTGGGAACATTATGTATGTTTATAAAGAACAATGATATAAATAGTTGGTACACATGGGTCTTGGTGTATGACATTTTTACATGGTTATGTTATGTCTTGTAGTGTTGTTATTTGGACCAAAATGCCATTGTACTTTTCAAGCATGAAATAGTCGATGTGGTAGGATCGATGGCATAGATGGTCAATGCAGCTTATAAGTCTTGCTTTCAGCTACATAAGGTTTTTTTAATAACATGTAATGCTCATCAATGTGCCTTCATGGATGAATCATCCATTAGGGCTTATTAGATGGATGAAGGAAAAATGGCGGTCTTCGTCCTCGCAATTGACCTCTCGATTATAGCACAGGACGACCGTTGCGCCAAGTGCCAAGACGTGACTAGACACCACCCCCCGGTCCCCCCAAGAGCAATTGCTGTGTATTTCGTGATGTGGCCACCGGCTAATGGCGTACTCTGATTTCCTCTGGATGTGCAAGTGCCTCATAATTGCTCAATTGAGTTTTGCCAAATGCGTGTAGGCCTCACAACCTTGCCCATGCATCAATTGTCGCGCAGCTGACTGTTCTGTTCTGTTCTGTTCTAGGGTTTAAAAAAAAACCCCATTGAAACGTGAAACCCATGTTCAAACTGTGAGGTGGCTGTGACTCACTTGCGCACCCATGCGCTAGCTAACGACTTACAACTCAAGATTCATCCTGTGGCTAGTTACATAAGTATTTTAATTCAACACTTTGCACTCAATTTGTCGTCTATCAACGAATCACGTCTTGAACCTCTTTCTACAATCTCTACCCAAGCGCCACCCTTGACACGACCACTGCTCCTCTCTCATGGCCACAGTGAACCGGCACCCACCAGTGCACCATCAAGGATGGATGATATGTGATCAGGAAACAGTTTTCTATTGGGTTCCAGTTCCCTAGCTAACCATGCTGGTTAGCTCACTTCATTTATTTACTACCTACCAACTAAGTAGGTAGTAAAAAAACAAAACAGCCCCTACCTACTATGTATAAACTATCTATGTACCTAGTAGTCCCCTATTTTGTTACCTACCTGTCTATATGTTAGACCTACTTCTTATAGAATGGGTTACCGAGATGAAACCAGGTAGTAACTCAGTTGAGGGTCATCCACAACTGAGTGATAAGAGGCATCCAGTGGATGGTGCACTGGTGGGTGCTGGTTCACTATGGCCATCTCTCATTACAAGAAGAAGGTTTAGGACGGTTGGTAAATTAGGGTAACTAAACCCTTCAACCCTAAACCCCTAAACCCTGAACAGAGCAGCTGTTTGGCAGTTGGCACTTGGGGGTCTGTGATGACTGATATGGTCCTAAGAAGAAGTGTAGGGTTTGGTGCAGCCCCAAAGTATGGGGGGACCTAGAAGGAGGTGGTAGCCAAGTTTTGGGCCTGCTGCATTTGGGGAATGTTCCTCGCCCCATTTGGGCTCTAGGAGGTTTTCATGAACCTAAACATATGTAGATCAGGAGGCATAGGTGGGGTAGGGCTGTCAGGCCTACTCTTTTATTCATGCATTTGGGGAATGTTCCTCGCCCCATTTGGGCTCTAGGAGGTTTTCATGAACCTAAACATATGTAGATCAGGAGGCATAGGTGGGGTAGGGCTGTCAGGCCTACTCTTTTATTCATGGGATGGATCTTACACCTATATAAGATTCCTCTCACTCTTAAGGAGTGGGTGGGTGTAATGCCCCCTCTCTTTTTGTAAGAGGGATATTTATGGATATAAGGTGGCTTCTAAATATAATTTAATGTCTCTAGGTCCTTTATGATGGAGGAAAAAAACCAAAAGATGTTGGGCGGGGGTTGCTTGAAGTTCAATGATAATGGGGCGAATCTTTTGTCATTCAATGAGGAAAATAAGAAAATAACTCAGGCAGCTATGGTCCAGGACTCCAAGGATTTTAAAAGAAAAGAGGGGCCAGCCAAAAGATCTAGTTTTGTCATTCTCCGTCAAAACTAAGTGAGAAGGCCCCAACCCTTTGCATTAACCAGAAGTGAAGAAGAGACTTTGCAAAGTTAACCCGTAAACCTAAGTAGTTAGGGTTCATCACTCATCATGTTTTTTTCTGGGCTTTTCTCTTGTAATAATCGCGGGGTACCTTCGAGGTATATCAGGGGGTGGCGGGGAGGGGGGGAGGTCTTTTACCTTGCGTAAAGCCCTGAGCAGCCATGGGCTCTACTGCAGTCCCTAATTATTCTGGCAAAAGAGCCCCCACCATTCCCTTGGGCTTTCTTTACCCCTACAATACTTAACTCATTGTTTTCGTTTTGGGAAGGCGGGGGGGGTGGGGAGAGTTTTGTACGAGGATTCTACCATCAAACAAATTCAAGGAAAAGGACAAAAATAGTTGGGATGTAATGAGTCAGTCAGGGGAGACTTAGAATATCTGGCTTTCAATTACAATAGCCAGTGAGATCCTGTAGCAACTCAAGTGACTGCCAAGTGGCCTACATGGAAAACAAAAAGATATGGCTAGTTTATTCGGAGGTGTACTGGAACTCAGCCATGTAGGGCACAGGAGTCCATTAATAGGAGAGAAGGAGTGGGCCGGGGTGGGGGGGAGAGAGTGAGGGGGATGGACAGCACACACAAGCTTATCCATCTATGGTGAGTCAGCCTCCGTGGACTACATACTTCGTGGCTTGCTTATACCCTAGGCTAACTCAATTAGGTACCAGTTTGAGGAGGGTGGGGGCGGGATGGTGTCTCGTGTCTGTGCACGCGTAGGCCCGTCCAGATGCTGCCAAACCATCCCCATAGCACGCTCTGTCATCTGACTTCTGGTAGTGTATCCCTAGTCCCAACTCTTTGTGTCCTCACCGATTCAACGTGGGTACAAACACTCGGTTCAGGACATTCCTATACTTGGTGGCATCACCAAAACTGACCAGGTGGTTAGTAGGTAGGTAGGTAGGTATAGTAGTAGGTAGGTAGGTAGGTAGGTAGGTCCTGTTTCTTAGTTGTTCAGCTTGAGGGAGGAGGGTTTGGGGTTGAAAAAAGCCTCCTACTTTTGGACTTCTCACCCTGGGTTTTTATTTTTTAAATTTTGTGGTTGTCAAAGTGTTGCCAAAGTTTTGTGATTTTCTTTTCAATTAAAAAAATCGAATTTACACCCGAAAAAAATGAAAATTTCTAAAATTTTCCAACCACATTTGTTGTCACATTGCAAAAACAATTCACCAAAAAAAAGAACTATGTTCATTACATGTCTAAGCATAGCTAGGGTTTTGGGATATTGACCAGGGAAGATTCTAGGTTTCGAATGCCTTCAGAATTCGATTTTTTTTTCTTGGCTCTGCTCACAGGGAAGAGATGTGGGATTAGGGCATTAAATTTTGGCTACATCAACTTGACCTAATGTGTGAGTGACATCTTGAGTACTATGTGTGCGTATGATGGATGGGCCATGTTCCATAGAAGTACATGCATGAAGATGAGAAATTCTGGATCCAGGAAAGGAAGTTTGTACAGATTGAAAAGGGCAGAGTCATAACACTATGGAGCTGCTTGTTTTTCACATTTATTAAGGTCCAGCAAAAAGCATACATTCAAAATACCTCACTAATCATCTTTGGTGCCTGGACCAGTTTTTCTTAGAAGAATTTTGTGATGAATGTACCAAGTGGTGACTCTCCAGAAAATAATTTATCAAAATTTGGCATCTTACCAGATATGAAGGTAGGAAAAAAAAAGAAAAAAAGGATCCTTCTACATTCTTGTTACCTGTTGGAACTTATCATAAAAATTAGAAATTTTGAAATTATTTTTATTTTCCCCCAAAATCTGGCAAATTTATGCCATAAAACTTGACCCAATGTGTGAGTGACATTTGAAATATTATATGTGTATATGATAAATGGGCATGTTCTTTTAAAGTGTATATGTTTAGATGAGAAGGTCTAGATCCCATAAGTGAAGCTTTTTGTTTGATCCTGCCACAAAGGGCAGATTCATTCATATTGTGGCTTTTCATACAATTGAACAACACTATTCTAATTGGAATGATTTCTACAAATTGGAGCAAGAACAGAAGCCCACAATTAAAATGGACGTTTTAGATTGATTCAGAGGTTATCCAACGGTTATCAGGGTCATGTTTACGGGGTGTGAGTGGGAGAGATGGGTTAGGGCTGATGGTGGGGAGATGAGGGCCAGGTTGAACCAGCACCTACACTGGTACCATCACCTTCTTGAGTGAGGCCTTCATATTTAACCCAACAAATGTTAAATTTAGACTGAAAGACCCTAATTTAGTCTTAGGATGGGATATTTACCATGGTTAGATTCAGCCTCAAAAAATTCTGAGTTTTTAGTTTTTACCATGGTACCAGTGTAGGTGCTGCTTCATCCGAGGCTGAGACAAGTATGGGGGCTTCCATGTGTATTCCACACACATGCCTTTCTGCACACTCTTCAAGTGACATGTTGCTACATAGCAATGTCAAAAGAAAATGGAGTTATGGCTTCAAGACATACAAGACATGGGTTTTCAAACAATAAAGTCATGTTATTCTGACATTCCATGTCTTTCAACATGTCATTTATCATAAAGACATTTGTTCAAACAACATATATCCTAGTAGACAACCATTTCATTTGAATAGGTGGAATGTTAACTAATCAACATGGTTTGAAAGTTCCATTTGACATCATGGATGTCCAATTGACTTAATCACATCCATTCAACATCAAGGTGGTTGCCAAATTGGCTTATTGATATCCATATGAAATCAGGATTCATGGATGTCAAATTGATTTCTTTATGGCCATTCAACATCAAGGTGGATGTTGATTTGGCTTCTTGATGTCCATTTGACATCAATGTGGATGTCAAGTTGACTTTTTATGTTCATTTGACATCAAGTTGCATGTTGAATATATGCAAATGGGATGATGAGTGTTGATTCAACAACATTGTGTATGTCAAATGTTAGTTAAATTGGATGATGGGTTGTCATTACACATCAACATGACTAGCAAATGGACATATGTGTGGGACAATGAATGTTGTCAAATAAACTAAAACCTCGTTGCTAGGGGAAATTTTTTTAAGATCAATCCAAGGTTATAAAAATGTCAAATAAAAATTTCTATAATTGACTAATAGTGGTATTAAAGTGTTTGAGGAGAAATAGTTGTAGAAAGGGGAAAGTTTTATCATCTTTAATTTACAAATAAAAAAGAAATGTAAATTAATATTTATTCATTTTCTTAAAACATCAAAATTATTTTAAAGGTAAAAGTGAAGTTAAATTAATCTTTAAAATTTTACTTTTGTGATCATTATAATTTTAGAAAAAATCTAGTATGATATTTATGATCTTTTTGAAAAAATGTGACATGTTATATTTAGCTTCACTTTGAAAGGGAAGTTGAAGTTTTCTAAACATATGTGAGAAAGAAATAAGAATAATAATAAAGAAGGTGGAGGTTTATCACTTTAATGATAATTTCCATAAGTAAAAAAATAATGGAATTTATTCTAATAGCTAAATCAAAATCAAAATTTATGATCATTTAGCTTCACTTTGAAATGTAAATTTTCAAAGGCTGTGTGAGAAAAAGATACAAATAATTTTTTTAAATGAAGGTTTTAAAAGGGTATTTGAGCAATAGTTGTAAAGGTAAAGGCAATGGTAAAGTTAAGTTTAATGCACATTTTCATATTTGTGTAAATTGATAGGGGAACAAAATGAGGTAGTTAGGCCTGAAAGATTCATTTATTGGGTGCACAAGATAATGTCATAATGTTATGAATGGGTTGAAGCCATAGACTCTAGATAAATCCAAAAAAACATATGATTGGAATGGTGGATGTTCATTTGACATGAACATGGATGTCAAATGATGAATTTGTTTGAAAATACTTTGTGTTTTAAAAATACATGTCAACCAATTATAAGGGAATGGATGGGGAAAAAAAAAGATTCTAGTAACATATCACTTTGCTAGGATTCTTAATCAATAAGGAACTTTCCAACTTTGAGAGGTCAAAATTTATTTTTTTGTTATTTAATTGAACACCATAACATTCAACAAATACTAATTTGAGTCACTTGCAAAATAAAAGGACATATTGAAACTATGACAATTTTCACATGAAACAATAAAAAATATTACTTGAAATGGAGTCTTTTGCAATTTGTTCAATGCAACTAAAAAGTGTTTGATGCAACTAATTCTGAATTGCATTGAACACTTTTTAGTTGCATTAGACAAGTTGCAACAAACACAATTCTTTATAATGAAACCTTTTAAACTTTTTGAAATCCATACTAACAATTGACCATTTGAAAGTTGAAAATTTATAAAAGCAAAATTTATTTAAAGGTTGTCACATGATGCAACAATAGATATTGTTAATGTTCAAATTCGATAAATTTTTTGATCCCCACCACCAAGTTAGAAAAAGTTTAAAATTAAAAGTTTAATCCAAAATTATTTAAACATCTATTATATCTTTTTGAATGAAAATGCTGAAGAAACTAAGGGATGATACACATTTTGAGAGAGTAAAACAACAAAATCTCAAACTTCGAAAAGATCGGGAACTTTTCTACCTCACAATGGAAGCATTCAATTCATTAATTTAATTGGGAAGAATACAAGACAAGCGTTTATGCATTAACCCCTAAATGTCATGCAAACCAAATTGGTGACTTTTTAGTGTATATTTGGCTTTCTGATGATGTTTAGGGATTTATATTGTTCACCTACAGGTTTACAATTGAAATATGTGACTTAGTTGATGTAATGACACAACATAGATATCCTCTCCAACCTACAAATATAGAGTAGACATCTCTTACATGTTTTGATCTAATTACAAAGTACAATACAATCTTTTCCAAAAGAAAAATCTAATTGCTTTAAGAAAGGAAAAGTGTTTAGAACATGCATATTGCTCACGTGTCACAGATTGGTCACAAATTAACAAAAAATGTGAAAAGAAATACTAGAGTGTCAACCTTAGCAACAATGAATAAGAGGTACATACAAGAAAGCTGCATGGGCAATGAAATCTGAACAAAAGTGTTCAACAATCCAATGAACACATGAGAGTACAAAACATTAGAAGATTGCATTATATATACCTTCTCGTAGTTCAAAAGCCATCACGCCTTGAGGTCTTCCAATGGAACTTCATGATCTGGGCATATCACATGCAAACTACTTTAGTCTTGGCTGTTGCTGATAGCTAAATTACTTAGTGAAAATATATGTCATGAATGTGGGATCGAATCCATTCCTTCCTCAACTATTTGAAAACATCTAAGGACTGGCAACGAGAGACAAGAGACCCACACCCATTATTCCCTTCAAAGTGAAGTGGTCAGATCTTCGTACACATCACTGAAACCCAGGATCGTAGGGGATTGATGTTAGTCCTCCTTGTCAGCTTTGAAGATTGACCATCTTTAAGTACAATGTTTTTTTTCCCAATGTCTATGTACTAAGTACGAGGATCAAATATTAAATAGAATTAGAAGCTTGGTGAGATCTGTTTCAATTTTGTTTTCCCTAGGCCTCAGTGCCCACCTTTTCTTGCTTTGAAGATGAGACCAGTCACCAGATCCAGCTGCCTTCTAGTAACAATGTGTGCCCAGTGAACAATGGGGTGCTTTTCTTTTCTTTTCCTTTTTCCTTTGGGGGCACACACAAAATTAAAGAGCCAAGAAAAGATGAGCCATAAAGCATATGGCACCCTTTCTTTCTTTCTCTTTTGAGGATCAGCCTTTTTCTGACTGCTGAAATTTCGCCAAAAAGATTTTTAAATTTTTTAAAAATGAAATGATTTTGGAGGGTTTCAATTGTCAAAAGCGAGAATTTCTTTTGGCATAATCATATATTGGTCTTTTTCTCCGTGTAGCCATAAATATAGAAAGTTGATTGAAGATTTGTACTTCATATCTAGTTTAGAGCCAGATTTGGCTAAATCTTCTTAGGGATGATTGCCATTTTTTCTACATCTTTCTATGGATGGTCATCACTTAGGTTACGTTAGAAAATTCCTTTAAAAAAAACACTGTTGAAGATACATTAACATACAGAGGGCTCTGAACTCTGGACGATACATCCATTACTACAGCTGCACTAGCATTTGCATTGCTCAGTTTACTAACTTGCCTGTGATTTATTTGCACAGAGCTTCTTATCTCATTATCTCCCACTGCAAGTATCTTACAACATAGTTGATAGGATACAGTCATTTTATTTTATTTTTCATTTTAACTTTTGGCAGCGTATGATCTCTCAGCTCTGCCAAGGAGTTTCATGATGCGAGACATGCACACTGCATGGCAGAGTTTAGCTGTAGCTGGCAATGTGACTAACATGTGAAGGATTATTTTGTTACATTTTCTACAGACATAGTTGTTGTTGTTTTCTTTTTCTATTTTTTAAAATTTAAAGGGGAAAATTGAATGTTGTGCTTTGATATTTTCTTTGTATAATTTTATGTGTAAAAATTAAAAAAGCATCAAATTATATAATTTTTTAGTGAATTTGGCTTCATGTTGATTGAAACTCAAAAGTGTTGTAGCAAGCTTGCCATTAAACATATGAACTATAGTATTAAAAAATATATTTGTTGCCAAAATCTGATAACAATTCTGTAGCATAAACTATCAATTACATGCAAAGTGGCTAACAAAGATGAAGAATTACATGTAAGCAATTTGCAAATGTCTCTCTTTGTTCACCAACTCTCAAACTCCACAAATGCATTTAAAAGTCACAACCTACAACATGCCACCCTTTATCCACAACTTTGCCAAATGTATTTAGGAACATTATAAAACACACATATATCATTTATGAAAAACTCTAGCATAAGTGGGGCTCACAAAACACAAACCAAAAATACAATCCAACACAAAAAAATCAAAACAATAAAAAATCATAAGTGCAAATTCCTGAAGGTACAAAAACAATCATAGGTTTTAGTTGCCAACTATTTGTAACTTGTAACTAAAAGGCAT
>Ga0209208_10009411_pt1 | contig 12843 bp, 9 predicted proteins | sample S1TSphfallax_3_FD_187694 | JGI IMG/M metagenome (GOLD analysis project Ga0209208, IMG submission 187694) | Host-associated microbial communities from peat moss isolated from Minnesota, USA - S1T2_Fd - Sphagnum fallax MG (SPAdes) (version 2) | ecosystem: Host-associated > Plants > Peat moss >...
CTTTAGTGTACAAATGATGGTAGAAGTATTGTACATATTTGATTATGTCATCCTTTTCAATGAGTGTTTTCCCTCCATGAAGCAACTCATTATTACAATATGTGGCCTATGACCATTGTGGAATTCAAAGGACTCCCTTGAAGTCTATCCTCGACCAAGGTCCATTTGGTTGACAGAAGGTTTTTTGTGGAATCCAGTTTGTCCATTTTATGTTTCTCCAAGAGCTCTTACGCCCTATTAAGCTTATCCCAAGCTTACACACTTACCAAATCCAACATGAGCTCTTCCTTAGTTACTTCTATGTCTACAAATTGCTTTCTATAAAGCTCTTTGCCTTGCAATTTGAGTTGCTTAATGATTGTATCACTTTCCCTCTTAATGAATAGAATAACTTTAGCCACTTGTGAACAAACTCCTTGATTATTTCCTTATGGCATCCCTTGCTTCCATGCATCTAGTAGTTATTGCTTGGTATCTTTAGTTTGTAGAAATTGAAGGTTGAACTTCATCTGAATTAAACTTTTATGAATTTTCAAGGAAATTTGTAAAAAATTTATAAAATGGTCAGAGATGTGTGCCATTGTAGACCAAATTCCTATTTTGCCTCCCTGTTGTTGGATAGAAACATCAACATAAAATCTATCCAAGCAAGACCAAATTGGAGTTGGAGATCTCCTACACCAAGTGAAATTTTTGTTTCTTATCTTGTTGAATTCTTCCAAATTCCAAGCATCCATTAGACCCAAGTTCATTAAGAATACGTTCCATTTATTGCATTCTCTTCCTCCCATTGTGCTACCAAAGTATCCTTGATTTCAGTCCTCCCTTGATTCCACATTATTGTAATCTCCTTTCACTATCTAGTTAACTTCTAGTAATGAAATGATAGATAGGGTATGCCACCGCCTTGCTCGCCCTATTGTGTAATGGGGTGTGTACACACTCATTATCCCTATCTTCATTGATGGAAATAACTTGGTTGTCACATATTGCACCCAACCTATCCAATGAGAACTCCATGTTTTTCTATCAGTGGTGCAAGTTTGGTTGATGCAATGATTACAGTGCCTCCCTTAAATTGGTTAGACTCTGATGTGTACAATGCATTGTTCCAAAAGCTCGTTCCTCCTTTGAACTCCATTTGACTTGTTTTCTTCAAACAATCTTGCAACCCCACGTGATGTTCATGCAGTAAAATTACCTTAGGTTGAAGTATTATTTTTCTAAAAAAATTACAAATGTCAAAGTGTCGTCTAACACCTTGAACACCTTGGCCAAGACTCTTGATGTTCCAAGATGCAACCACCAAATCATGCTTATTCGTTGAATGATCGTAAATCTTCTGGCTAAGCCTTAGAGTGTTGCCCTTTTCATACTACTAAAATTTCAAAAGAATTCTTATTTCTTTTTGTGGTTGGTTTTGGTGGGGAAATATCTATGTCTATGACCTCCTTGCCTACCATTGGATAGAGTAGACTAGTTGGATCCTTAATTTGATTCAACTTTTCCTTCCCTCCACCTCTTACTATCATCTTTTCCAATTTTGAGAGTATTGAGAACCATCCAATCTTATCTGATTTTTGTAGTTGAATCTCTTCCCTCTTCACCAAGATGACTATTAACCACATGCAATGTTGAATCTCCTTAATATTTTCCAACCATGTGTAGTATGAAGTAGCACCGCCCCAAGTTTTTAGGGGTTTGGACTTATTATGTTCATTGATGATCATGGAACATAGTTGTAATGAGGTTTCATTCACTAGATGTCTTTTAGCCAAATTCGAGGTCCATCCTATTTTTCCTTCCATGACAGACACATGTACCACTGTAGGGTTTCCTCTCCTACCCTTGAGGACATTCATCCTCTCCTCTTTGTTCTTATTTCTTTCAGAGGCCACCATGATTAGGAAACCTTTCCCTACTTGATTGGTGCCTTTGGAAATTTTCCCAAGAGGGATCACCAAAAGTCGTAAGGTAATGTAGTGGTTCTATACCTTCTTTTCCTTAACATGGGCACTTCTTGGTTGTTTTTAGAATTTGTAATCGAGAGATAGTTCTCTTGCCTTTCATCCTACCCCTTTGAGTCCTACACACCAATTCCATCTCATTTTTTTCTTTAAAAAAAATGGGCATGTCAAATGACTCCTTAGACAAGGTGGGATTGAGAAAGGGGTTTTAGGTGAGTTCTCCTCCTTTGGTTGAACATTTGGGTTCATTAAGTTTTTGTGTGAAGATTGAACTATCATTGATGGTGTTGTTGGAATGACAACTGAAATTGGAGCCTTAGTATATTGAAGAGATGTGTTTGCTTTGAAGATTGTTGCATAACCTACTTTCATCGCTTGAGTAAGCTCTTATGAAGGTGACACATTTGATGGAACCTTAGATGCCTAGAGAATTGGAATGTTGCCTTGCATTTCCTCTTCCTATAATTAAGGGTTGGCATCCATTCCTTTTGTTCTAGTAACCTTCTTGGAGTTCCCAACTTGCACCCTTGGATTTGAAGCTAGTAATAGATTTGAAAGGCTATGCACTTGTTTTGGTTTCTCCTTGATGTTGTCCCCTTTTTGAACCTCTTGCTTTCTCTCTAGTTCTTCTAGGTCAATTGTAGCCATTGGAGAATTTGGTTTATTGATTCATGTTGTTATCTTCCTAAGTTACTTTCCAAGACCACGGCTTTTATTGCTCCACACCCTCCATATTATCATGGTCCATAACCTCTATGGGTGGTTCAAAATTCACTTGGGGCCTTAATACTTTGGGTCCCCAAGAATTTTTAAACTTGCCTTTGGATTGGTTTTGCTCTTTATTACCCTTGTGGAAAGGTATAGGACCAAACTATTTGGAATTGGATGATTTTGATTAATATGTAGGTCTACCAGCTACAATAGGGGTATGCTTTGTTTGTGAAGGGTGAAATTACAGGGGGTTTAATTCTATTTTCTTTTCTTTTTTTTTGTTTTTTTTCCAATTTACAAGCTTTAGCTAAATGTCCCAATGCATGACAATGGTTGCATTGATTGGGCAAACCACTAAAGAGAAGCTTGTGTTACAAGTTTTCTTGAAAACTCTCTCTTAGTTGACAATTTTTTCAAGTATGTTTTCTATATCCCCTACTAGTAGTCTAACCCAAGGACTTGCAATATTTGATAGGTATGTGTTAGATAGCTTTACTTGAAGAACCTTGCCAATTTTCCCCACTATGATGCGGAGACAAGTTTCATTTTTTAAGTACTGGCTCAATCCTAAGAATTGAACCCACAATGGATACTGCAGTAAAACAATTGATTCTTCATTGTTTAAGGAAAATATTACGTGCCAAGTTGAGAACATTACATTCATTCATTCATAATTGAAAGAATTTTTGAGGGCATGCTTGTTACCAACTTTAGAAGAAAAGGTTGCTTCAAAGAAACCGTTTCCTATTTGAGCAAAATTTTGAAGAGATTTGTGCAAATTCGTAAAAGCCCAAGTTTGAAGAGCTTTAAGGCCTGGATTTGTACCTTGCACTTGGCCAAAAAATGTGACCTTCATTGTTGCCTGTTAAAATTGCTTGAACATGTAGCGGTATTCTTCTCTAATATCTATGATGATGACCTTTTCTTCACCATGTGGTTCTTTTGCAAAGTCGTTGGAAGGTTTTGCTCCAATTCCATCCTTCACGTCTACCTCTCCAAGCATTCGAGCTAACCTATTTTCAAAGGGCATTGGTGATGGCGGAACTACCTTTGAAGTTGGAAAATTGAAATGTGTTGAAGTAGCATTTCTGAAATTCTTTTCTATTGGATAGCCTCCACCTCCTTTAATTTCACTACCCATTGTAGAACAAAAGTTCAAATTAAAATTCATAAAAACTAGTTTAATTTGCCTAGATGCTTAGGAAGGAAATGTTTTTAAATCTAATGAAAAACATGATTATGGTGTCACAACGCAACCTGAGAGCATTGGGTGTTGCTAGGGCTATGAAAATCCCTTTGTCATTTTACTTTCTGCCATCATTGGTCTATCCATTGTTCCACTTTGCTTTTTACAAATTCTTAGCACTCTACCATTTGAATTACATCCCCAGTTGCATTACTACTCACTATAACCAACTAAGCTATTCCAACACCAACTTTTTATGTTCATGCTTTATCATCTAAGCTATCTTTACCAATGAACTACAACTTCACAAGTTGTTAACTTTTGTCAACTTTTTTTTATTTCATATCTTACACTGTATATAATAAACTTATGTAAATAGATGAGATGATAATTTTAAAAATTTTAATAGGTAACTTAACAGGTAGGAGGTGTATTGGCCATTTAACTACCTACCAAATTAATTTAAACCTAACATACCCACCCATCTACTTACCTACCTACCATAATATTTAACTTTAAATGATTTAAGTACCTAGTATGAAAATTTGATAAGTAAATAACTACTATGGTACTTAGGTGCCATATTAGGTAGTTAGGTAGGTAGTTAATTAAGTACCATAGTAGATAGGTAGATATGTAGTAGGTACCATAGTAGGAAGAAAGGTAAATACCTAGGTATCATAATAGGTAAATAGGTTATACATATCATAGTAGGTAATTAAGTAGGTATTGTACCTAGGTATTTACCTTCCTACTATGGTACCATAGTAGGTTTGTGGTATAAATGAAATTTAAATTCCTACATAATATTTCACACTACTATAACAATAGATTTGCATTTCACATGCATATGTTCACTATTCATGTCTTAAGTTTCAACAAACTTAACATTACCATTCATTCCAACATCATATTCATGGTTATTGCATATAACTAGATTCTGCACTTCAAAATACATTGTAAAAAATTCAAAAAACAAAACTACAATTCATTTCATCATAATTTAATACTACCAAAAAATCACACAAAATATAAACATAAAAATCATCGTAGAAGTTTGTGTTTTTTTGTATTACTGAAAACATGAATCCAAATTATAACATAATCCCATGTTTTGTTGAAAAAATCCAAAAAACACTTAAAATCTATGTTATATCAAAACATTGTTTGTGGTTTTCTATTGTAAGTACCTATAGTTCCTCCTCCTCTTCTTTAAACTTTGTGTTTCATCTTCTCCTTCTTTTGTTTTCCATAACTCTAACTTTTTGAACTATCCCAAGTCACATAATCATGACCAAAACAACAAGAATTCAAAATTCAAATTAACAAAGTTATCTTATCAATCCCTATCCTAACTGCCTTGTTCATCCAAAATCACATACTCATTCTACCCCTTTAACAATTTGTAGGTGGAACTAATCCCATCACTAATAGTTATGGACTAGTTGTTTTCCTAAGAACCTTGTTTTAATTTATAACCTAGTAATAACTTAATAATAGGTTAAAAATAATAATGTTATAGTAGCCTACAAGTAGCTTACTAATTGCTACTTCTACCTTAGGTTATTCTACCTAGATTATTTTATGCAAGTTATTATTAGTTATTATAGGTCTTTCAACCCTATGTTATTTTAAACTATTTTACCCTAGGCTTGTTAAGGCCATCCAATATACTCTAGGTTTGGAAATCAAGAAGATTAAGGGTAAAGATTCAAATAGACTCCTTACAACATAAACATGACAAAGTGGCATGTAAATTATGCCTAGAATAATGCAAATAGATTATTGATTTCTTCAAAATGAAGTAAAGAATTAACAAACTTCATGTAGCAACTTGAAAACTTTGTTGGTTCAAACTTGTGAAGCAAATATAATTTTAGAAAATCACATATTACTACAATTTAGAAAGAAAACTTCAAGGATAGAATAGATTTCCCAAAACTCTTCGCATTAAAGAAATAAAACAAAAAATGCCTACTTGCTTTTACCAAGTTTCCTTGGAGAAACTTGCATAAAATAGTTGCAAATTGTGGAACATTAGAAAGTTAGAAACATTTCCAAAAAAATTCTAGAACTAAAAGAAATTGAAAAGGTAATATTTTTTACCTTTTAAAATCTGAAAATAAACTATGGTGACTTATTAAAATTTTAATACTAAATATATATTATATTAATTTTGGTAACAAATTTTAGTACATTTTTTCAATAATGAATTCAAATAAAAATTTAATATTTTTTAATAAGCTTTTTACATTTCCCAAAAATCTTGAAGTTTATTCTTGCCTTTAACAAGGTTATTCAAGCTATTCAAAGCCATTCTATTTGAAGCTATTATAGGTTATTCTAAATTATTCAAGGTTCTTTTAGTTTAATTTATTTAAAACCATTTTAGGTTATTTTAGGTTATTTTAGCCTAGGTTATTTTTACATTACTAATAATCTAATTTGGATATCTGAGAATTATTTATAATATCTTAAAGTAGAACTATTTATAATAACTTATAATATCTCATACTTAAATAACCTAAAATAATCAAGAGTTATTTTACTTTAAACTATTCTAAATTATTTAAAATTATTCTAAGAATATTCTAATATATTATAGTTTTAAATAGTTTAAGGTGCAATAAAATAAAAAATCTAGAATAACTTAGGATAAAATAGTCAAAAATAATATAAAATAATCTAAGGTAGAATAACATATAATAACTTTTAAAATCATAGGTAAAATTTAGAGCGGCTTGAAAATAACCTAGAATAACATAAGACAATTTACAATAGCTAGGGTAAATAGGCTAAGCCACATAACTAGGATAGGAAAAAATGTTCATAATGATGCAATGATAGAAATTATCATTTGTTGAAAAAATGATGCAATGTTTAAAGACTTAGATTTTCAATGTGAAGATGAAAAGTTCAAGTCCTCACATTTGAAAAGCTTCTTAAAGACATTTTTATTAATTAGTTAAGCTTCTTCAATCAAGAAAGTTTCATTGGTTTTGTTTTTCTTGCATTATCCAATTGGGTGTTATTCAACCGATTCTTCAAAACCATGACAAAACAACATGTATTTTTCTCATCATTTGTATTTGCAAGATTTGCAACTCTAATTCAAAATCCCTTTTTATCAAAATGATGAGGTTGACCACAAATCTCTAAATTTCAAATTATAGGACTGCATTTATAAAAAAGGTAGCATGGAGGGCATTTGAAAACAACCAATATCTGTAGGTTTGATTCAAATACATTGCTTCACCATGTGAAGAATGGTATCACAAACCATTTTGCGAATTACCCATGTATATGCATCCAACACATGATATTACAATTCTTGAACTTTTTTGTTTCCTATAACATAAATTGATAACATCTCCATATTCTAGGGTTTCTTGACATAAGATTACCTTGCTTGCAAATAGTCTTCATCAAAGTTTTGAGTTTGCAAAGGATTGAGAACCTACTTGTACGAAAATGTCAAACATCTAAGCAGATTATCAAATTTCAAAGAATTCAATGTAACCAACAGTTAGGTTATTTTCCGGTTCTCAGAAAATCTATAACCACTTGATAGGTTATCAAGGTAGACAACCTTATTGATAACCAGGTCGAAAAAGCAATAACCGGCCAACACTGGTGTTCACAGTCTTCACTTCCATTTTTCTGTGGGATTCTTTGTCCTGGTGATGATATTATTGTTCTGACGCTTTGACGACAGGACTGAAATCAGCATTTGCGTGATCAGCCATAGTCCTCTTGTAGCGAATTCTTTGCAAGTCCGTGCTCCAGCTATTGATATGTTCATACTTTCATCGTGCAAATGGAGAATTGTCATGGTGGAAAATGAGCACAGCTAGCTGTTGTGCATTTGTCACGTAAAAGGTGCTTTGCTCTTTCACGCCGTCGTGTTGTGCTGACGTTTGCCTTCATTTCCTACGTCTTTTCGAGCTACCATCCCCTAGAGTTTGCAGAGACTTTCCTGAGATTTTTCTTGTGGGATCTCACTTTACCATCATCTTCATCGTGTATTCTTTTTGGCCGAGTAGTTATAGAAGAATTTTCCCCAGCTCTTTTGGAACACTTTCAGAATCATTTTCGAGATTTCCAGTGGATTCCTTTTGATGGATTGGTTGCTCACCTGCCACAGAAACATCTTCCTGGCCCCCACGGAAGAGTCCACTAAGTTATAGAAATGGCTTCTTTCTTGGAAGAAATGACAGTACCTAGTAAACATGTTCACCTTCCAACCCTGAAAACATTCTCTGCCATCGAATACTCACTAGGTCGAACACAGATTCCTCCTCTCTAATTGAATTTAAGAGTTTGTCAATAGAAATCTTTACAAATCTGCTTGCAGGGAATCACCAACATTCCTCTAACTGGAAGTATTTTGCCTTTCTGAAATCAGTTGAAAACTGATATGTACTCCACATACACATTTTCGCAGCTGCAAAGCATTTCGAATTGGTAGAGACGAATCATAGTGATCCATGCACTATTGTAAAAAAACATGTGTGACTTATGTGCAAATCGGAAGAAGGAACCAATGTATTTGAATGGAAAGCAGCAGCAGCAGCAGCTGCAATCAAGGCTGAGATCCTGTTTGAAAGTTTGTTTGAAATTCTTTCTTGCCAAATGTGATAAAACAGACTGGATTCATTATGATTTTGTGTGCTGCAACTAATCTGCATTTCAATTGTGATTAAACATTTGAAATCCACAGTTGATTCATGTGGAACTTGCTTTTGTAGGATTCTCATGTCAGCTGCATGTCAGCTGCTTCTGTTGTGGTCCTGTTTGAGTTGTTTTGTCCTTCTCAGGTCATGCACATTGTTCAGCCCCACTGAAAATGGGACATCACAGTTCCATTGTTCCTGATCAAGTTGTTTTGTCCTTCTCAGGTCATGCACGTTGTTCAGCCCCACAAAAAATGGTATATCACAGTACCAAGTCACACTGCACAGTTTTGTAACAGTACTTTTAACCTAGAAGTTGTGCAGAAGCACAACATCTGACATCAAGAGTTTTCTGACACGATATGAGATTGTTGTGGATTTTCTATTATTTCATGACAAGGAACCGAGTTTCCTGAGAAACATGGTGGTTGTATTTTTTTATCATTTCATGACAAGAAACTGACACACAAACCTGACATCAAGAGTTTCTTGAGACATGAGATTGTTGTGACTTTCCTATCATTCTCATGACAGGGAACTGGCAAGATTATTTTGCAGAATTGTACATCATTTGACAAAATCTGAAGATGATTGCATTATGAAGACAAAATCAGCTTTCTTAGAAGCACTGACACAAGGACATTGACCAGGACTGAGATTTAGCTCACTAACTGGGAAATGGTTGGAACTGTCTTTATTGGGTGGGATGAATAGCAGCAATATACAAAGTTGAAAAACTGCAAGACAAAAAAACTCTCAGTGCACTTCATGTGGCAGTATTTTGCAATCATGGTACATGCTGCCATGGATGAGGTGAGCAAAATGCAAGTTGTCTGACATTATAGTTCCTAGAGACTAAAATCAAGTCTGCATTTTCACAATGCACACAGTCTGCAAGTTATATGGAGATTGTATCATCTGAGTTTCACCCTCCTTCAGGTTGCAACTGAGCCTGAAAGAAAGATCTCTAGTACCAGAAAACCTGCATCATTATCAAATCATCAGTGATTTGTCATTGCATTTCAGCCAAAACAAGTATTTAGCCTAATTAAAAACCAGTATCTGAGTATGATCACAGTAACTATGATCTGAGTAGGTATACAATCTGCATAGCAAATGTCCAATATTCACCCATGCAAACATTCTGTTGAGTACCCATTTTGTATGTGAAATAATCTGAACATCACCTTCATCTTGATGCTTAAACAATAGAATTGTCCATGGATTCTGGAATTGATGGTTTGAGGAAATTTTTGAGCACATCTTTTCCCATAGCTTTTACAATGCAGGAAAATTACTTCTGCAGAATGAAAGAATTCACTACAAAGGTATTTGACACCCAAGAAATCCTCTAAATTGCCCACTTATTTTGCAGCTGCAAACTTGCTGTGAGCATCATCATCCATTCTCTATTTGTAGCTGGACAGGATTCAATGGCCACCTCTTCCCTGAGAAGTGTGCCCTTCTACATGTGAGCACTTTGTCTCTACCCAATCTTAATTTGTACATATGAGACACGCCTGGCTTCTCTAGAACATAAAGATCTTCAGAATTTGTGACAAAAATCAGGTTTCATCAGTACATTTGAGACTCATTTTGCAAGGAAGTTGGTTTTTGGGCCTCAAAACTTACAGCTGGTGGTGGTGGATCAGAAAGACAGCAATTAGTATTAAACCAGGAAGTAATTGAATGCAACCATGACTGTGGCCATGCTCTTTAATGCAGTGAAGGATGCTGTCCTCTTTGGTGCCCAGTGATGAGTAATCCATTGGTGCTGCAAGTCTCAAACCTGCAAGGATTGATTTGCAGAGGCGATCATGAACTAGCTCCAATTTCTCATTTGATATCAGGCCAGCAAACTAACTAAGATTACAAGTGTGTTTCATGGCACCATGTTTGCAAATGCTAAGAATCTTCACTTTGATGCACACCAACTTGAAAGAGACACATGTCCCATGCAACTTCTATCATTGCCACAAACAAAACCACATTAGGAGGCACAACCACCAGATGCAGCACAGAGGACAAAAGTAACCAGAGGCAACTCATCACTCATACAGATTGCGCAAGTTGTAGAACACCAGATGTCTCCAATTTCTTATTCGTAATCATCAGGAAAGACAGCTGAAATTTCAAGACAGCATCATGTGGGTTTTGTCAAGAGTCTCAGAAGTTCCAGCTCTAACCTACTTCTGTGTCTTCCAACACTTACATCTCTCTGCCAATAACAACAAAACACTACTCCAACAAAATTCTTTTTCTTTCACCAGCAGTTACCTCCTTAAACAACAACACTCAGCATCAATCTCCACACCAAACATTCAACGCAAAAATGCAGCACACTACTCCCTGACTGAGCATGACAGCATGTCACAGTGTCCTTTACTAAACAAGCCTTAATCCTAATTTTGGATTCTAACCTTTTTGTGTAGGTTCAAACATAGAACATATGAAACCAATTTAACCATTAACTTGGACAAAAGAATTTTATGCTCAACTGGCTAGAACCCACAAACTAAAATTTGTTTTCTTGTACTCATATTCACAAGTTCACAACCTATGAAATCAATTTAATCCTTCACAACAACATTGTGTTTAAGAATTCTGTAGGTGGGACTTTTGCAAGTATCAGACGTTTTTGGTGGCATGGGTGGGATTTTGGCAAGAGCTTTGCATCCAAGTTTATTGAACACTTGAGGTTTGTCAACATGAATAACTGTTCTACTCCCAGGAGCTTGCTTTCCTGTAGAGGACAAAGAAGAAGACCATGAATCGGAGCTGTTTGTGATGATGCCTCATATGTTTTCTATTTGACTTAAGAATCATTGAAGAACTTTGCAAATCTAGTCTTATGGTGCAAGAAAGTAGGTTATTTGTTTTTTCTCCATCTTTCATGGATCATTGAACTTGACAAGTTCAGATTTTTGAGTCCAAGAAATTAAGTCAGGTAGGTTTTCTGTTTGATCTAGTGGATTGGCACAAATTATATTATTAGGGCTCCATGCTGCTATGCACCACCAATGACAATGAAATGACCAAAAAAAAAAAGGGTTTACATTTGAAAACTTTGTTATTTCAGATATATATAGGATTCAAATTGTACAAAATACTGCCCAATTATCATCCAAGGGGAGATTCAATCAGCCACCTCTGTTTTTAATTCATTGAAAATTTGGAAGCAATTAGGGTGGATAAACATTAAATCAGCTAAGTAAGTGGGGATTACATCTTTGAATTAAAGTATTTAAGGGAGAAGTTTTTATTGAAAGCTAGCTTAATCTCAAAGCAAAAAAAATGTTAATTTCTTGAAATAATCTCAACATATTCAAATGAAATAACACATATTTATATTTGTATGAAATTACATGTAAACATGTGTATGAAATTGGAAAGACATAAAGATTCTATTTTTTTTTTGAAAGGACACAAAGATTCCAAAATACATTGAAAGAAATAAAGTGATTTGTTTCTCTTTCAATATCTTAGGATCCATAAAAACATTTTGAAACATTACAACTTGTAAAATGTTTATTTTTTTAAAATTTCAGTTTGAAATCGACCTTTAATAAATTTACAATTTGAAATTTTCTTTTTGTACAACTTACAACTATAGCACATCCCATCTAAACCAGCTCCAATGAAATCATCATCACTAGAATTTTCAAAAATACTAAAAATTTGGGAAATTATTGACTAAATATGCCAAAAATTTTAACATAAAAAAAAAGACAAAAAGAAACTTCATGTGGTGACCATAGACTACACTTTTGTGCCTCACAAAAGAAGCATGAATTAACTACATACTTATGTAATAGACTATGTTCTTATTAGTAATATTCTATATGCCAAAAACTGGAGAATTCAAAATCCAATTGGTGACCCAAAAAAGTCAACATAAATAAATAATTTGGTAGCTAATTGTTGAAGCCATGTAGGTGCTATGTTAATAGCCAAGAATTTTCAAAAATCATGGGCAGCCATGTGTAATGAACATCAATCTTTAATCAAGAACAACACTAAGGTGACTGATTTGCTTGCACATCACAAGCCAATGTCTTGCAAGTGGGTGCATAAGATCAAAATAACATTTGCAAGAGAAATAACCAAGTACAAAGCTCAACTGGTTGCCCAAGGTTTCACTCAAACCTAGGGTGTTGATTATGATCAAACCTTCAGCTCGGTTGTAAAATTTGAGTCCATCTGAATAGTTCTTTCTCTTTGTGCACAACAAGACATGAATATTGGGCAATTTGACATTTGCACTACATTCCTCCATGGCAATTTGGATGAGAAAAATTACATGGTA
>Ga0209208_10009412_pt1 | contig 12843 bp, 8 predicted proteins | sample S1TSphfallax_3_FD_187694 | JGI IMG/M metagenome (GOLD analysis project Ga0209208, IMG submission 187694) | Host-associated microbial communities from peat moss isolated from Minnesota, USA - S1T2_Fd - Sphagnum fallax MG (SPAdes) (version 2) | ecosystem: Host-associated > Plants > Peat moss >...
TGTGATTCAAGGGTGTAAGGAAGATGGAAAGAACAAAAAGCTAAACGAGGATAAAAAGGGAGTTGCCAAGCAGAAATGGGCATGTTTTTGAGTGGAGAGAAGGAGCTTGTAGCGTAGATAGTTGCTGTGTTTTCTTCTGCTGCGCTAGTAACTATGTGATGGCCGGCTCTGTGTTTTGTTTAGAACTAGGATTGATCAAAGGTTGATGTTGAAGGTTGATGACGCTTAAAGGTGGTCTGAGCTGTAGAATTAGAGGCATGTAGAAAATTGCATCTATAGGGGTTTGGGAAGAACTTACTTGGGTCATCTAGTGGGTGAATCACAATACTGGAGTGGGAGCCAAAAACCTCTTTGTGGGTATCCTTGGGATTGGGCAGAGTATGTGAAAGGGAAATAGGATGGAGGAAATCACAGACATTATTCATAGATCCATACCTCTCATAAAATTTAATCCCCTTCTTGAGTAGTTGCAAACCAACTTGGTATATCTTCAATTGTTGAGAAGAACCCATAAGTTGATATGTGTCAAGTATTAGCACAAGCATTTCTGTGAAGGGGGAAGAGGGGATTTAGCAGCTCATCACAGACCGAATGAACATTGAGAGCTCTGACTTCAAGCCAGACCCTACTAACATTTTACGTTCACAATGTAGGAATGTTGTTATCGCTAGCAACAACTAAGGATTACTATGATTGTAGCATATTTAGATAGGTGGATGGGTTTGCAGCTTTGTAGGAATTGTTCAATGATGGAGGATCAGGAGTTGTAGAATACTAGAACCAGACTATTGTAATGCTGCCTACTTAACAACAGAAAAGTTACTGACTCTACATCAGTAGTAAGGTTGTGTGACAAGTAGATGTGTTGTGGACCCTCTCTTTTTGGTTATAGTGGCTCCAACTCTTTAGGTTCTGAATCACTTCATGACCCAACAACAAAGAAAAATCAGATGGATCACAATTTGAGGATACTAAATTTGGCTTTTGCATTTATGAGGGATCATGCTAATCTCATTCAATTCCCATGAGATTTTTTCAATTGATTTTTATCGATTCATTCCAGTTGAAATCTGTTTATTTAAACAGACATTTGCCACTTAGGCTACATTAACTAGCTAGAGAGAAAAACAAGAAAGTTTTGGGCATTTCCAGGCTAATATTATAGGCAAAGGAGGTCCCTCCCAAATTTAAGTCTAGTGTGAAGAAATACAAAATCACAAAGGATTCCTACTAAGTTATCACACAGGAGTTCCCAGGGAATTTCATCGAGGGATCTCAAGGGGAGAGTTTCACACTTGGTATATATGTGCAATGCAGTGGTAGACAAATTCCAAGGGCTATTAAAGTACTGTTGTATTCTCAATGGATAAAAAACCTTCAGCAACTCGACTTAATGCTTCATAATATTCTTCCAAGTACATGTAAGACTTTCCAATTTAAACTGTTCCAGGAATGAAATGATTTCTCTAGAGTGAAAAACTAGCATTCAAGACAAGATTCTAACTGCAGTGTACACTAGAGCAACCAAGGTTGTTGCTAATGGCTTGCCAGCAAGTCACGGACCACATTTTACAGGCATGAGAACTCACCACATTACATTGAAAGAGATGGAGCAAGATGATGTGAAATAGTACTAGGGTACGGGCCTGGCGCTATTGAAGCTCAGGGGTATGATTTCAAAGCTAGTCCTAAACAGCTAGCTAGCTATTTCTATATTCTAAGCGCCCCAGTAACCAGGTTTCTGCAACACGGAGTTCAAAAACTCGATCTGATTGCCATCCAATTTTTGAGGAGAACTTATAGTGTAATATCCCCCTATCACATTTGAGAATAGTGATCCTGGAGCAGCTTGAACAATGTTGCTGCCACCTCCCGCCAGTTGCAAGCCTCGTGAATTCATGGGCATAGTACTAGTACTGGACTGATGCTCGTACATGGAGCTGGTGGCTGAAGAATGTAGACTAGTTGACACCATGACATGATCTTGCTGGAGATTCATCATCAGACCTGCAGTACTAGTAGCTGGCGTTGTGCTAGCAGCTAGGAGGTTCTTGCTTAAACTCGACCCGGCGTTGAATGATCCATGAATATTCTGTCGCTCGCGCTGATGATCCAAGTTGGACAAATAATGTAAAAAAGTCGGCAAATGTGGTGATGTGGTTGTTGTGGTATTGGGAGGAAGTTCTGTCATTGATCCTAATTGCTGCTGCAGCACTGGCTGCTGATAATTACCATAGCTGCTCATAGATCCCACTTTGCCTCCAGCTCCTGTCATTTGTGATGATAGCAGGGAGAGTTGCTGTTGGGTCGTTACCAAATTTTGTAATGTACTGGGAAGGAGAACGTTCGACTGTACTACTTGCGTCATGTTGAGTGCATTTAGCCCAGCGCCCGCCGCTGGCGAAAAGTCGCCGCGGGAATCACGAGGCTGCAGCCCGTCGCTGCTGCTCATGCTGCGCTGCCTTGTGCGATGCACTTTCTTGCGGGTACCACCACCGACTGGAACGTTCCGGAGAGTGCCTCCTACCGTCCAGTAGCGCTGACAGTTGCGGCAGAAATGTCGTGGTTGGTTCACGCTGTAGTTATTATAGTAGCAGAATTTGGTGTTCATGGACTGGCAACGCGGGCACGGGATGGGCTTCATGACGGGCCTCTCTGCAGCACGCATGCACCCGCCGCTCCCTCTGCTGGTGGTCACTGAACCCGCGAGCTGTTGGGACTGCTGCTGATCGCCAGCTGCGGCCGATGATACTGAGTCCCCCGAAGCCTGATGGATTAGATCATGAGGATCGACCAACTCCTCCTGTTCGCAATGGTTCATTGTAGCTAAATGCATGATTACCATGAAAGTCAGTGGCTAGCTCTAAGCTTGCTATAATCTGATCGACAGCTTCACCGAACTCAGCTTCTTCCTGGTCGATGCTGCTGCGGCTTTCATCACTTAAGATCCGCCCTTAATTAGGCTAGTCCCTGAATGCAACCCAAAAGCGAGAAGATTCAAGCTTGATGAGAAGACATGACAAAGAACTTCTGACAAGTGCTTGCTAATACACTTTAGAAGGCTTTTCTCGAGAACTCGTGAGGGGAAAGGCCTTGTACACTGCAGGATGCAATGCTACTTCCTAGAGGAAATCAGTCGAGACGGGAACTGCTAGTGAGTACTACTCTAAACGAATACCTGAAGAAGAAAATCGAAGAATAAAAATAAAAGCTGGCCAGAGTCCGGCTCTTCCGAGGCTCGAACAGTTTGGTGAGATGGGCACGGCCTTCCCCGTCGTCGTCTCTTGAAAAGAAAGGAGATTCAAGGAAAGAAAAGTGAATGTCCTCTGAACTCTGTAAAGGAAAAACTTGTACTAGCAGATTGCAACGTCTTTGTATGCTGACAAAGAAGGTAACAGGCTTTTGGGAAGCGACTTACAGCGAGCATGAAAACCGAGGGACAAAAGGTGTCGAGAATCACGACCGCTAGTAGCGTTGAGAACTATTTGCATCGGTGTTGTGCGCGCAGCACAAACCAACACGAAGTCGATATTGCTATGTATATATTATATATATACCTTTGGCGCATATATATAAAGCCAAGAGCACACTCAAGATACAGCTCTCGACATGTCTAGGTTGTGAACTCTAGTACTCAGTACTTAACAAGACACTAGTAGAATCAAAGAGAGTTGCTTACAGCACGTGTCATCCAATTAGCTCCATCGATCCGTTTGCACTTGCTACCACGTCGCTGCAGCTACTGAGTTTTGGATCCTGTTTGAGAGCACGACGGATAGATCATGCTTTCCACCGCTGCTCTCTAACTCTTCAAAAGCTTTGAGTACCCGTGAGTTCCTCAAGAGTAGTACTAATTTATCTGTGGTGGCCGCCTGCAGCACATAACAGGAACAAGTCGACATGATCAATCGATTGGGCTAATTCATTAGCGGTTTCATTCACTTGTCGATAGTTATTGCCACTGATCATCACAACGCCCCCGCATGTACCAAAGCTCTGGCTGCAAGAGTAGAGAAATTCCAACTATGCCGACCAGAACTAGTGCCCAACATCTTCTATCGTCCGTCGCACAACTGCTGAGCTACTTCACCGCTGCAGCAGTGCACCCACTTGCGTCTAGATCTCTCTTCCCTCGAGCTAGCTAGCTTACATCAGGAGTGAGGTCAGTCATAGTTGTACCAAGCTAGAAACTCAATGAAAATCCCAGCGGTGATCACAGAAGCGAGAGAGTTCGAGTAATTTGAGAAGTGGTCGAGATCAAGGAAGAATTAAGGAAGCTTTAATATTCAGGTTTCGGTGAGCATCGAGAGAAATAATATATTGAGTTTAATCAAAGTCGAGAGCTCCACGTACACTTCTATTGGCGAGAGTGACGTTGGCCGAAGAAGTGCATGACGAGTGGAGACGGAGATAAGCCACGATGTTATGTTACAAGTACGTAGTTGCTGTATTCATCACTCTGAAATTCAATGGAGGTCAAAGTGATCACCTTATCAGATCTTTCTAAACCACCACCAGCAGGTGATGTGCCCTGAAGAGGAGACAACGACTTCTGCAACAGGTTCGCGTTGTTGTTGCTTCACAGTAGTACTCCACAGATAGAAAGAATCCCAGAATTTCAGGCTAATAGTTTCTTCACAGACGATCACTGCGCCTTCAGCGTCGACTCTTTCCACCAAATTTTGTCAATTCCTACCCCGCAACAATAAGTGTAACTAGCTTCCTCGGCCATAGAACCTCGACCTCTACTAGATATGACAAGATTTTCCACTTCCACTACAGCTACAGCAGCGACCGGTATATTAACTTGAAGAAAACGTCCAGACACCTTACTAGAACTGGAGTGGCAAAAGAGACCAGAAGCTAGCTACCTAGCTAGCAGATTTTACTAGTACTCTACCAAGTGATGAGGAGTATGGCTGCTGAGAGGAGAACGCAAGAGGCCGGAAGAAGAAGAAGCAGAAGAAGAAGACATTAATAATATGATGATGTATAATTATTATTATCAGTACTAAATTCATGAGCCGCTGCCGCGCGCTGGGTCTGTATAATTATGTCCTAGTACTTACTTGATCTGCTGCTAGCTGCTGCTAGCTGCTGATGATGATGATGATGAATCAAAAGCTGTGAGCGAGCTCTCGCTAGGTGATAATTCAGCTGGAAACTAGAATTTAAAAGCTTGAATCAAGAGAGCAAGTTACTTGTCAGCTCCTGCAGGAATCATGGCTGGCGAAGGGGATCTGCAAACTAGGATAAGCATGCACATGAGGTTCCTAAATATATTGAGCTCCTCCTCCAAGCTCCTATAACTCTTAAAGTCCTCCTGATCCCCATCCCCACCACTACTGCACGTAGTTCTGGCCCCTCTACCTCCAGATTCCCATATTGAACCGTAACAGCATGCATGAAGCCCATAAGACAGCAGCAGCAAGCATCCCATCAGCACAGTCTGGACTCTGAAGCCTCAGGTGTCCAAGAAAAGGTTCTTAGAGAGGACGAGAGAGAGACACACACACACACAGACAGACCTAGGGTTTGCCAGGGACCTACACTGGTACCAGATGTGGATGAATGAACCAAGCTTGACATTGTCTATAGAGAGGCATACAGGGAAGGAGAGTGGATGATTTTTTGAAGGCCATCCGTTTTTCTGTTTTTAAAAAAAAATTCTCCAAAACAAAAATTTATATTACTGCTTGTTACCAGTGTAGGTGCTGGTATCTCCAGCTTCGGGTGAACGAGCACTCGCACTGGTACCCTGAGTTTAAACAACCCCAAAATTTCATCTAAATTGTTTCTAAATGTTGTAAATTTATTCCGTATAATATTTAGAAGAAATTTGGATGAAAATTTGGGTTTTTCAATTTATAATGTTTAGCAGAAATTTAGGTGAATTTTGAGGAACTGTTTTCAATTTATAACATTTTGAAGAAATTTAGATGAATTTTGGGGAACTTTTTTTTCCATTTACATAACATTTTGAAGAAATTTAGATGAATTTTGGGGAACTTTTTTTTCCATTTACATAACATTTTTGGAGAAATTTAGATGAATTTTGGGGGTTTTAGTTTTTACCCTGGTACCAGTGTGGGTGCTGTTTCACCCTGGCCACTCTCTGGAAAGCCAAGCCTTTTGCCTTAGCATACCAAGGGACAGTTGAGTGGATGAAAGGGCAGTGAGGAAGGGATGAAGAAAACACTCACTGATGCACTCATTGCTCATAATAGGACATCCACTAGCAACTCCAGTGGTTCTTCAGTGTAAGAAGAGCTGGGATTTGCCATGCATGGAGGGAGGGAGAATGAGCCATTCATTCATTCATTACTTTCCCCTACTTATACGCCCCACCCCCTCCTCCTCTATACCTTGAGCCCCTCTCGTCTTGTCTTGTCCTGCCCTCCCCATCATCAGACTCAAAACTTCTCATCAGCTCATCATCATCTCTTTTGACTTACACCCTCATCAATTGTGTTCTGATCTTAATCATGAGGAGCAGCAGGGTGGGGCCATGAAGGGAGAGGAGGAGCATTGGGACAACACCCATCACCCCACATGATGTCGCCATCATCCTGCATGCACTTCACAGTAAGTGCAGGTGATTTATTCTTTTTGTGGCAAATTCTCGGTATTTTTGGAAATGTTTTAGAATGGAAAAATGTGTTTTCTGTTCATTTAAATTTCGTTATTTCAGAAGAATTTTCTTTTGCTATTTTGGTGATTCTTTTTCTCAAAATAGCTTAAATAACTGCCTGGAACTTCATATTTGGGTATTATAGATGTGCAATTATTTATACATGATTCATGGCCTCTTCCCCTAGCAAAATGAAGACACTATCCATTGAGCTCAGGAAAACCTCAAGACAAGGTTTGAACTTTAAACTCAAGGGGAATCCATAGCTGCAAGTTGTTCACAGCAATCCCCACATTTCCCCAGCAAACAAACAGCCACCCCACCCCATACGCTTGTGTTTTGTCTTAAGCTGATGACTAGCAGAGGACTGACTGAGTTCCTGTAGGGCCCCATATGTTGGGCTCCACCACAAGAGCAATTGTGCTCCTTCAAAGTACTTCATATAGTTGCCTACTCCTGCTGCAGTACATTGTTGCTGTAGATATACATAACAATTTGCTATTCACACTTATTGTGTTAAGCCAATGGGTAAGTTGATGCTAGGTTTTGTTGATTTTTGGGTATGAATACTTAGCATTGTCAATGATGTGGCACCAGGGCCACCCTGGTCGACAGATGGTGTTAAACTGATGTTAGTATTTGTGAGATCCAACACTACTCAAAAATTTAGGTTTTGTGATGGTGTGAATCCATCATCACAAAGGTAAGTTGTTTTTTTTGGTATTCTAATTTAACTTAACACTGACCTAGGTGTGAATGGACACCGCATTGTTAACTAACATTTTAAGTTGGTGCTAATTTTAATATAAAATTTTATAAAATTTATGATGGTATCTAAATGTTAAGCTGCCTAACACTACATACACTAGCATCAAGTCTGAATGATACCGCCCACCTGCCAGCAGCAAACAGTGTACTCCACATTGTAATGGAGTCTTTAGTTGCCACATTTTCTCATATTTTCATCAAAGGACCATGGACTCATCCACTCCAGCCCCTCGCCTTCCCCTTCTCCCCCAACCAATTTCATTAAGTTCCAATATAAAAACCTTGTGAAAGAGAGTGACTTGACCAGGATTCCAGGCCTGGGCCCAAGTTCTGTAGCCCATCCCCTAACATGGCATCTAGGCTTGTACCATGTACTGTTTACTGACCTTTTTGGAAGCCAAAATAAATACCAACTTGGCCACCAACTTTGTGAAAAAGATGAAGAAAAGAAAATTCAAGGCTAAGCAAAACCCATGGAACAGAACAAAGGTTAGAAGTTAGAGCAACAAAAAGCCAATGATCTAAGGAATTTGGCCAAGTTGAATATTGTTGCCGGGTATATAAACAGTATTGGTTTGGTATCAGTTTTGAACATACCAGCCTGGTCTGGATATCAGATTGTATTTTATTTTCCATACCAGGCTGGTATTAGTATTGGGTACTTTTTTGAACTTTCATACGAGTCTGGTCGCGCTATTGGGTCCAAGACTGATATTTGGCTGGTATGAAGCAGGTTTATATGTGGTATTAAGACTGGTATAAAACTAGTAGTACAAGACTCGTAAAACCTCAAGTCGTTACCAGGCTGATCTAGGTATAACGCTTGTATTGCCTTAGCTCATACCAGACTGCTCGGGTCCTTGCTACCAGTGTTGCTACAAGGTGCAAGCCTATATACCAGACCAACACTGGTTGTAACATTATAACATTCTTCTTATTATCCTTTTGTTCCCAACCTACAGGTTACACCATACTTGCTCTTTAACTTCCAGGGCTGTTTGATACTGGATCTCCAATGCAAACTACAGGTCATTTTAGTGCTGTGAGCGAGTCCAGGGAGCTCACCTGTAGCCATGGTGGCTAGGTTTCAATTCTTTACACCTCATGTCCTCAAGAGACCATCTGTTGTTCTCTTTTCCAAAGAACCTTCAGTCCCAGTTTTGACACTTGGAAATTTTCATTTCAGTCCTTCAGGTCCAGGTTTGAGCTTGATTCTTCAGATTTCAAAAGCCATGGTTCCAGTTTTGGTATTGTTTTTCAAATTCAAGAACCTTTGGGCCCATTTAAAAACACAATTTGATTCCACATTACACATTATCCGAGGCTAGAAATTGTATAGGAATCAGATTTTATAACAACTTAAAACTTAGATTTGTGAAGGTAATTAATTTTATAGCAAATTAGATCAGATTATCGACCTAAAACATTTCATTCTAATTGCTAACTTTTCATAAAAAATCAACTTTATTGGTTAAAGAACAAGTCCTATTTTGAAAAACATATATTCATGGGTCTAAGTTTGGTTAAGTTTGATTGTGGTCATTGCAAAAGGCAAGTCCCACAATCCAATCCTAGTCCCAGTTCTTACCTAGAAAGGACTCAGTTCAGATCCAGGTCACAAGAACCTAAACCTCCTATTTTAACACGTAAAACCAGAGAACCTGCCAACACTGGCAAATACTAGCCTGATCATCAAACTCCAGTCCATGAGCCAATCTCACTGCAATCAAAATTTTACAATAGATTTAATTTACATATAGGAAACACAGATCAAGACGCTCAAAAATTTAGTGACATATCAAAATTTAGTGCATTCAACCACAGTTCTAGTACTAGAGGGTTTTCACTCATTTTCCACAGCCTTTCCCAACTGGCCTTATCCACAACCTAATGTTTCCACAAGTGGTAATTTTCAAAGATTCTTTCTCAATCATTGTTGAAACCTCTCAAACTTCAATTTTCAAAGGTTCTTCAAATTGCTGCCATAGTGTCACCATCTTATGGCAACTTAGCCGAAAGGTAACAAGTGTTTGATACATATTTTCTCTAACAATCTAACATGAACAACATCGCATTTGAATGTTTTTAAAGGACCAATTCATGAGTCACTTTGATTTCAATATGGTGACAAGTTCACAAAACTCGGAAACTACTAGTTCTTAGCATTTTCAACCTGCAAGATAAATTATCCCAGATTTTTAATTTTTAAGAACATTGGTAATCATTTAGGTAAACTCTCCAATTGGTCGTAAATTTTTTTTAGGTCTTGGGTTTTTCTCATACTTTTTAACATTACCAACTTAAGTGCTTGTTGCATATCAACAACAATTTGGTTAAAAAAGATTCCACCCTAAAGTGTCGAGTAGAAACTAGAATCAGGCATTACCATCCATATTATGTATGGAATAGAATGATACCAATGGATTCTAATTTTAGTTACAAAAGTCTTCGTTCCAAGATAATTCCATTAGTACAAAGTATTGCTCCAAGTTTCTTCTCAAACCCCGTAATTTCCGTAAATTTGTCATTTGGTCTTTTAGTTGTAACTTAAGTTTCAAGATGACATGCACTCATTTCCTTTTTAAGTGCCAATCTTCAACAAGAAGCTCCAAAGTTTCCAATTTCTATATACTGGGATATAATTTTACTAACATATCATGCAATATAAAGATTTCCTTGAAGACCAATATTGCCAGCTCACCTAATGGATGATCTTGATAACAAAAAGTGGGTCTATCTGGTTATTAAGTGGTCAACAACCAATACAATCATATAGCCATTTGGGCCTTTGGATATCTGATAAATGCATACTTCCCACTTTGTGTTTAGAATTACAATACTTTCAACTACAATTCCAAATTTAGGAATTTTTAAGAATTCTCAATGTAGTTACCACATTAATTCTTTTTTTCACTCAAAATATGATTCAATTATTGCCATATAGGACTTTTTAAAACTACATTTTTCTTGCTATTCAAATGTTTTAATAATCATAGAAGACAGGAGACATTCCCAACTTAGGGATACAACCCTTGATATCAAAGACTGATTCATAGTAATTAATGAGGAAATCCAAAGTTCAATTTAACTTTTTTTGGCAATGGCCGTCTTTGATTGGTGCATGACCCCAAAAGAAGAATTCACACTTTGGCCACTCCCAAAATAAATTATAGTCTTTCACATTGGCCTACCAAGACATTATTAGGTTACAAGAGTAGAACTCTGGGTAAAGGATATCTTGGGATTAAGCGTAGTGCTATTGGGAAAAACTTGGGGAACATGCGCTAACATTGGGAAGTCTACATTTAGAACCTATTGGGAACACCAAAATCACAAGGTTCCAAAGCCCACCCCTCCTTCAAAAAATCTTGGATCTCACAAATTTGCAAAATTAATACTATAATTTTTGCAATAAAAAAATCTTTGTGCAACATAGCCTTGACCTTTTTACAGTAGCTACCAACACACATCTTCAAACAATGCATCACCAAATAATCGACCTTGTATACAACAAACCCACATTGCCTTTTCTTAACAAAAGATTCATTGCTTGAAACAATGTTAAATATATTTTTAATATACTTCATTTGTTCTTTACTAGATTTGACATATACCAATATGTGAGCCAAAAACACAATCACAAATTAGACCATATTTAAATTTCAATGATCTACAAGTTTATGAAGCACATGAATGTGACTAGTGTGTTTGTGAACTCCAATGGCTTCATGATAAATTCATGATGTCCATATTTGATTCCCCCACTTCAGGAATATCATGATCCTTAATCTAGATCAAGTGGTAGCCACCTTTAAGGTCTCTCTTTGGAAATACCTTCAAAGGCTCTGTGGATTAATTGTGAAATTTTTGAAAGGAAATGTCTTATTAAGCTTGTAATGATGATCTTATTAACACCAATATACTCAACACAATATGAGAGGGAAGAGTCTTTCTTTTGGACAATGTTGCTTTACACACACCCCATAAGAAATTACCAAACACTCTGTACAGTTTTTAAGAATGCAATCCAACTATTGTTCAAGTTTTTTTCCATTTTTCTACAAATAAGTGGTGATATGTGTTCTAAAAAACTAAAATGTTCATACTAATTCAAAGAGATGGTTCATCTCCATAACTGAAACTACAAATAGCAAGTCAGTAACAATATTAGGTATAGAATAAATATTATTTTTCCATTTCCACATTTCCAGATTCAACCCATCTTTTAATTATCACTTCAGTATGTTCGAGAAGTTCATGAACACACATACAAAGGTATTGTACATCCTTCAACACACATGCATTTCTCAAGTTGATTTGTAGATAATATGAAAATGCTAGATAATGTCCCCCAACATCCTCCAACATTTTGTCTTCCTATTGTGCTTCGCCATCCCTCGCACCCCCTATCATCCTTGACATGACCTAATCCAAGATAGAACATCTCCTGAACCAAAAAAAAATCCTTGCCTGAAGCTCAAAATTACCAAAGACACCTTATTCTAGACATCCCTCATGTCCTTGGGACATCCTTGACATGTCCTAAAAAAAAGGGATGATGGCATCCTGATGTGTATCATACTCAAAATTTAAACTATAATAATTGAGTTGATCACAAGAAGAGTTGTCAACCTACTAATTCAACAACATGATCCTACAAGCATGTATGCTTTCTAGGAGTATCCTCAACATGGATACCAAAGGTCATGACATGAAGTTATGGGTCCTACTTGCATCCACCCACAAAATTGGATTTACTTTTTATTCAAGCTTGTCACTATATACAATAGTAGGATGATTACCCACCATGTTGTCCAAATTGGTTACATAGATGCTACATCCCTTGATGGGTCCTTTATCCTTGGCATTATTGGTTTCCCCACATTCAATCACTTTTTGGGCTTTCATAATTCAAGGATTGCACCTTGTCGTGTGCATTGAGGAAAGTAGAATAATAATTAAGTAATTAATTAAAGAAAAAACACCCGACAAGGGAACAAGACAAGAAAAAAAAAAAAAAAAACTGAAGTGTAAACAAAAGACAACACTCAAAAACACAAAACTCACAATGAGGAACCCTAAACGGAGGAATCAAGTAACCTAGAACCTATACCTATACCAGAAGCACAAGTATGGTTCCCAAGTGTTTGAAGCCTTTAGGAAAATCTTCCATATCCCCTTGCAAGACGGTGACACTAGAAATCCCAACAACACTGCTTTCACAAATCCTCAAATTGGTTCTCAAACAGATCTCTTCTGTCAAAATTCTAACCTTTTGTTTAGATTTTGAAGCCTTTAGGGAAACTCTTCCATGTCGCTTTGCAAGACCGCACTAGAAGTCCAAACCACACTCCTTGACAAATCTTCAAATTTGTTTCTAATCGGATCTTTTCTTTCAAAACTCTAACCCTTGTTTAGATTTCAATTTAAGCCTTTAAGGAAAA
>Ga0209208_10009413_pt1 | contig 12841 bp, 13 predicted proteins | sample S1TSphfallax_3_FD_187694 | JGI IMG/M metagenome (GOLD analysis project Ga0209208, IMG submission 187694) | Host-associated microbial communities from peat moss isolated from Minnesota, USA - S1T2_Fd - Sphagnum fallax MG (SPAdes) (version 2) | ecosystem: Host-associated > Plants > Peat moss >...
CATCAATGCAAATGTAAAGAACACACACACACACACACACACACACACATTGATTCTTTTGCACATGAGATAACATATGCAGAGTTTTTTCAAAACAAAAGTTGATTGATGATATGCACTTTTAAAAAAAATTCATTGACTTTTTTGGCTGGCCAATAATGCTAAATATTAGGTAGGTATCACTCTTCATTGAGTGTAAAAGAAGAGCTTCCTACTCAATTGTGACAAGTTGATGTTTGTCGCCACATAAGGTTTACACTTTACAACCACTAATTTTCAGTGGAGTTCTAAGAGATGACTCTCCTATGTAATGGCAAAGGGTTGTTGTTTACCACGAGGCCAAGATATCTAAGACTCAAAAGATATCTAATACTCAATGAGAGGAGTTCATGTTTTGCCCCTATTTTGGGGAATGGTGATTTAAATGCAAATGAGAAAGAAAAATACATAAATACTGACATCTTAAAGACGTGCTAAATTTTGGAAGCATGGAAACCTGATCTAAAGTCATGGACAAACTATTCAGTAAGCATTCTATTCCAATTGACAAAATCATTTTGTCATAAAAAATGAGCGACGCACTCCTCTAAGCTTACCAACTATCAAATGGTATCAATAATAAATAATTCCCTAACATGATGATGCCAACATAATTCCATGCTTCCACACACTTACGTTTGCCAAATGGTCAGAGTGTGTGGCTTGTGTAGTTGAGCACATATTGTAATGTAGTTTTAGAAAGTGGATACATTTGTGCAAAAATCCAATTGCCCTAAAAAACTGATGCTTGATTTGTAATTCAGTACAATTACTCAAAATTCAGTACAAATTTGTACAGTACTAAAAATAAAGTACAAATTTGAGTAATTTTATACTGAAAATTTAATAATTAGCCTATCTATCATATGTCCAAAAATTTCAAAACTAACTCAGTGCACCCACCACACTCATTAAGAGCTTTCCAATGCACCTTGAATTTCCCTATAATTAAAATTTTTGATTCTTATTGGATTTTGAAAATTTCCAGCAATGAAAAGACTCAAAAATCAATATCTCCTGCATTTCAGGTCTAAAAATTTCAAAAATTTCACCTCCCTGCACCCATACCCATTGAGGACTTTCCCACAGAACCATGTACACAGCCAGGGGCCCCATGGCTCGGGAGATCCCAACATTACAAAACAATTCAAACCGGCTACCTTCCTTTTTAGTAGGATTGGTAATAATTCCTCCAAATGGACATGCAACATGAATGTTTTGAGCTTCGACACACTCCTCAAGCCCTTTCCTTAGCTCCTTGCAACCAAGAGTTCAAAATTTAAAATTCTAGGAAAATTTGAAGTAACAAGAGTTCTAGGGTACATGAATGGCAGAATGCTTTGACAAGGAAAAACCCTGAGATCTCCTCATCACTAGTTTCAGACAAACAATTATACAAAAATCTATCTTCTAAATTTCTATTGCACTCCTAGAAGCAACAAAAAAGACTTAGTCATGATGTTGATCAAGACCAACAAACCAACAATCAAGAAACTTAGCTAATCCAAGAAAAAGAAAAGAGAAGAAGATGCCATTCAAGCTGCAACAAACTTGTGAGGGTAAACTTCATTTCAATTTAGCTTGCTGTACAAGGAAACATCTTTGCAGTTTGTTATCCTATCAACATGAAAATCCAGTATCTGAAAACCTCAATTAAAAACTTATCCTTTTGGCAACATAATTGCAGATTACATGTTGGACAAGGCGAGACACAGCTTACAAATCATCATCATCATCATCACCACCACCATGATTCCTGAGAACAAATAAGAGTTGAACAAGACCTTTTACCTTCAATTTACAAAACACATGCAGGTATACTGGCGGCATTTTAAGAGACCCCTAAATCTCCACAAATGAACCATGAATGAATCTAGTCAATCTGATCTCAGAACTGAAGGCTGAAGGATCCCACCAGAACTAACTTTAGAAACCCCATACAAAACTCAGCATACCCAATCTAATCTGAGAACTGAAGGCTGAAGGATCCCACCAGAACCAACTTCAGAAACCTCATCCAAAACACAACATTAGCATCCTCTCTCTCATTCTACTGCCATCCATTTCACTTGCAACCAACAAAACTACAAACCTCATGTCTTTCAATGAGATATTCCCAGAGAAACAAACACACTTTAGCTGCAGATGACATATTGACACAATGATGACCTCAACCAGTGCAACATATTGTGGTAGAAAACCAATTCAACAGATAGAAACAAACCACCAATTTCAAGATATAGCTAGCTATTCCAGATAGTAGCAGATACATTCTGTTGAACAAAATCGGTAAAGTACTGGAGGAGTCATGGTGCAGCTGCACCTAGGTCTAGAAACCTGATGTGATTCTCTTCTTCCGATTGATCAACAAATATTCACACTCAACTACAGAAATGTTGAGTAGCAGACAAACTATCAAACTGCAAGATATGCAAGAAACTCCTACTTGACTTCAGCTTGACAGCACACATGCAGACAAATCAAGGCAAGCATTAGAGTGAAGGGTTTTCAACCATCACCAGACAAACCTGATCCTCACTCAGCAAAGCACTAGCTCCAATTTGAGAACAAGAGAACCACAACCCAAGCAAGTTTGGGGAATTTTTTAAAGAGAACTCAAAGAGTGATTGGTTGATTGATTTACAAAAAAGAGGAGAGAGTCTGCAAAAGGAGGAGCTTATCATCATATGAACAATAGTCATATGGGTATCTAGGGGAGCTTGCAAAAGATAATACCTATCAACAACCACAAGCAGAGGAGGCAGAGAGGTCGGGAGTTTGCTCAGGAGTTTGAGCTGGTCTCAGCAAATTCTTCTTCACCTGTGAGGAGGTATCTGCAGTCAAGCTGGGAGTATCTAAAATCTTCTGTACAAGTTCATCAAAGCAACGTTGGACATTGATGCTGGTCTTTGCACTGGCCTCAAGAAACAAGCATCCGTGTTGTCGAGCAAACGCAATCCCTTCTCTCTTTGTCACAACACGCTGGGATTCTTCCAGATCCACTTTGTTGCCTATCAGCATCTTGATACAATCTTGGTTGGTTGAGTACCGTTCCACTTCCTTCAGCCATATGTCCGACAAGTTCGTGAAAGTCTCCCGTCTTGTCACATCGTAGACTAAGATCACTCCTTGTGCTCCTCTATAGTACGAGCTAGTCAAAGTTCTGAACCTCTCTTGTCCGGCCGTGTCCCATATGGTGAGCTTCAGCCTCTTCCCTTGCAATGACATCATCTTCAGCTTGAAATCGACGCCTATTGTGGGTGCAAGGTCGTCAAAAGTGTCGGAAGTGAAGCGGAGAAGCAAACTGCTCTTGCCCACCCCCGAGTCACCAATCAAGAGGACCTTGAAGAGATGATCGAATTCCCCACTCGCATTATTATTTCTCATCCCCATTGCTTAATCTCTCTCTCTCTCTCCGCCCCTCTTCTTCGCTTATTCTTCCTTTCACACAACAAAAAAGCTTGGAAGTACCTACACTTCTGTTCTGTTCTCTTCAATTCTTCGATCGCCGCTACTCCGATGATTCCTCCAGACGACCAGCGAACTTGCAAAAAACTTGCAGAAACTCCAACCCTAATTGGTAAGAAACACTCTTGCTTGGTTTGTATCTCTCTGCTTCTGAAACCCTAATTGTCGCCCACCGATGCCTGCGAGCTTTCCTCGAGCGGCGAGCTTTGCGGTCGAGTCCGGCTCCCTTGTGTGCATGCATGCATGAATATATGTGTATATGTGCGCGGACTTAGACTCGGTTTCTTTTGTGCTACTCTTTTTTTATTGTCGAATGCAGTTTTCCATTTATAGACAGACAGACAGACAGACAAACAACAACTGAAATCAGAATTCCTGCGCAAGCTCTTGCATCGACCATATCGTCATTGCAACAACAATTTTCTACCAAAACACTTGAGAGACTTCTTCTTCAGAGAATTCTTCTTCTTGTTCTTCTTCCTATTGATTTTCCACCAAAACTTCTTCTTCTTCCTACAGATTCTTGTATCAAACAACCCTATTGCAATAGTTACAACAAATTCTAGTACCAAACACTTCAGAGACTTGCTTCCTACTACAGAGACTTCTTCTACTTTGCTACAGATCTTGTATCAACCTGCGTGACAGTGCAACAAGAACAGATTCTAATACCAAACCACTTCAGAGACTTCTTCTTCTTTATACCAAAACAATTCAGAGACTTCTTCTTGCTACAAATTTCTTGTATCAGTTCCATATTGCAACAATTCTTCTTGTATCAAACACTTCAGAGACAATCCTCTTCCTACAGATGTTGCTGCATCAACCATGTTGCAACAATTATTATTATACCAAAACACTTCAGAGATTTCTTCTTGCTACTAATTTTTGCATCAACCATCTAAGTGCACCCATAATTCCTATACCAAACACTTGAGAGACTTCTTCTTCCTACAGATCTCTTGCATCGACCGTGATATTGCAACAATTCTTATACCCAACAAACACTTAAAAGCTCGTTCTTGCATCAACCATAGTGCAACAACTGATTATTGTACTCCACACTTCAGACACTTCTTCCCTACAAATTCTTTGTATCAACCTTTATAGTCAAACACTTGTCATACCAAGTTCAACTTCAAAGACTTTTTCTTCCTACAAATTGTTGTAGCAACCATAGTTGCAACAATGAATTATTTTACCCTTCAACACTTCAGAGACTTCCTCTTCCTACAAAATTCTTACAGTATTAACCATAATTGCAACAATTCATTATTATACCCTTCAACACTTCAGATGATTTCTTCCCTGAAACCAACCCCACCATCCACCTACCTGCTAAAATAACATGACAGACAGCTTGAGGTGGTGGTTGGTATGATGGATCCATCATGGGCTTCTGAGCACTGGTGATCAGCTGGGTCTTTCTCATTCTCTGCTGCAAGTTGACATCCACCGGACATCTCATTCTCATGCCTGTAAGCATCCTCTTGCAAATCGCCATGTTGAGGGGGAAACTTGAGACTCCTCCCAGCACACAAAGGTGGTGGAGCTCTAAGTGCCATGTTCTAGTTTAGTATTTTGTTCATTCCCCTCATTTGCTTGACCTGTTTCTTATTCCCTCTCCGAAACAGCTCACAAAATCACAACTTTGATCTAGTATGGAGCATGTCAATGTGGTTGTGCAACATAATTATAACTAGACTGTCCTCTCCTCTCATACACCTTTCTTTTCACAAAATCTTTTGATGAATAGGTATTATCAAGCTACATGATGTCATGGTTAATTCCTTCCTTTAGAATGGGTCATGAATGATTTTGAAAGTTTGACAAACTTCCAAAACTGGATTGGAGAGTGTTTGCACCAACACCATTTGTTTTTTTTAACAAATCATTTGATTTTCATCAACCTTTGAATCATCTCATGCACAGGGTTTTTGTTTTCCAATTTTGTGATGTAGTAGCCACAGTGGCAACCCATCCACAAGAGGGAAGTGCCAAATTACATATACTGACTTTGATGTTTTTCTCCTCAGAATGTGACCAACTAAAAGGCATCTAAAAACAATCTTGTGAAAGTTTAAAGCCAAAATTGTGTCACATAGATGCAAACTTTCACACACAAAAGTTTGACTGCTCAAAGCTTTGGACCTTGGCTAACACGAAGGACCAATCATCCTATTGTTTGATCCACTTATGCAATTTTTAACATATCTTTAAGTATTACCATACTAATATATAGAGGGTTTTTTTTGAGATTATGGTAAGTTGATTACAAAATTTGACAAATTTCAATATTGAAAAAAAATAGGCAGCAAGTATGTTTGAAATTGGATGATCAAATTGTGCTTAAACATACTTCTACATTAGAAGTAGATAAATTATTAAATTTTCTCCATCTCCAACATGATGTACCCAATTGTCTCAAAATTTAACCTACCAATTGATGGAATTTAAAATGCAAACATTTATCCATGAATGATATGATGGAAATAAACAATATTTTGAAAAATTCAAAGAAAAACAAAAAAAAAGACACAAAACAATGTTTCAAGATGTTGTAGGCATCTTATACAAGCACCCCAAATACATGTAAAGCAATGGTAGATGCATATAAGGTGAGTGCAAGATAAGATGGCCCAAAAAAGAACATTTGAATACATCAACCAAAGTCTATTTCTTTTGAATCTTTTTGAGCTCGAGAAAGACTAAGTAGTTAAGCAACAACAATCCACCAATTACAAGCAAAAATAAACCCACCTACACATAATTGTTTTATATTTGTGTGCACAAACCCAACATAAGATGAATAATTTTTTGATTAGTCATGGATTTTTGAAAAGATCAATGTTTTTAACACTAAAAAAAAAGATTTAAAAAAAATTCATTTTGGATAACTTACAAATTTTCAAATGCTTCAAAACTCTCAAAATTTGATTTAACCGACATATTGCTTAATTAAAATGACAACAATAATATCAATCATTGAACCATTTTGAAATCTAAGTATTGACATGCTTTTTCATAAACTATTTGCTCATCTAGTATAGTGAATAATGCCATATCATTCTCTTCTTCCATGATTGCAGCCTTTTTGAGCCTCTCAACTACCATATCTACATATTGTCCTGAGCTTGAGCTTGCATTGTTGATCTTTTCATGTTTGATGATTTTTGCTTTTATCAGTTGTCTCAGATCCATGTTGCCTCCTCAAGCTAAACCTTGCTTCAAAATTTGGTGGGTAATTAATTTCCACTCACTGGAAGAATCTGCACTACAAATGTAGTTCTCTTAATTGGCATTGTCAGTCTGATCTCTGCAAATGATTTGATTTAGTCCTTGATTTGTGGCCTCGTATGTGGGGATGTCTTCACTTCCTCATGAGGATCAGACCATTGAAAAATGTCCTTTGAAAGCAACCAACAATGTGCTTGGCCATGTATAGTAGTTCTAAGCCTTCTGTGCAACAAGTGTTCAAAAGACGCCCTAAAAACTCACATTCAAGAGTGCCTACATCTCTGTACTTGCCTACAACATTGGCTACATCATTATGCTTTCTACACTGCATTTCCTTCAAAGAGTCCTTTCTATCCTCTAGCTCCAGAGGCAGGTGAGTAAAGGTTGTAGCTGAATCATGCTTGGTTGTACCCCATTTCCTTTGAAGAGACCTCACTCATCATTTAGCTCCAGCTCCAGAGGTGGGTGAGTAAAGCTTGTAGTGCTCATGTTCACAATCCCCAAAAGTTGATCTCTGCCAATTTCCAATTGTTGGATCTTGGGAGATCATGTTAAGAGAACTTTAACAGAAACTGCTCTTCTGCATAAAAAATTCTTCCCCTTCTTGCTCCTCTGAACAACAACAGTTTTCTCAATTAACAAAGGTATCTTCACTTCTGGGTGAGCTTCCAAAGCCCTATGTTAAGTGCTTAAGCTACATGTAGCTTTAAAGTGCAGGTGAACATGATGTAGAGGGCTATTTCTGCCTACTGGTGAGTCACTCGGGCAAGGCAAATATCAGGCCTAACAACTCAACTCATCAGAGAACCAGCAATATGCTTGGCTATTTACTTCCAGATTGAACCACCTCAAAACATACCAATTTTTCTTTGAGCAAACGGGTAACCACCCACATTTACCACCACTTATACAACTCTCAACCACTTTTTTATAAAACTCACTTGCAAAACATTTGCCAAATTTGAGACAAAGAAGACATCCCCACATATGAGGCCACAAATCAAGGACTAAATACAGTAGCATTCGCACAGATCAGAAGCCAAGATAAAAGAGCCAAGCAGAAGATTGCAGGAGTTAAGTAGAAGACAGAGAGCTGCTTGTCAGTGCAAAACAAAAAAAAAAACATGTCTGAAGTCCAAATCTCCAAACCCACTATTGTAATCCAAAGTTGAATCTGCAACTACTGAGAAGTATACTAAATGCAAGCACTATTTTATGGCAGGGAAGATTCACTAGCTTGTGTCTGGATGAAACCCCTTTGCCTTACTTGCAGGGTACAGCATCAGAGACCAAATCGCTGATCTTTTCAGATAGCAACATGGCCTCCTGGCTCACATTTAAAGGTCATTATAACTACTTAAGAGGGCAGCCAACTAGAAGACTAATCTAGATCAAGGAAAGCATACTAAAGGAAAGATGGTGCTGTACAAGGGTGGTTTTCATCCTACCACCCTTCCTCACATCATAAGGAAAGGAAGCTATATCCCCAAACATATTTGAAACAAAACAAGAAATTACAGATAGACAACAACTGATGTACAAGGCTGAAACAATCAAGCAACCCTACTACAGAAGATTAAGCAGTGAACATCCTGTCAAACGCGACTGCACAAGCTGCACTAGCAGGCCAAGAAAGATTAGTCCATTACCAAAAGCAACCTCACAGGTCATTGGGTGCTAACTTCTGGCATGTCAGATGCTTCCATTTGTAGAGGTGGAAGATTCCCCTCACTAAGTTGATCATGTTGATCTCAGAAAGTAGTGTGGAACTACCCAGCACATCACACAATGCAAATAAAAAATCACTAAAAATGCTGTTTAGAATTACAAGAGAGTGATCCTAATTTGTGTGTGCTGATCCCACCAACGGCTCCAACAGCTCCCTCTTTTGTCACAGAATCAGTGTAAATATGTGGACATATTATCAAGAAGCCATAAATAAATAACCAGCTCTAAAACAGGGTCAGTTCAGTCATCTTCCACCTCTTCCAGCTGTGCCCGCCTTGCAGCTGCCTGCTTGCGAACAAATATTCCCCAACGCAATGCAGCCTTCAGTTTTAACCACCCAACACCAGCCTTGCCATTTGCACGGGTTTCCTGGGTCCTTAAAGTGGGAACCCCAACTTGAGGGCCAGAAAACTCATAATCTTCCCCTGCCAAAGTTCCCTCCCCTGTATTAAACATCCGCAACAGCTGCTGGATCTGTGAGTGCATATCCTCATTTTCAAGGAGCTCCAAGCTCCTAGCCCGGAGCTCCTCTTCACTTGGCAATTCTTCAAGTGTAAGACCAGGCACATAGGTCTCCTGGACATGAGCCTGCCATTCAATTCCTCCAGATGAAGTATTCATCATGCCAGAAGGCATACCAGGATCCAAAGCTAAAAATTCTGCATTTGAGGCAGTTAGGCCACTTTGTGGAGGCCCCAAGGCTAACCCAGTCATTCCGCTGTTGCCCACATAGTTTTGTTGAGAGGAGCTCAAAACAGCAGGTTGGTGCCTTGACTCCATATTGCTGTTCATTCGAAGTACAGAACCCATCAGGCTGTTCTGCTTGGGACCTGGTGTGTGAGTTGATTGATCATATGCTTGGGTGACTAATGAATTTGTATCGTATTGAGGCATTGCTGCTCCATTGCCTGCATGATGATGGATATATGACGAATCAGCCTGAAGTTCCTACAATGCTACATCCTACATGGATCACCACATGTATGGAGAAGTTTGATAAACAGGTGAAAAAGAGGTCATGTAAACTTCAACCAGATGATTTCAGCAACTTATTGCAATTTAGAGTAGTCTTGATATTAAACTGAAAATTCCAGGACATCCCATATAAACAGTGAACTAATTAATAGTTTGGATTGGGATAAAGCATTTCACTGTAGAGGGCACAGACCAGCTGATGAAGTGGAAGGCCGCTGCTGTAGGGGAGCCAATGGTGGTTGCTGAATTTGATGAAGTGTTGATTGCTGGTTAGACTTGTGAGACTGTGTTGGAGAGGGATTTGCAATTGGAGTGATTGGATCTTCTGTATGGGTATCTATCCCCTTGGCTGCTGGGTAGGGTGAAACCCCAACCAGAGCCTCTCCGTCATACTCCACTACATTTTCCCAGTTTTCATAAGCTACTTTCACCAGCTTGTCCACATATACCTGTACAAAAGAGAGAGAGGATTTAATAAACAACTAAATATTCCCAAAATGACAGAAACATGGGAAAAGTTGAACTTCCACAACTGGACAAAGGTAGAAAGACAAATTTAAAAAAAAAACACTCCTGAGAATTGATACTTACCTTCTCACTATCTGAAAGAGAGTCAACTGACATATATGAACCATCAGCAATGAGACCCATCAGTTGGAAGATGTTGTTGAAGATGACACCAATGTTTTGCTTTTCATCAGCATAGTAAACATGTAGCTTGCCACTTAGCACACATGTCTTAGCATGCTCCACAGTTCCCTCCCACATCTTGTTTGACATTCCATTCCCCAATGTCTATTCCCACCACCCCCTTGCATCAGCCTTCTGCATCATGAAATACATGTGAAAACAATGTACACTACTAACGCCAAAGAATGAGCCCTGTGCCACAAACAAGATCCATGGCCAACAAGCAAGCCAAAGAGAGTTTGCAGGTATGATTACATTGCGCAGCCTTTGTGGATCCATGACGACCAGACGCAGGAAGTCCTCAACTGTTATAATGTTAGCCAGGTTAAGGCGCTTATGAAAAGCGCCATCCTTTCCAATCTTATCCAAACGCCACACCTCATCATGCAATGCTGGTGGATAGTGCTTCTTGTATACTGGAACCACAAACATGTCAGAAACAAGATTAGCCCTCACCAATGTCAAGACCTATGTCAGCTCTCACACCAGAAGTTGCCTCACCCTACATGTCTCTTATGAGTGACTCAGTTGCACAACAGACATACAAGGTCTAAAAGTTTCTCAGAAACTATTTGTGTTGAGCCAGCTAAAGTTTTCTTACACTTTGAATTGAGGTGAAGCTAATTCCTCTAATCTTGGTCCTTACAGTTATGTTTCAAGGCTTTGCTAATAGACACTGATTCAAACCTAGTCTGTAATTACAAAATTCCCAGTTCATCTGACAAGGCTCAGTAGTGGGTCTCTGGAATTCATTTAAGTCTGCTACACAGAGAAACATACTGTAGATCTCTCGGGTCCATCAAGTTCCACAAAAAAAAAGATAAGAGACACTATCAACCATGAGTACACTTACATTCGCCACGATGATCTTTCACAGTAAATGCCTCAGTCTTGGCTTCTCTAATTCGCAAGCCCTCACAAAATCCTGAAGAGATTTTAACCCCCAAGCGGAACTTACGACTACGGATCCAACTGGAATTGTCTGTGAATGTTAACTCTCCAAGTGTTCCCACCCCATCTTTCAATGTGACAGAAAGTTCTCCAGTAAGCAATGGCCTTTTGCCATCTCTTTCCCTGACCTCAGCATTCTCAAATTCTGTCTGTATCCAGTTCTCTTCATCATCAACTGCAAAGTCACCCTCCAAGACGACTACATCCAATTTGGCAGATGATTCTGGACCTGCAGTTACAACCTGGCCTGTGCTGGCATCCAGCAACACAACATGAATTGCAGTTCCTTGTTCTCCCTCTACTTTGCCTCCTGTGAATAGAGGGAGAGCTAACTTGTTCCTGAACTGCAGCCGCAGATCTCGTTGGTCGGGCCCCTGTATCCTTTTTGGAGACGACCTGCAAAATTATGCAGTCACTACTAGAGTTGTCAAAACAATCCACCAGTGTTCAGATTTACCATCTTATTTTTCCCTCTACTATGGACAAGATCAGAAAAAACAGAGCAGCTCACAGAAGGAATGATTTTCACACAAGGAAGAGACAGTAATTTTCCAACTATCATCAATCTATTCAACTGCATATATAGGGGATGACTAATGGTTTTAACATTACCGGATCCCTGCTCTAGGAGGAGCAAACTTTGCTAGTGCACGTTCAACCTCCTCTCCCACCTGGGTGTTGTCAATCAAACACATGAGTAACTGTCAACCATATGACTACCCATTTAATGAAACGACTACTCCTATGCATGAGGTTTGTTGAGATTGTCAAAAGTGATATTGGTGAGAGGACTAATTTTTCCTTTAAATTGGACAAAAAGGTTTGCAAAAGCTGCAGGGCTGCAGAAATGTACCACTCGTCGCAGTAGAGGTTCAAGTGTTGAGCACAGTTTCTGAAGACTGTCCATCTTCACAGCTTCAACAATCACACTACACGAATGGAACCCACAATCAATCACATGATAGTGCAAACTCTTCTGTCATACATTTCAGAACCCAATTCCTACAGAAGCTCATCAGCAGACATCACTGCTGCAGCCACGAAATCTCTGCCTCCACCATGCACTTACCCTACGGAAAAAACAGAGGCCCCAAAATTAAGTCACCTAGCTAGGTCCTGAAAATTTTCAAGTGTGCAAAACACTAGGAGTTATCATGACTAGAGTGAGGAAATGCTTTATAATGAGCTGGTCAAGATACCTGGCAAGTGCGGGGCGCTGCCTTTTCTCTTCCGGCATGCCATCTCTCTGATCCAAAGGCCGCTTCTCCCTCGCCATGACATCTCTAGAAGCCGAAGTTTTAGCTAAGAAAGCCATGTTGAAAAGCTGCCAAACTCGACCACCTCCTTCCTTGACAACCGTCAATCTAGTACCGGCTTAGAAAGTACTAAACCGAGAAAAGCTCTTGTCTCCTGCGGAAAAGCACTTGCAACCCTAGAGCTGCTGTATGCTCCAGGAAAAAAAAAAGGAGGGTTGATCTCTAGACACCGCGAGACGCTGCTGCCTCTGGTATCTACCTAGGGCAATGGCTTTTTCTCAAACCCCTGCTGCAGCAGCATAATTCCTTAACAAACGAAATCCCTTTAACGGCTAAACTCGCGATGGCTTTCTATCACCGCAAAATGTCTAGTAGCAGAAAACGTGCACCATTCTCACTAGATATCAACAAACTCCGAAAGACAAACATCTTACAGCTGCTATTCAGGACAGATATCTTTGGTTTTTTTTTTTTTTTTTTTTTTTCCCCAATTTTTT
>Ga0209208_10009415_pt1 | contig 12840 bp, 12 predicted proteins | sample S1TSphfallax_3_FD_187694 | JGI IMG/M metagenome (GOLD analysis project Ga0209208, IMG submission 187694) | Host-associated microbial communities from peat moss isolated from Minnesota, USA - S1T2_Fd - Sphagnum fallax MG (SPAdes) (version 2) | ecosystem: Host-associated > Plants > Peat moss >...
TCAACTCAATTGTTCCCAAACCTTCTAAAAGGTGTTTTGGCATTCATATCCATAAAGATATTCCATGAGAACTCTCTCAAGTTGCCTCGAAGTTCCATAAGGTGTTGTCCATCTTCAATTTTTGTGGGATATTGTCACCCAAAGATTTGCGCCTTAGAATCTCCAAATTTTGCCAATGTTGTCCTACTGCATCATCATTGTGTGGAGGATCCATGAAAGGCTATATTAGAAAATTATAAGATTTGTTGGAAAACTTGGACTATAAATCTACCTTGCAACTCAAGGTTGCTTGAGGTAAGTCATTTCATAAAGTTCCCCCACTTTCAATAGTTTTGTTTTTCAAGCTTCTTCATATCCTCTTCTTCGAGTTTCTTCAATGACAGGGATTGGGATATTATATATGCAAACTAGACTTTGGGGACAAAACAAGATAAGGTCTTTTTGCAAATGCTATCTCATAATTTGTGTTTTTTTTGCTTCTTTTGGTTTAAAAACAACTCCATAATTTTGGGCTTTTGAATTGGCGCCAAAAATCTTGCTAGCAAGTTTGGATCACCATAAATCTCAACAAAGGTATGGTCATTGTTGCATGTTCTCTTATAAACCTTGAGTAAATTTGGTTTCTTTAAAAACACCTTCCTTGTCATATGAAACCCTATCATTTGAAGATTATATCACAAATGGATACATATGAGAAAATATTGAAAATCCATATTAAACTTTTGCAAGATTCTTGAACAATGTATGCAATTTTGAAATGGATATTAACATGGAAAATTGAATGCAACTTTTGCAAAGCAAGATTATGAGCACAAAAGAGACTACAAGAAGCTCAAAGTTTTTTAAGTATGCATTATGGTCACCTCTACAATGGGACATACCAATTTGCACAATTTCAAAAGGGATGATGTTTCAAGTTCAATAAGAACCCAATTTTGACTACATCAGAAACATCATGAAGGTTTGTTGTGGTATATCTAATCCCATTTTTTTATGAATTATTTGCAACATTTGTATGTACATTGTAGGAAAAATCTCTCAAGGTTAGGTTTTTGACAAAATTTGCATGAGACACTTTATGAGTTTGATTAATTGAATAACAACAACACTTCTTTCAACAAAACTTGATTGGCAATACTTTGAAACATGATAATATGAAAATTGCAAGTTATCATTTTAACTTTTTTTTTTTTTTTTTTTTTTGAAAATTCATATCAATTTGTATCAAGAATTGAACTCCCCAAAATGTCACTACAAACAATTTGAAAATTGACATAAACATTTGCAATGGCCACAACATTTGTTATAATTTGTTGTATTTAAAATTGATCTTTGCATATGCAAGCCAATTATATCTAGTATATAGATCTAGAAAATATGTAGTGAACTTTAATTATCAAAAAATTGCCCTTGTATGGTTTTTCTTTTTCTAAAAATAAGGCATTGTAGAGGAATTTTTAATATATGAAAAGGGGTTTGTCACAAGTTTTTCATTTAAATACATGAATAATTTCCAATCAAGAATTGTTGATGTCGCCTATCTAGTTTATCATTACAAGATTTTGCGTAATGTATATTTGGTAACTACTTCAAGATTTTTGAAGACATACATACACTCCTTTTATCTAATTTGAAAATGTTTGGCATACAATGGTAAAATGTATTTTCCCCTATACACATGAAAGTAAAACTCAAAAAATTTAATTGTAAAATGAATGTTGTACCAATAAACCTAGAAGCAAATATGGGGATGAATGGAATCATCCATCTTCATTATTGATGATTTTTTTTCATTCATCCATTATATGGACGAAAAAAAAATCATTTAATACATGTTTTTAATAAATAGATTTTCCACCAGAATAATGGATGAATGTTTTATTTTATCATTAAATTTTTATGGATGATTTTTTTACCATAATTTTAATTAACTAGACCTTCATGAAACACAATTCAATTATTTATGTATAACATTTGTTAAATAATATAATGTAAATTCCATTATAGATGTATTTCATGGTTATGGTTTCAAATGCCATTATTTTAAGAATTTTTTAACTATATTACCATTACAATGTTAACATCCAACCCATCATCATTGTTGTTTTTAGGAAAATATATATGTATTATTTTATTTTTATTTTTTGCCCAATTGAAAAAGGACTTGCACCAAATCCATATTTCTTCAACCATTCCCATGTATATCAATCAATTAATAATTTAATTTTGAAACAATCATGTCAACAAATGGAATATTTCTAGGGTATTAATATTCTCCCACATAATATTTCTGAATGGGAAAAAAAGATGTGAAATGTTTAATCGATATCCAGAAATAAAAGGATATTTCTAAATGCCAAAGGCAATATAATAACCATTTAGCTAGAAAAGATATTCTTCAATACCCATTATTTGTATTCTAAATATTTTGAGGGTAACTAATGGCCACATTTGGCGAGAAAATGTAAAAAAATTCTTGATTGTGCAATAATAATTGTAGGAGGTGTACTAAAAAAGGTGGCAATATGTCATAACACAAACCTTCTTTATTTCACTACCTTTTCAATTCTTACCCTTACTCTTCCCCTCTAATTAATCCTTTTGATCACCTTCTTCTTCTCTCTTCTTCAATCCTTTCTTTTCTACAACACTATTGTGTGTCACTTTTCTTCATTCCTTTCTTTACTATAACACTTTTATGCAATTCTATTTTGTGTCACTCCCTTGCAACAATACATTTCCTATTGTTGGTGATTTCACCATTAGGTTTTTATTTCATCTCTTCTTCTCCTTTCACAACATTCTTCTAATTTTTTTCAATCTACTAATTTTTTTTTAAAAATTGTCTACTCAACTCATAAGACTTGAATGTTATCGATCACAATGGTAAGGTGTTAAGCACAATATATTCAAACATATAGATTCCTCTATCATCGGAGGTTTTGAAAGAACTACTTAAAGTTGCGAGGAAATGAAGACAACAACGTAGAAAGGTGTAAAAAACGTAACTAACATGATCAAAGAAAGTTCCATCCTTGATTCTTTCCTTTCTATTCACAAAGGCTTAAGGTAGAAATTTTTTGTTTTGTGCAAATTTCAAATTCCATTCATGTTCCATTTTCTTGCTTCTAAAGTTATATTCAAATTTTTTTCATTCTATTAACTTTTGTTTTCAAATCAAATTCCAATGAGTTCCCTCATATGATCATGGAAACTTTTGGAGTTCAATATCGCAATGCAAAAGAACAAAAGTCCAATCTTGTTTCTTAAAGATACAAGAACTTTCAAAGTACATAACACAAACCATTCTACTTGCATTACAAGTTTTCCTACAAGATGGAGATTGTAATGTAAGGTTTATTAGATTCGAATTTTGCAATTTTGAATTTTATGGTTTAGGGTTTGGTGGTTTAGGGATTCAAACTGTAGGTTTTAGTTCATTTAGTGAAGTTAGGTTTATGTGACAACATATTAGTGTGTGAAAAAACTATACCCATCTTAAGATATTTCAAAACAATCCAACAAAATAGAACCAAATTCATAAATAACTATTGTCCACCACTTTTCACCACAATTGTTCACATCACCTCATTTGTGTTGAATTGTTCAACTATAGTTGAAGGATTGAACCATACCAATTTCTTATTAGTAGTCAAGTAAGTCATCAATATTCACAACCTTAGTTTTTTATTCCTTTCACACAATTCTAAAAGTTAATTTTATTATTAAACTTGGTGATCCTCATCCTTCTCTCTACACCATAATATATGTGCATATAAATAAACCTCCATCACACACAAAAACCTAAAGAAATGATATGTAAAATAAAATGGATTTAGAATATAACCAAGTCCTTTTGGTGGCCACTAGATTGACATAAATCAATGAACAAGATCAATTCCCATCACCCTAATGGTGGGTTTCGTAATTGATTTCATTGTAGTTACAATTTGTTGTCAACTAGATCACAATCTTTCATAAAAGAAATGGATTACGATCTAGTGGCCACCGGATTGTGCTCCCTATAAAGTAATGAATATAATTTAAAAACCACCACATTGTAATCCTTACATAGAAAAGTTGATGACGATCTCATGGTCATCAAATGACACGCCCCCAAGACCCTTGTTAGACTCAAAAGAGTCCAACTATGTCAAAAGGCGGAAGTAGATGGGACTTGGTGCCGCTCCCAGCTTCCAACATTAAAGGGGGTGAGAGGGGCATGCTGAAAGCTCCAGGATTAGACTAGGAAGAGGGACAAGCTACTTAGTTATTCGGTCCTACATCCAAATCCAACCAACAAGTTGGTTAGAAACCATATGTACCCTTTTGGTGTTGGGACAAGCCACGGGCGACCTTGGACTCATTTGACTCACCACGGCCCGGACTCGAGGGAATCCACCACCTTCCCCCATATAGTATTCTCTGTGTTTCTCCACGGCACCCGCATCCAAATGGCTTTTATTCCCGGGACTCTTAAGGAAGAGTCCCGAAATTGTCCCGGTTTGGATTCCCGGGTTTTTGGGAACTCATAACTCCCGGCTCAGACCTCGGATTGGGATGAATTCTAAATCAAACTTGTAGCTCTCCTCAATAGCTTTCCAACGGTGTGTTGCACTCCATCTGAACACACCAGGATCGGGTCGATTCCCGACTTTTTGTGGTTGGGAGTCAAACTGCCAGTTTGACTCCTGGCCCTTCTTTTGCCCATAACTTGTGCTGCAGATGTCCAAATGGCTTATGTGAGGCCATTTTCGACATCTACACTTCAAGACCTTTCCAACGGTATAAAAAACACCTCAAGGAAAGGTGTTTTGCCCTCTATTGTTGAGCTCTGAAGTTGTGGGAATCCCAGAGGACTCCAAATTCCCACTTTTGGGAGTGTGAATCTCATCCTCACACTTGCCTCAAAGTGGGGCTGTGACATTGAATCCACTTTTCTACTAAGGGATTATAATATCGTGGCCACCAGATCATAATATTTCATAAAAAAAACTGCCTACAATTTAGTGGCCACCAGATTGCAATCCTTTAAGAGATAAACAAATGTCAATATGGTGGGTAGTAGATAGAAACAGTATGAGGTGATCTAACAACCACTAGATTGTTCGCATTCCTAGAGGATAAATTAGAAATCTTGTTACCACCAAATCATTCCCTAACCAAGGAAATAGATTAACGACCTGGTGGCCACCAAATTATCTTTTGACCAACAATGATATCTTGATGATTTGGTGGTCGAGTCAAAGGAAGATAGGTAGTAAAAAAAAGTAGACGTTTCCATTTCAACCCTATGCCGTTCATATAACTACCATAAAGTAACATCAAATTAGGTGAAAGTATGTGTCAAATAACATTAATTTGTTCTATTAAGTTTATAATAGTCTAATTTTATAATTAAAAGTAAATAAAATACATTTGAAACCAACTAGAAAATATGTGTTCAAACCTACTTTTTGTTTAGAAAAATTAATGAAATTAGAATAAATTAGGAAATGAAAATCAACATATTTTTTAACAAATCCTCAAAAGAAAAAACCTATTACCTTTTTATAAGGACCTATTCTGACACTTGCTTGAAACCAAAAACCCAAAGTGAAAAGTAAATGTCAAAACCTATTTGTATTTTGAAAAACCTATTTAAAACTTATTTTTATAATTTGAAATATATGAAATTCAATGCACATTAGTGTAAAACATATATTAGATTTAATCATTGAAATGAAAACATTCAATGTTCCACAAATTTAAATTGGATTTTGTTGTTATTTTAAATCTACTTGTTCTAATTTTAATAAGGTAATCAAGTTGTTTGCTTTATCTTGCTTACACTTGGCCACCATGTCACCCATAGAGGAAATTGTTGAAGGCCATTTTACTTCATATTTTTAATTACAATGGATTGTTTCACATGGAATAGATCCAAAATTCCCTTCTTAAATAAAATCCTTGGTGAAAAACAACAAAATGTATGAAAAAGCAAACCTTGGCCTCCAAATTTTAGATCATGAGGTGACTAAGTTGAGGATATAACTAAAATTTGAAACATTAATAATTGAATGGACATTCCAATTTGAGAAATGGGGGGACCTTGATTCAATGAGATATGCGCATGTTCATAACCTCCAACCATACAAGGAGGATCATGAGCAAGTTATTGTATTCATATTGGTCTTGAAATCGATGTCACAAGCTGGGATTGTTTGTAATATTTCCAAATTGGATGATGCCTTGCATTCGCAAAATATAGAGTGAAAGAAATTTAAAGTTGCAAGGTTCCTTTTTAGGATTGCAAGGTTTTTGACCCAAATGTAGGATGAGATGGTGACAATGATAGTTATAAAAAAAGATTCAATAACATGCCCAATTTTTGAGATGAATCAGATAAACCTTGAAGGTTCATCTATCCATGTTCCCCAAAAAGAAAAAAAGGAGAAGACTTGTGAAGGTTCCTATTGACAAAATTTCTCCCACCCCTAGGAAGAATTGTCTATTGGCCATTAAATGAAACACACAAAAAAAAAACATAGAATATTGATGTTTCATTACATCGACCAATAGTGCCCCATCTTCACCATTCTTATTGATCCTAAAGATGAGACAAATTATGGAATCTAAACCAATAAGCTAATCAGATCTTGAAAACTCCTAATTTTCCATCATTGGTGGACAACATATAATACATGCTATGAAGGTAACCTTGATCCTATTAGCTTATGCAATTTATGATTTCTATTTCCTTCATGGTTGATTTTCTCTAACATGTGGTATTTTATAGTTTGTGTAAGAAATACTTGAAATGGATGACATAAATGACAAAATTTGTGACCATTTCAAGGCATTTGATACAATTATCATCTAATATTTAGATTCAATGAAACTTTGCAATTTTTTTTCTATTTTCAACAATCCAAATATGTTGAAGAACTCTATCCCTTTTTACAAGGAGAGTCTCCAACATGCGAAAAAAATTGGAATGAGTTTGGCTGGCCAAGTTCAAACCTTGGACAAGACAAAAAAAGACTCAAGCATATAAAATATCAAACTTTAAATTACTAGAGACATTGAAAACATTTTTTTAATGATATGAGCTCAAAAAATAAGTTTTTCCCACGATGGAATATGTGCAGAGTTTTGAGGCTTCACTCACAACAATGTTTGCTGTGAGATCCATGAAGGAGTGCATGACAATTCTCTTATTGTCGGACGAGCTTTACGATGATTGGGGAAAGATTTTCTTGATGTGGGAATAGGAAATATTTTGGATGGGTTTAAGAAGTTACCATTCAAACCACAACCTATCGAGAAATCTACATTCAATCGTCTTGTTGGTCTCAAGGAGTCCCACATGCATAAGCTAGTTAACGACCTAAAGGTGCACGAAATCACCATGCACGATCATCTTGTAAGTGGAAGAAACACACATCTATTCACAATGGTAGAGTTTCATTATAATGCAGGCCTCATAAACTTTGAGATATCTAAAAATTAACAAAACTAGCTTAGTTTTGCGACGACACGTGGTGTTGTTCTTGATACTCGTTGTATTCATTGCTCATTCACTCCAATTTAGCGCAGAAGCATCTATAGGAGGACCCGTTGTTTAGTTTGGAAGATGCCTTGTTTAGTTTGGAAGATGCCTTTTAGCAACAAGTGCATGAGGGCGGTGCGGTTGTTGTTCAATTCCCATTTTAAGATCGAGAAGTCCGACTCGACCAACGTCATGTTGGTAAACATAGTAGCCAAGCTGCCACAAAACGAGCGTAAGCGCTCGAAACGACCCGGGGCATAGGCCCAGGCGTCGTTGAAGGTCGTTTTTGTGTCGTGGTTATTGATGGCGTTGCGCAAGATCATGTCGGCGTTTTACAACTTGAGCAGCTCGCGGTGCTCTTACTCGATCTAGTCGATCTAATCAACGGACCAGGCTTGGTCGACGTGCTGTCGGAACGGGTCGAACACTTCGTTGAGGAATGTGCCATGGTGTAGCTTGACCAACTGGGTGGGCATCAGTGGCGGTGCATCCTTCTCCGCAGCACAGTTGACGCCGTCCCGCTCAGCCTTGACGGACTGCAGGTTTGTGACCAGTGCAATCGTGTACTTGGTGATGTGGTCGACCACGTCCTGTTGGTCATCTGCTTCTAAGTGCCGATAACAGTCTGGCAGGAAAGAGCCCTGATTCTCGATGTGGTCAACGATCGCCTTGGCTGGGACGTGGAGCGATCCTTCTTGCACGTTGCTGTTGCCCAATAGGACGATCTCAATGCCAAATATGGTAATGATCGTCCTGAGTAGGTTCTGCACGATAGTCTCTTGCTGGGCGATCAACAATGACTTGGCTTGCAGCTCGGCAAACTCGACGCTGATTGAGTCGATGGCAAGGGCAACCGCGTGTGTGATCACCCACCATTGGTTTGTCGGCATCATGTCGGGGCGCTTGGCCTTGGTGTGCTCCAGGATCGGGTGATGATACGACTTGAAGAAGTTCAGCATGCGACCGAGGTGCAGCCATCTGTTCGTCTTCTTCGGGCACTTGACGTTCATATTGATGATCAGGTTGTCCTGCGCACATAGGTACACAGAGTACGTGTAGGCGAACTTGACCCAGATATCGTTGTCGATGCCCTCGGCTGTTGCCTTGAAGACAATGTCCATCTGATGTAGTGCGCACCAAATGCGCAACATTTCGTTTTCGGTGCACGCGACGATGCGAGTGACGATGCCAACATGACGACCCATCATGGTGTTCTCGCCGTCCGATGACATGCTGATCAGTTTAGTGCACCACTTGACTTAGAGTGCGTCCATGAACTTGGCGATCAAGTTGAAGATGTTTTTTGCAGAATGACATTCGAACATTGAAATCGCAACAAGATGCAAGTTGACTAGCTCGCCGGAATAGCAGACCCGCATGCGCAGGTCGAAGAACGACTGCTTGTGATGTGTGCTGCCGTCGTCTACTAGCAACATGGCCCACACGGACTCATCGTCGAGGATGGTTGCAATCTCTTACAGCACGACGACGACCATGACGCGTGTGTACTGACCGACGATGAAGTCATTGAGGCCAGCCAGTTTCGTTGTCTTTGTGCGATCCTTGGCCTTTTGGATGGCCTTTGTCGTCTACTGAAACGACATGCCGATGCCGACATAGTCAATTGCGAGCTCGAACCGCAAGACGTTCTTGATCATCGTCGTGTAGACGATTTCATCTTCCTCCTTCGAGAACAACTTCATTGCGTTCTTCTTCTCGTTCTACTTTTTGATGAGCTTATTGCGAACCGCGTCAACCACATTCTGCTCGCCCTCATCGTCATCAATGTCGTTGGGCTGGTTGTCATTGCGAAAGAAAAGGTCGTCAACAATCGTTTTGATAATTTCAAAACTGATGACGAATTATAGCGTGTTGGCGTCCAAGTCGAAATGATGATGGAGCGTGTTGGTCAGCTTGACGTGCCCTATAAGTACTAATTCTTTTGCTTGACCGATAGGTCATGGTATTCCGACCAGGACGACGCATGTTGCGATTCATGATGGTTACGATACTTGAACGAGGTGAACGACTTTGTGAAGTACTTGATATTGTTGCGCTGCTTGCGCTTGCGGCTCGCCACGCCGACCTCAACGACGTCGCAGCCCTCGTGCAGGTAGAACTTCCAGTGGACGGTCATGTCGCCACAAGCGTCCGTCGAGACGATCCCCACGACGAACTCCAGGGCGTGCGACTTTTGGAACAGCGTCAGCTTCTTCTTGGTCACCATCTCGCACAACTTTGTTAATTTTGAGATCGCTGCGGACTTGACTTTGAGACATCCATTGCTATTTTTAGCAAATCTCAGAACTTAGGAAGCTTGCTATAATGTGAAAAAGAGGAAAATGATACATTATGAGATTATGGTTCAACATAATCACCCCCCAACCAATTGCACAAAATCCACAACCTTACATAGAAGTAGAATGGAAAATTGTTAAAACCTTACATGGTTATAACAAGATGTTGTTTTTACTTCTTGAAAGAAAATTGATAGATGACTTCTTCAAAAGGAAGATCAAGATGAATCCATCAAAGGATGTGTCCTTTGATGACTTCATTGAGGTTCTTGAGCAATGAATTTTCAAGAGCAATGGGGGACAACCACAAATGGCCCCCATCTACCTCAAGACCCACTATAGAATAAAATGTCCTATGAACAAAACAAGCAAAGTTAACAGTTTACATGCATATCTTATAAATAATAAATGGGATTTTTTTCCAAAATATGCATTTGAATATATGTTGATGCTTGACATCCTTCCTTATTGGTGAAATGGTTGTGGTTATGTCCCAAAAATCCAAAACCAATTGACGATTACCTTCAGCCAAGGCATCTAATCAACATTTCCATGGTAGACTTCCCCATATATTGTCTTTTGTGAGATCGACAAGGATCCTTTGTGTTATGGCGTTGGATAAAAGGTATCTATTACCACCAATTGCTTGAGATATGCAACATTGAAAAGGTCCAATTTGATTTGGTACTACAATTAGAAGAACATTTTTGTAGGGCAAGTTCTTTCTTGAATTCTTTGTTACAAGCTTTGTATAAACATTTTACATGGATTCAAGAAGGCTCAACTTTCACTCAATGTCTTTAACATCCTTAGCAAATTTTGGAAGAGCGTTTCGAACACTTTTCTTGTCCATGAACCTCTTAAAAGCCTTGTTGCCTATCTTTGTCAATAAAGTTGTGAGCAACATCATGCAAGACATTGCTAAGGCTATCACCAACAATAACACATTTTTTCCACCTTTTGGGTGCAAGCACACTAAGATGGACTTTTCTAGAATTCGTAGTTTCAAATTTTTTAGGTTAGTCAAATCTAGTTGCATATAACTCAAATGCATTTGAGAAATATAACAAAATTGAGATGATAAATTAAACATAATATTGTAATGTTCCCAAATCTGAAAACTTTACTCTAAAAAGATCAATGTTCAATCAAAGGTGGACTTTGCAATGTAGGTTATAGTGAATGTCACAATCCAAAATATTATGATTATGAACTTTTTATTTTTAGTGGAGTTGGAGAACATGCTTATAATTTTTTACCACCACACATTCAAGCATTGCAACACTTAACATGAAAAAAGTAAAACAAGATTTTTCAATTTAAAAAACAATTTAATGGAGATTATAATACCATAAATTCCATTACCTAAATTGATTTTTTCAAGGCCCATATTTTTAGAGGTGTTTTAAAAAGGTTTGAATTAGGGTGATATGAATCTAAACATGGAAAAAAATGTGAACTTCAAAATCATTTAGATGATTTCATTGAAAAATACATTGAATTTGAACTTTTAAAATGGACTTTCAATTACCCACTTTGGTCCAATGTAATGTGTTTCACCCTTTTATCTTTGTGATTTTGAGTGGATATTGGCAATGTCTAGACATTATGGGAAACTAAGTTTTCCATGGTCAAAGCATATTGTTTTTCAGATTGAGCCCTTTCCCTCACACAATCCTTGGCACACCTGTAAAAACCCATAGATGGACAAACTTTTAATTATCCACAAATCCAAGTGTGTGCACACTTGAACATTATCCATTGGCATAATGTTCCAAAACACAAGCTTTTGATTTATAGCAATAAATCTTCAAATTATGAAGATATTTAATTGATGAAATTTCATGAGGATATTGCAAACTAGACATATATAAAATTGAGGTCATTTAAATGCAAACTAACAAAAGGATGCCAAAGCAATTTGGAGTTTCATGTAATAGTACTAACATTCTTGTAAGTTGGATAATTTGCATTTTGACACTCTTGCTTAAACATACTGCATGGAGCCCTAATTACAACACTATTCACTTGCCAGAAAATGTTCATTGCAAATAAATGTAGTACTGAACTTTGTGTTTTTTGAATATTGTAGTACCTTTTTAGGTTTGGCATCTCATTGCCAAATAATTAGTTTATTTTGAAATTTTGATTTTGGCACAAAAAAATTATTTGAATATTCAAAAAACATATTTAAATTTTTAAAAAATCAACAATGGCTTGAAATCACTTAAAATACATGCAATAATATACATACTAAAATCCTAAAACTACCCTTTAACAACTTCTTGAATCCTATGAAATTTCAACATCAACAAATAATAGTTTAAAAAAAATTCAGAAGGAAGGGACCTTAATGTTATAAAATTTCGACATAAAAAAAAAAAAAAAAAAAAAATCGTCAAACCTAAAAAGGTACTATGGTAGGTAACAATAATAATTTGAACAACAAAATGACATTATGTCGAGGGTGTTACATGTTCTAGAGGGCCTCCCCTAATTTGAGGGTTGTAGGTCCAAGGGCAATAACCCAAAGACCTACATGGCAGGGTTTTTACATGGCTGTCTTGCATGTGAATGGCAAAAGGTCTACTTGCAAATGGTTAAAGGTCTATTTGATTCATGAATGTGTCTTCCATGCAGGGAGTTGCTTTCAAATGGAATGAATGAAACCACCGAATATGTAATGACTAATGACCTTGTGGGTGGGCATTACATTTTGCAAAACACCCACATGCATGGTAGGCTAGTACTATGGACCCTCCCAGATCTCCCACTCATATGGCGAAAAATTATGAACCCTAAAATCTTGGTGTTTCATAAATTTTTGTTGTACAAGTGGGAGGAGGGCTTGCAATACTGGCCCTCCCCTAACATTACATTGGATACTGTTCATAATTTCACCATGATTAGTGTAAATTCCAGTGACGAGTAATCAGAATTGTTATATGGGGATTTTTTTTGGAATCCTTCGTATATTGTCGTTGTCCATGGACCATTCCAAAGACAATTTTA
>Ga0209208_10009416_pt1 | contig 12839 bp, 7 predicted proteins | sample S1TSphfallax_3_FD_187694 | JGI IMG/M metagenome (GOLD analysis project Ga0209208, IMG submission 187694) | Host-associated microbial communities from peat moss isolated from Minnesota, USA - S1T2_Fd - Sphagnum fallax MG (SPAdes) (version 2) | ecosystem: Host-associated > Plants > Peat moss >...
TCCATAACCTTATGATTGAGTCATCTCTCAACTCTTTCCAGCTTAAATCCTAAATATTGAGAAATTCTTTGTACTTACAAAGATATAGGTTTCTCTAACAATCTCAGAGATATCATACTCTTATAATCTCACGATCACACTCAATGCTAAGTGAGTGCTAAGCCAATGTTAGGAGGGCAAGTTTTTTGTTGCAGACCAAGAATGTTAACTAATATCAAATTCCAAATGCTAGGTGTAATCCTACATGACACATGATGTGAAATTGATGGCTCTCATTTCCCCCTCCCTGCCACTAATCTTGTTTGGCATTGTTCTACCTATCTTCTTGCTGGTTAGTGTTTGAACTTTGAACCCTAAAGTTAGTGATATCTAACTCAAATGTTGAGGAGCTTTGGGTTGCCACAAAAACATCCAAGCATCCCACATCCCTCTCCAGTTGCCTCCTCCTGATTCAACATCTTCTTATGCAGGAAATTGCAACCAGAATGTGGACCCAATTTGATGGCATCATCATTGGAAGATCTGCCAATGTGACTTGCTGTTCAAGCCACGCACAATGAACCTGGATCATCCCTCAAAGGGTTCCATGACCCTGCTGTGCATTTTTTTGTGGAACACCGACTTACCAATGTCTTCTCATCTTCACAAGCCATCTTGTACTCTCTAGACTATTGCCAAAACCCAATTTGGGAAACACAAAATTCTTCACTCTAGGTTGCTTCAAAAGCTGATGAGATCAATTGTTATGGCACTACTATGCCTTCATCATAAAATGCACCCGAAGCTAGTATCTTTTGAATAAGGAGTGCAATTCTTCTGGGTTCATACAAGCGGTAAGTCCCCAATCTCCTTCAAAGGAAGATGAACATAAGCTTTGAATCACAACATTGAGAGCACTGGGCGAAACCACTAACATTTGTTGTGATTATTCCCTAATCTTGGCCCATAAACATGAAAAAGTGGACAACATATAATGAAAATTTATTTAAATGTTAGCATGTAGACCAATCATTCTAGTTGGTCAATAATGAATAGTCATTTACTTTTACTAGTGCTTTTGGAGGGCCTAGTATTTTAGGCATATTTATAGGCCCAAATTGATGTTTCACACTATTTGATTGTTTGTGCTTCATCCAAAATACTAGGTCTAGGCCATTTTACTACTATGGGTGAAAATGTTTTAATAGCTTTTTTTTTGTGTCAAAATTCTTCATAAATCTCAATAGCAAAGTTTACTATTGGAAGGTTTGTTTTTGAGAACACCAATTACCATAGCTTAGGATCAGTTTCCACAATGAGAAAATGAACAAATTTTTTTTCAAAAAAAATCTGTTTTTTAAAGTTAAAATTGTTGAATTTTCCATGATCTATTATTACCATATTGCGACATGAGTAGTGAAATTATTCAAAATGTAGCCTATGATAACTAGAATGATTTTCGACATGACAACTTCATATTTTTACAAAAAATAATTTCATTATCTTGAGGATTATTTAATGACGAAACTGAAGTTAAGGTAAAGTATTTTGCAACTAGGGTCCAAAAAGGTGCTTCTATTGGGGCATGCTCAATGTTCCAAAGACATTGTCGATGGGCCAATCAATATGGTTCTTTTTTTAATAAATAAATAAATTGTGAGTGCACACATGAACTAACTAATATGAATCACAATAGGTACCCCGGGTTGAACAAACCCTCAAGATGGGGTGACACAATGAATAAATTTATTATTTATATTCATTATTAAGCTTTCTTCTTGTATCAACCTTCATAAGAGTAACTCCAACACCTTATATTTGAGCATTATTAAATATTTCATAGATTTATTAGAAGATGGAGTTTTTAATTTTCCCCTAGTCCCATCTATAAAACAGCCTAAAAAACCTACAAAAAAATACCAAAAACAAAAACTATTGATGTTTCAACATATGCCCACCAATCATTATAGTTGGCCAATCCAAAATAAACATTTTTTTTATTGATATTTTCGAACCTACAAGAAAACTTCACTACTTTAGTGCAATAGTTCATTCAAAAATTAATTTACAAAGCAATTTCTATTGCTAATTTTATTGCTTTAAATTACTACTCACCTTTCTTAATACTCCTAATGTACCTTGATCACCTCATATGGTCTGTCCAATGAAACCTTTGTTGATACTTGATGGGTCTAATACGTATTTTGAATGTACAAGTTGAAAGTTGAAACAAGTATTGTCCCTTCTCATTAAGGTGTTACTTAATATCAAAAGAAAACTTTAGGGTTTAAAAAACCCATATTTCATATTTCCTTTATGGTTTCCAACTATTCAATGGACAATTGAAATGCAAGCTTTGAAAAAAATTTAAATTTTATAATCAAAAGCTTGTTTGAACATGGATGTTGTTTATGTTGATGAGGTTGAAGCAAAAGCTTTGATAGTTTTTTGTTGAATACATTTTGAAAATGAACTACAAACTAAAGTTTTGTTGTTTTTCCTCGACTTTTATTTTTTTAAATTTGGTATAAATACCCCAAAAAATGTTAAATGTTAAAGGTAAAATGTTATCATTACATACAAGACCATTATTGGTATTGGCTGGTATTAAACTTCACAAATCATAATTATTGCTATTAGCAAGTGTTACACCAATAGCCAATACCCTAGTACCTTGGCCAATTCGATACTAATTATATTATTTTCAGAAATGTTGAAAATTTGAAATTTTAATGCTTCCAAATCAAAAAAATATTGTGAAGGATAATAATGAATAATTTAAAATATTCCATTTGTTGAAATGAAAATTTCAAGATTAATTAATTATTTGATAGACATGTGTTGAAATGGCCAAGGTACTATGGTATACTCAAAAAACAATTATCTTTATTGTGAAAAAAAATCAGCTTAACAAGTCCCAACTACTAATAAAAAACTCAGATACACAAACATGACTTATCTCACTAACATATAATACTTATATGATATTATTGCATGATGGGTTGTATTAATTCCTCAATTTCCCACAATTCTTAGTAGCCTTGTTTAAACTTTAGCAAAATGATTAAAATATGTGAAATTTTTTATGAGATTTAATATTACATCCAAGGGCAGTTTGAATAATTCATCCAAGTTGTTAAATAAATTGGTTTTTCTCCATTCAATAATATGATCTATCTCTTTCTTTGTAATACCCTTTTTGGGTGTTCAAAAATTAACCATTTGGATGTTTTTATGGCTATTTGTTTATAATACAGAAAAAAAAAATTCAATTTTTTGACTTCACAAAAGTGGGATTATTTTTTTTATTGTAATATCAAATGGATATGAAAATTATAATTTCACTTTTACTTCAAAACATTTGGTGAATGATGTTGATTTTTTGTTAAATTTTAGAATTTCAGGCAATTTTGGGATATAACTTGGGATTTGTGCTCAAAGTTACATCATATGGAACTTTTGGAAGTAAGCAATGACAATGCAAATATTGCAACAAGGTGGGCACATGCCACAAAATTGTGACAATAATCAAAGCTTAATTTGGGGGCATAAAAGGAAGGAACATTTCTATTTGTCCAAATGTGTCTATTGAAATCAAGAATTTAGTTTAGGCACAAGGGAGTTCGAACCCCTCAAGGTTAGAAAGATATTTTTATAACATTGAATTTTTTTATTTTTTTCTATTTCAAGTGAACTTTTGGATGAAGCACATTCATGTGGAAAAATGTTATAACAACCCATACATGAAATAATTCAAGCACTTAATCGTCAAATCACATTGAATACATCATGACATCAAGCTCAAAAACAACAAATTGTCCTTGCTATGCATAGGCACATCTACAAATACAATGTTCCATGTCATGTTACATTAACATTGGCCTGGGAAATGATGATTAAGTCAATACCTAATATCAGTGAAAATTGAAAAGTAAATGCATCAACAAACCAAGTGAATATATGGTACATTACAAGGGGAATGACAAAATTAAGGTTTTGCATGTTTTAAAGTTATAGAAAAGGAATGATGAAATTAGGATTTCAAATTTTAATTCTAGAAATGAATGTGTTTAACATTATTACCATCCATTTTTGTACTTTTGAATAAACCTACAAGGGATTCTTTGCAAACATAACATCTTTACAAGGAAGTGAAGTTATTTAAGTGTGAACTTAAATCCACTAAAACATTTTGGGCAAAATATGGTTGTTCCATCCTTAATAATGCAAGGAAGCAATCATTGATCAATGTTCGTGTGTCTTTTTTATAGGGGCATAATGTTTTTAACCATTGATGCTTTTGAACTTTTAGGAACACTGACAATTACAAAATAAATTTATTCCCAAATTAAACAAGTTGTGTTGGACGTCTAGCCACAAAATATTGTGCATCTCATATCAAATAATGCTAAAAATTGCAAAGTTGTGGAGGAAATGTTAATAGCTAAATTCTTACACATTATATGAATTCCTTGTGTTACACAATAGTTGGTTTTGATGGTGGACATAACATGATTACCTTAGTTGAAGAGTGTGATGTTTACTACAAAAAAATTAATGATATTTTTCATTACCAAACCCAAAGTCCTTACAATGTATCATGTATACAACAATTTGGACATAATGAAACATTCTAAGACATATATGTTTCTTGTGTTGACACATTTGTTGAAAGTTCACAACATTTTCAAGCAATTAGTTTTTTTCAAATTCTTGGGTAGATTAACATAATTCTCAAACCCCAAAGGCATACAAATTTGAACAAATAATGTTTTCAAGTCTTTTTTTGGTAGATGTAAAAACAATTGTCAAAGATTTACAACCGTTATACTCAATGTTTCATTCCTATGGTAGGGAAAGATTCACTATTGGCCTATTACATGTTCATTCATGAATAGGTTTAGTTAAGTTTTGAGGTCATGTGAGAATTTCTCTCCAACAAACATGATAGAAATTACAAACCAATGGGCATCTCATTAGGACTAGTTCTAATTACAACCCATCCATACAATAACCTTCCTTTTACATTTTTTATGGAAGACTAGATATGAAATGGTCAACCATGAGGCCCATGATGGATGCACTTCATATATGCCCATCCCATAAATTTTCTGATGTTGTTGACCAAATGTCACTAGCATTCAACAATAAAATAAAAATTTAAAATATCAAAGTAATATTGGCAAGGACAACATTTATAATGGTAGTGATTAATAGTATAATTTTAGGCCCTACATTTTGAATTTTGTTTTAAAAGGGAATATTTTGAATGACTTCCTCTCCCATTATGTTTTCAAGGACATTATAAAGATTAGAATTTTGATAAAAACTTTGCTATGTGGATTTTGAAATGAAGAAGGATATTAGTTTTGGAATTTCTATTTTGCACATGTATTGATTGTGTATAGTTGCTATAAAATGTGGGTGTAGTTCACTGATCCCCCCATTCACTAAACCAATGAGGGTGAAAGCACATTAAGGTGTAACACTTTTAGGCACATGTGGAAGTCCATAATTGCCTAAATTAACATTGCAAAGGTAGTGTGAAGGGAGGACACCTTGAATCACATAAGCCATTTTACAAGTTATAATTAAAAATGTATTATAAAAAAAATTTGAACCCTAGTTTATCTTATGGGGAACTTAAATTTGAAATATGAGCTTTTAAACTATTATTTTCATTAAATAAAGGACTTAATAAGAAAAAATCATAATTCAAGGTACATAGAATTTTTTTATGATCAAAATCCTTCCAAAAAATCCTCCTTGATATCAATGTTATCAAATCATATTAGCATTGAGTCTTTTACTCACTAGAAAAAATTATATGAAGTGCATTGAGTCCATATCCATTGATTATGGATTGTCATAGGTCTTTAGGTATTCATGTGAAAGTCCATTATGTTATGGTTATTCAAAAACTATCCATGAAATTCATAAAATGTGATTATAATACATATAACATTTCAATGTTGAGTCATTTTTCATCTTAGTCGATTGTATTTAATCATATGGCCAATTACAAATTCCAAAATCATGTAAAAACTACCTTGTGACAACATTTTATGAACAATGTAGTGTGTTTTCACCCATGAATTCACTCAAAATCCAGTGACATCACTTGGCATATAGGGACACTTTTTGTTACAATTATAGGTTGAATTAGTATCAAGAAGTACATAGTTCAAATTATTTATGTAATTTGTATCAATTTCATAAAATGCATTTGCTAGAAATACAATTTTAAGTATGTAACTATAGTTTGATATTATTTTTGGAATAATAATAATTACTTACCATTTGATGAACATCCCCAAGAATGAATTCAACATTAGAATTATAATTTTTCTACATCTTGTTGATTTTCTTGTTTCTAAACACATATATGGTAGTTTAAGAAATAATTTGTGTTTTTCCAAGTTTTTAATTAACTATTTTTTTTAAGAATAGAATTTAAAATGGGTACCTTCCAAAAGGGTTTGAATATGAAAAAAATAATTACAATATTTGTGGGAATATAACATGTCCATAATGGTAAACAAAAATTTGTAGAGGTGATTAGATCAAGTAGCAAATTGGGGTGCCAATGTTGTTGAACCAATTCAAGATGAATGATATTTACATCAAAATTTTATGTAATTTGTCACATTAGTTCAAGTGTAACATATAGTAATGCATTTATCGATAACTAAAAAATGACCCATAGGATCACTACAAGAAATCATGGCTTTTCAAAAGGTTCAACTTGACTAAAATGTCTACATTGACCAAAAGAATGTGACCCACTTTTACCAAAGTCATACGGCATGAAAGACAAATTGTTCTTTTAACCAAATTGACCATTTTGACCAAATGTTAATTCATACATTTAGTCAAGAAGGACAATTTTCTTAAATGGTCCATCAAGATGCCCATGGCCTAGTCAAATTGGCCATATTAATTTGGTTAATTAACCAGTTAGGCTACTTACTTACTTACTTACTTACTTAAATATGTCATAACTACCTACCTAAACATCTAGTTACCTACCTACCTACCTACCTACATACTTATCTATATTTTAATGTAAGTATCTATGTACATTTAAAAACATAGGTAGGTAGGCATGTGTACCTACCTACCTATTTAATTGGGTATCTACCTATTTATAGAAATAATTGAAATTCCAATGTTGTTCTACACATTGACAAAAACATTCATGGAAGTTCAAGGAAACATATTAAATCCATTTGGTATCATATTGTTTCACAAAGTGATGTGGTGGTTTGATGGCCAAGACATTGGTGTGGATCCAGGGAGACCAAGGTTCAATCCCCCTTACCAACATATACCATGTTGAATATGTATATTCATATATAAAACTTGTACATGTGTGTAAATGTATAATACTTATGTGGGTTGTGGATAGGTAAGTAGGAGGCCATGGTGGGTAGGTAGGTAAGTCATTACTATTTATGTATTAATTACATTTTTATATTTAAAATTGGAGCTATCTTTTTAGTTAAATATTTCTTAATACCCATTTTCTTGTCCAATTTAACTAGTCAAAAAGGCCATCTTATGGTTAGTAAAAAAAACCATTAGTCGAATTGGACATGTTAATAAACTTGTTCATTATGACTAAGTGGTCAAATTGACCAAATGTCAAAATGATTATTTTTATTTAGTTTTCTACATAAACCATGAATTCTTATATGGATACAAAACATCTTCAAGAGAAACGATGATTATGAGAAAAATGTTCACTATGAGAACATAAAAGTGACCCAACAACCTAGATCATTGATCCATAAAGAAGTTACAATTGGGACAAAACCTATAAATATTGGAAAAAATGTACCAAAACATACACCTATTTTTTGAAGCAATGGACACAGGGAAGAGTAAAAGTGAACTTGACAAATCTTGAACATTTGAATTCGCATAGTTCAAAATGCAAGCAAATGAATTCAAGAAAGGAACAAAAACAATTTATGCATAGAAACAATAAGGATAAGTTCCCACTTGGCAATTGGCTTGACCTTCATACCACCAACCACCTAAAGAATGAGAGGACCTCATGAATAATAATGAAGTTGATCATATAGAACTTGTGGTTGAAGAAATTCATGAGACCAATGATGAAAACATGGAAGAACATGCCTATGAAACCATGGTACATTAGGCTCAAAGGCATAATATGGCTTCTAAATTCAATATTCAAATTATGCTTATGCCTAGAATAAAACATGTAGTTATAGAATGTGTTCCTATAACTTATATGATGAAAAACAATGAGCCAAGACTTATGAGGAATTCAAGAGATGAAATTTGACTTGGAGAACAAGTATGTCATAAAGGAGCCCACAATGTGGATAAGATACCAAGATCTTATCTTACACAATGTAATTACTACCATAAAAAAAGACATTTGATAAATGATTGGCTTTTCATTGAAGACTTTATCAAATAACGTTTTGCAAACCATGTCACATATTTATTTCACCATAGACCTAATATAAAAATAACATGTTAGAAGGAATCTATATATGCAATTTTGAATTACAATATGTAGAATCTAAGTCTAAGAGGTGAAATGTATCATAATGATCACATGGGGTTACATAAAACACCAAATATCTTTTAAATACTTTAGATGTTACCTCATTCATATTCAATTCTTAACAAAACGCATATAATTGCAATTCAAATGGGACTAAAGTATGTTAAAGTAAATCCAATATGATTCAAAATACCACATTCTATTGTGTGGACTACTCAAACAACAACAATTGCAAAGGACATGCATAGCATTATACCTTTGTACACAAGAGTTATGCCCACCATGAGGGTATCGATTTCATTTCATGAAAGCACAATAATTAACATCGTACTTGACACCATGGTGAGTGTTGAAGGTAGAAAACTTATTGAAAATTGCTATTGAAAATCATTAACCAGAAATTACTCTTGAAAATTACTACAAGAAAGCACTACTAGAAACTATACCAAAAATCATTATCAAAAACCTCCTACTAGTTTTCAAAGTGTACATTTTTCGACCATAAAGTTAGCTTATTAAACTGGCTTTAGATAAGGATTTCTAAATAGGATTTATTTTGAGTTTTGAAGAAATTTTTGGGATTCCCCTAACTTTTCAAGTTTTCCATCATTTTTGACCCCTTTAAAGGTTTTTATATGGGGAAACTTAGGGAGTTAGAAGATGTATCATCATTTGTTGTAATTTTATGATCTTGATGTCGGAGATTTGAAAAAGTATATTTGAAGTCATTTTTTCCATCATGTTTTGAGTTTGAAGTTATATGTTTTTTTACAAGTTTAAAATGTTTGCATGATAAAAGCCTATAGTCTATTTAAATCACCGATTTCATAAAACTTTTGTGACTATTTGTCATTTAATGTTGCAGAATTGAAATGTTCATTTTTTGTTCCTATTTCATTTAAATATCTAAAACCCAGTAGTTCATCGAGTGGCCTTAACAATTGGAGTTAGAAGTATTGGACCACTACCAAAAATTCATTATAATTTTTTTGGGGAAATAGACTTTTAGGGCATCCAACTAGGGAGGTAGTAAAGGCAACTAGGGTACCACTAATCATAGCCTATATGATGACCATGGGGCAAATGACTAGCACATGTAGCCCACTTTTATATCATGGGAGGATCACCAAAAAACTTGTTAGTGGTGATTTTTCATCACAACATACATGTAATAATAAAATCAATGTTGATAACCACATCAATGTTTATAACAACTAGATTACCACTTGACCCATGAGGACAACCACTAGATCCTTTAGGCACTTCCATTGTGGCAATAATTCAACTCACAATACATGTTCATGGCCTTACAATTGACCATTAAACCATCCCCCATATAAAAAAAAGATTTAGATGTTCATGTTCATGTTATAGTTTTCATAACTACCATTAAAGTTAATGGGAAATTTATGAGGATATAATGAATATTTTCATGTTCACTATTAGAGATACTATATTTCATTAACAACTACATGAGGGACTACTTGAACTACAAATTTGCTAAACTAGAATAAACATTCTATAAAAGGTGTCACACAATTCAAAATGATTAACAACTTGTGTACATGTAGTTAAAGAACCCCAAACAAGAGAAGAATGAAACAATGGAAATGTACTATGAATGATTAGTGAAGTTGGCAAATAGTTTGCAAACACTCATTATAAATGGCTTCTTGACTAGTATTTTCAAATTTAGATTGTAATTTAGCCTACACATTGCCACTTCTAGAATGAAAAAAAAAACATTGTAGCAACACAAGGAGTTGGCCTTATGTTATGAAAAATGGATATTAGAACCTAAAGCAAAAATATTCTTTCAAAACCTTAAGAATTTAAATTTGCAATGCCATAAACCATAACTAACAAACCAAGTATGTACTATACAAACTATTATTGAACAAATCACAATGTGGATACATGTTATAGTAAGAAGGAGACCATAGTGGTGGTATATGAAATTTATCTTCAAAACTAACAAATCACTGAAAGCAATGAAATGTCCTTGCCAAATTTGTGGTGTTATTAGACATGAACTTACATAATGTTGAAAGTTCAGTGAAATGCATAGTATGTTCAAACACAAAGGAGCTAAATTTGCCAAAAAAAAGCTCATTACTGATACCAAGGTATTAATTGTTTTCATAAACATGGTGCATATCAATGTGGCAACTATTCAAAACAAAGCTACTTAAACACAAACATTTAAAGAATGTGCACAAAGGAAAAAGAAAAATCCTATTGCTTGAACATAGAAAAAAACAAATAATGAAATCATTTGTGAATACCTACAATAAATATAGGTTACAAATCTATAGTGGATTTAAGTTTTAAACCAATTGGTGAATACAAGTTGGGTAGGATTACTAGATATTGTGGTATTAACAAAACCTTTAAAAACATAGGAAGTACCTATGATTCAATCTTTAAGGATATTAACAAGTATATGTTGAAAACCAATTACATTTTAAATTCAAGATAGTTAGTGAAAATAACACATGATCTCAAGAAATATTTTTGGTAAAAATCGGAGCTAGTAAAACTACGTGTGAATGTTAAACTAAATTTACAAGCTTGTAGTTATTACTTTATAACTTGCATTTGAAGTTAGAATTGTTATAGTGGTTATTAACAATCACATGGTAGTGATTCAAATACAAGTTGGCAAGAATACAATTGAGGATGTACTTTTAAATAAAATTTCAATAATCAATACCATCATGGAGCAATTGTGAACCCAATTAAGTTTACCAAACCAAAACATACACCATACAATCTACAGATAGTAAATCAAACAACCACCAAACCAATGGGTTTGATATGAAAACTCAAGATGTATGTACATGGCATATCTTATGTAACTACTTTCACCATCCTATATAATAGTGTAATAGATTATAACTACTCCATATTATTAGGTAGACCTTGCGTGAGAGACGAAGAAGTAACCAATGAATAAGGTAACAATATGGTTATTATTCTAGGTAATAGAACAATTCGAACAATTGTTGTAACTAAACACCTAGAGAACAATGTTGAGAGATCATAAGTGTTATTGTGTTATGATTTCTATACTGGCATTATAGATGAATAAGAAAAGGTAATGTTTGTTATTGAATTTAAGTTATTCTTGAAGTTCATGTGACAAAGTTTTTGATCTATAACTTGGTATTTATATTTAAACTAAGTTATTTGATTTTAAAGAGACCTAAATAAGGATAACAACATTCAACAATCAAGTCTTTAGGGTTTTAAATTCTCACAAATGATGAAACATCATTAAAAATGACAAGCTTTTTTATTTTGAAAGTAGCTAAAAGGGATGTTGACATTTAAAAAGTTCCTTCGTATAAAATGATTGTTGATTTGAAATGGACCTTCAAATTAACATTGGATCAAAATGGTTTTGGGTCACTTTTATTTGTTTTCACTAATCCAAAAATGGGATGTAATTCATTAGCTTAAATTATTATGGGACTTTAAAAATGAAATATATTCATTGGGCACTTTAATCATTTCACTTTGCTTAAAATTATATCATTATAGGGTTACCATATAATCATCATAATTCACTACTAGTTGACACAATTGATTATTAATTCAAATAATTCACTATAATAAATAAATTTCTTTTAATGTTGTTGCTTTAAATACCTTTGGTTATAAACTATGTTAAATGTTTAAGAATTCAAAACCTAGTTTAGGATAGGAACCTAGGTTAAACACTTAGGAACCCAAAACCTAGGCTAGTATATGAATTTAGGATAAGCTACTTGAGCCACTTAGTTTAAATTTAAAACCTAAACCATTGAGGAAAATTTGCATGCAACAATGGACTTTTGAGCTTCAAAAGCTTTAGCATGAAGACATTTCTCACCACTTATTTCACATCGTGTTGCATTTAGTAGTCCCAACAACTTGGTGTAAATTGGGCCAACGCCACTCAAACATAAAACAATGGCATTCTTATTACTAAAAAGTTAGGAACATGGACATATGGGATGAATCACCGGATGATATCCGGATGGTATAAGCTATACCCATGTGCTCTTCTTCTTCTTCTTCTTCTTCTCGTTGGTCTCTCGAAACCCTAAACGGTGTATTTCATTCGATCGCGCTTGCAGACGGAAGTACGCGCGCAGCTCCTCTCTCTCCCTCGGATGATGCAATCAGAAAGCGTGGAAGACGAGCAACGGAAGGGAGGTGCGATTTGTTAGTTTTGACGTCGGCGGAAGCGCGGGAGGGAGAAGGAAAAGAAGAAGAAGAAGAAGAAGAAGAAGAAGAAGGCGGAGAAGGAGAAGGGGGAGAAGATGTATAACGG
>Ga0209208_10009417_pt1 | contig 12839 bp, 7 predicted proteins | sample S1TSphfallax_3_FD_187694 | JGI IMG/M metagenome (GOLD analysis project Ga0209208, IMG submission 187694) | Host-associated microbial communities from peat moss isolated from Minnesota, USA - S1T2_Fd - Sphagnum fallax MG (SPAdes) (version 2) | ecosystem: Host-associated > Plants > Peat moss >...
TCATCAAAGCCTTTAAGGTCCTTCCAAGGATTCCTTAAATGTTGGGGAGCCATTGATAGTTTACATGTCAAGCTTGTTGAAAAGTTGACATAAAGATGTGGTCTAGTATTCTATTGGAATAGGCATGATGATCATAATGTGACTTTGCAAGTTGTTTGTGATAACAAATTGATATTTTTGGATGTGGTTGTTTTGGCCCCATGTGGCACAAAGGATGCAACTCACTTTTGACTTTTTTCATTTTATAAAAATTTTATGCATAAGGTATCCATAGGACCCTATTGTGACCATTGGAGGCCAACCCGTGTGACCCTACATTGTTGGTGATTCCACTTATCCACCTTTGATCAACACCATGAAGGCTTACACATTAAAAAAAATTAAGGGATGAAGCAAAAAGATGTTTTCAACAAGGCATTACAAAAGGGACATGCAAATCAAAACATGTTAATATGAGCCAAAAAGGGTGTTAGGAGTCATTGAAAATTGCAAACTATAAGAGGAAGATGGCTTGTGCATGAGCTTCAAGTTCTAAACTTGGAACTTAAAGTTTAATGTGATTTTAATCCACTTACATGGATGAATATGTCCATAGATGAATTATTTCATATGTATAAATGTCATTTTTGCATAGATGAATTTCATTTATGATTTTGATTAAATAAACAAATGATTGGGTGAAATTCATCCATGATTGGAAGACAAATAAATTCAAAATTATTTATATCCATTCAAGGTCATTTGTTTTTCACATATTAATATCTCAAACTTGATTGTCATTTAATAATGATGGATAATGAAATTGTGATAGTAAGGGAAAATATGATGATGAGATCAAAATATTTTTTAATTTTTTGTTTATAAAATCATTTTCATGAACAAAATTAAGCAATTCAAGAAATATTGTCATGGAATGGGTGTCCCCCTCCTCAACCCATTTGTTGTCAACAACATTATGTATTTTTCGTGGAAAACTAGGGTGCCTTGAAAAAAAATATTAAAAAAACCCCATTGTCATTTATGATAGTAGGTTGTTTGAAAAAAGTTAATTAAGGTGCTCAAAATTGAATTTAAGTTTATTTCAAAAATCATTATCACTAATGACATTGCGTGGTTTTTAAATATCTAAAACATTCAAACCCATTGTTGTCAATAACATTGGTTGAAAAAAGTCATGGCACCCTTGACAAAGAATGAAAAAAAACCCCCCCTTGTTGCCAATGACAATTATAAATAGGTTTGAAAGAAGTTGTGACACTTTTAAAGGAGGGGGAGGAAAAAATCCATATGTGTTAGTTTGCCTGAAAAGGGGAAAAATAAATTATCTACTTATTTTCTAAAAAAAATAATGACCATGGGGTGGGTGTTAGCATAGTAATGGTAATATAATTAGGACATTTTAAACCATGGTCATGAAATACTCTATAAGAGAATTTACATTATATTATTCAACAAATGTTATATCAAATATAATTAGATTGTGTTTCATGAAGCTCTAGTTTATTAAAGTTATGGGGAAAAAAATTATCCATAAAAGTTTAATGATAAAATAGAAACATTCATTCATAATTCTAATGGAAGTTTTATTCTAATTACGGATGCATTTTTTAAGATTGGAAAATTTGGATTTAACAAAGAGTTAAAGATTCTAAGTTCACAATTTTAACCTTAATCATTTTCCATGTATTACATTACTTTGTCTACTACAATGACATTTTTTGCATAATATGATTTAAAACTATCAAATACAAACAAATGCTACTAGGTAAATACTTTAAAATGGCATGCATTGAAAATGTTTAAATCACAAGATGGATGGTTATGTATTTCAAAGTTTAACTTCATTTGAAGAAACTACATGATATCAAGGTCTTCATTACACATATTACGTTCTTCCATCACCATCTTTTGTCATTTCATTTCCATAGTCTATTTATGTTAGCTTAAAACTCCATTGCTTAGTAGTTTGAATGCATTTATTGGGCAAGTGCCATGTGGTCCCAAATCATTTGTAATTTAGTCTCCTTTAATGTCATCATTTTGCTTAATATGTGTCTATTGCATGTGCAATATATAGGCTTAGATTGGGTGTTGGGCCTATTATTTTTACATTTTTGGCTTAGCATGATTTCCCTTTAACACTAGGGATTTGTTAATTTTCTCATGAGGGGATTTAGTTTCATGTGTCACTTCTTGGTTTTTAAGGGTTGAATAAAGGCCAAGGCTTCAAAATTCTCCTTGGGGACTAACTACCTCTGACACGTTCCCAAGCTCCTCGTTCTCAAAGATGGGTTTAAGGTAGAAAACAATGGAATAAAAAGGAACTCGGGGCACGTTCCCTGGCTCTTAGCACTTAAAGGGGTAGAAGGGCGTGCTAGAGCTCCGGGATGGGACTAAGAAGAGAGACAAACAATTTATTCACTTACACAAATCTACATCCAACCAACCACAAATTAGTTAGTACAATGTTGGAACACCTTTGGTGTTAGGACAAGCCACGGGCAACCTCAGACTCACAAGACTCACCACAGCCCGAACTTGAGGAAGCCACCACCTTCCCCCATATAGTATACTTTGCACCTCTCCGTGAGGCCCGCATCCAAATGGCTTTTTGGACTCCCAAAGGGGAGTCTCGAAACTGCCAGGGTTGAAACTCCCGCAACTTTGTGAGGCTATAACTTTGTGCTCAGACCTCCAATTGAGATGAAGTCTGAAGCAAAATTGTAGCTCTCGTCAAAAGCTTTCCAACGGTGTATCGCATGCGACCTGCACGCACGGAATTCGGGTCGATTCCCGACTTTTTGTGGTCGGGAGTCAAATTGCCAATTTTGACTCCTGGCCTTTCTTCTCGCCATAACTTGTGTTGCAAATGTCCAAATGGGTCATGCAAGTCCATTTTAGACATTTACACTTCAATAGTTTTTCGATGATATAAAGAACTCCTCGATGCGAGGTGTTTTGACCTTTACAATCGCTCTATGAAGGCTCGAAAGTCCACCGAGACTCCAACTCCTAAAATGGGAGCTCACTTAGGAGTGTGAGTCTTCATGCTCACACTCTATCACACTCCTCTTGGCCCGCACCCTTGTAAACATTTTCCTTGGTCGTGAGCCAAAGGCTAGGGTTGTGACAACCTCACAATTTTCATTCATATCATATAATGGTTTTTGCTCCTAATGCTCATATTCTTTTAAGGTCAATTTTTTTCATGTGTAAGGAACCTTGATGCTATTGTTCATAGCACTAGGCATGCCCATGATTTTTGGAGTGTAATTCCAAAAAAATTCACATTTTTCATACCATTGTTAAAAGGATGTGGTTCCCCCAAAGGTTTTGAATACCTATTCTCTTTTTTTGGGTGGTTTTTTAAACAATCAATTTTTTCTTCCAATTTTTTTTTGTCTATTATAATCTCATTCCAATTTTCCCATTTTTAATGTTTATATGTTCAATGGATGTATTTGTCCTAATACAATTCCAACAAATCTTGAACCATTTCATTTCACCAATGAACCTTTGAGGAACTAACTACTTGAGTGTTAAGGACCATTTGAAATAAGGCCCCATCAAGGACATCTCAACAAAAAAACTAATCAATAGCACTCTTGAACTAAAATTTATTAACCGACTCGAAAAACCCCAAATTGTGTATTGTTATGAACCATAAATGCACAAATTAAAACAACATTAATAAAAAAAATTTGGAATAGATGTGGGTAACAATCTAATATACATGAAGTTTACAATTTACAATTTAACACAAATTAATGGCGAAAATGAGAAAATCTATCCTTGTCCAAAACGGGTGTAAGGGGTGGATTTTTGCTTTAATGTGCTTTCACTTGGTCCAAATCCAACAAAACAATTTGGAGTAATAGGTGCATACACATGTAGAATGCAATAGAAGGCCTGAAGTCTTTCTATTTTATTTGAAATAACATCCAAAATAGAAAAATAAATGCCTAGGCCACTATATATGGGTTCAAAGGATATAACGATTGGAAAATTGCATAAAATTTCAAAATCAGTATTAGGCCCATCTAATTAAATAAAATGTTTCAAGAGGCATGCAAGTTTTGGTTTGGGAAAACTAACTTTCAAAAATGGCTTATTTTTATTTGTGTGGTGTGAACTTGATCTTTTAGATTCACATCCAAATGAACCAAAATGTGTCAAACAACATGATTAAAGCCTTTGGATGCATGTATAATCAAATTTTTATTTCAAAAACACAAGATAAATTCAAAATATGCTTGTACACACATCAACTAAAACTCATCATTTTAAACCGTGAAACACCAAAATCTTACTCAAATGGTATTAAATCAATTTATTCCAATAACTAGAACTTCTAGTAGATAGTGGCTATATATTGCATAAACATAATTATGGAACAAATAAAATCAAGTAAAGTGGTTTTCACACTTAAATTGAAGCATTCAACATCCAAAAGTGAAAAAAAAAGTCAAAAGAAAAGTTTTATTTAAGGTGACGATAATGAAAGTTTAAAGAAAACTTTTGTTTAGGTTAGCAAGATCAAAACTCTAGTGTGCCCAAAATATTACCAACAAAATTTATTGCAATAAATTTATTATGGGTAAAAATAATCATAAAAAACCACATGCCTTCCTATGATTGATTTATACTATTCCAAACTCATGCTAGGTTTTGAAATTATGTTTTTTCAACGACAAAAAAACACAACTAGGAAAACGTGTGGTCCAAAATACTCATCAATATTAAACCTTAAACCCCTATGTATGCAATCATATTCAATATATAAGCGTCCAATGTTGAAAATTGATGCAATTTTTAATTGTGCTCCAATCATAACACATACATGAAAAATATTAATTTAGTGCTACAATTCAACCTCATCAATGAATCAACACAAAAATTATACATGTTCAACTTTTAAAACTTGAATCATGATTTCAATGAATTATGCCCAAGTTTTAGAAGATAAATCACTTCATAATCTAATCATGTCATATTTATAAAATTCATCCAAGTTTACACAATTACCATTCAAAATCCCCACCCCAATTTACTTATTGTATTTACTTTTACATTTGTAAATTTACTTCTTTAAATTCATCAAAGCTTGTTCATCCCTAAATTATGGGAGGAGGTGTAGATTTGTATCAAGGAGTTGCAACACATGACCATGGAGATCATGGATGAAAACTCAAACCAAACCATGTGAACAATTAAACATGTGCAAAAGTATGATGAAATTCAGAATCACAAGTTATTTTTACTGATTTTAAACCTGTTGTCACACAACACAACAACTAGAGTTGGATTTCTGGAATTTTAAACAATTTCATAGGGAGAAAATTTAACGAAAAGGAAGATGACATGAAAAAGCTTATGAAAAAATTCAAATAAAAATTATACAAGAAGAAATAGATATTGACAAATCTATGAATAAATTAACACCATTCAAGATAGGCTACAAAATCAAAAGTTGAATTATGTTGAAAAATCTTGTTTAAAATACATCCTTTCCGATTCGAAATACACAAAATGATTTTGGTATTGAGTAGAAACCATGTTTGGATCTTGGGATTGGTTGGTGAATGTCATATTTTAATGTCAACACTAAGTGAGGTTTTTCATTTTTTAGGTGTTTAGTTCATAGAAGATGGGATCCCAACTCCAACAATATCACTAAACATCAGTAGACCAAACTTGCTTGTTTAAGGACTTGTTGAGGAACATGAAATTGTTAGTGATGTAATAGTTGTAATGTTTTAAGTGTGTAGACAACAAGAAGAATTATAATATGAACGTAAACTTGAACCTATTAAATAATGCCTAGGAATTCTCATGTTGGAATAAAATTTAATCATTTAGGTTAATAAAAGGGAAGCCACTTCTAACTAATAATTATTGTAGGACTATCAACTTACATGTCATGTGAAGTGGAGGGGTCATAGACATTCGTAATAATTGGCATGTTGTGAATGTTGACTTTCAAAACAAACATTTAACTATAATAGTTATAAGTTTCAAAATGGTCGATCATTTTGAAAAAATGCATCATGGGGATAGGGATGGATTTATATCAATGGTAGTTAGAGCTATTGGGAATTTTACAATACATGAATCCAAATAGTTTGAAATTAGTAGAAGGTTGATAAGAGTAATTGATCTTTCAAAGAACAAAAAAATGTTGCATATTATAAATATATTTAGATTTTTTAATAATAAATATGACTAAGGATGGAAAACCTAAAATGTTTTTGAAAAAATATAAACAAACCTATATTAACACAAATGGAGATTTATAACTACTATGGATTGGCTCAACTTCTCGCTTGAGCTCTTAAAAAGGACAACTATACAATATCCCACTTTTTGAATGAAAAATAAAAATACTGATGGGATTATGAAATATGTGATTAAGGCCCTAAAGTTTTTTTTTGTCAAAAACATATATCAAAGTTTAATACTCAATTTCAATCATTTGAAGCAATTTTTCTTTTAAATGAAAAAATACAAGGAGCGGAAAATTATGTTGTAAGAACATCATAGACATTAAAAGAAAAGAATAAGACTTTTAAAAGATCTTTGAAAACATGCTAGAAGTGTTTTAAAAGAGTTTTGGGCAATATTCAATTTTCAAAAGGATTTTTGAAGAGTATGTATAGAATTTTAAGAATTTGAAAAATGAATGAAATTTTTTATAAAACAATTTAGTAATTGAGAGAGCATCATTTAAAAGATGAAGTTGTTAAAAGCTTCCAGAAGAAACTTTTAAAAAATAGTTGGCAAAAGTTTTTAAAATGTGGTTAATGAAAGAATCTAAAATGTTATTTTATAAAATTTTATAAAAGGTTTAGTTGGTGGAACTTTATAGAAGGTTTATAAACTTCTAAAAGGTTATATTGGATAGTGTAAGTAAAGGTCTAGAATGCACCGCCTTCAATCTCAGCAACACAAGTTTTAGCGTTTATATTTTTAATCCATTTCATGTTTAACTTGCATCATGTTTAAGCAATAAAATCATTTAATTCTTGTTCATCACTAAGATTTTTGTTTGTCAAGTCCATAAAATCTTCTCCAAGTTATATTTTTGTTTGGGCCAAAAAGAAGCTCCAAGGGTATTTTAAAACACAAGCTCATTAAAAAAAAAGTTCAAATTTTGTTAAAATCAATGTGTCATGTTAAATCATTTCATCATCAAATTGGTGAAATTAAACAAGTTAAATATAAATAAAAGGAAACATTCAATGAAATAGTGAGGATGGTTGAAAAGGAGGAAAACATTGATTAGATTCCCTTGGCTAATGACTACACAAACATAAAAGACAATCATCAAAACTTAAAAGTTTTGCATGAATGATGGTGGCCATTAGGTAGTTTATGTTTAAATGATATTGGAAGTTTGTGGTTAAGATAAACATAACGTGTTTCGTGTGCATAGTATGTCAAATGTGAAATGGTGAACCTATTCAATCCCATGAACAAGTGACAAAAGGTAACATTTACAAAGATTGAGGGTTTCCCTATGTGGGTAGCGATGCCAATGAGTCGATTGAAAAGGCATAGTACATAGTCCATATAAATTTGCCATATATGTTTAAAATTTTATCACCAATTTTTTTTCTTCCAATTGTGATCTTCCGTGTAGAGTGCTTGCAAGTTTTTAGAGGCAAGAAACAATGTGACATGAGATATATATTGAGAAGGTGAAAGGACCTTTGTGATATAAACTAATATAAATTACTTACTATATGTTTTTGGTCTATGTTAACATTTAATATTTGCATGGAGACATTTACTACAAACCCAACTATTTTGTACTTAGAATTTATCAAAAATTTCATAATAAAGATTTACAAGGCGTTTGCTTACATGTTTAATTTTATTATGGTTTTGAGAAACAATTAATGGATCAACCCCACATGGACCTTGTGTTGTGTAACTTATAATTGTATTGAATATGAAGATATTAACAATGGATCACATATATGTGTTTCCTAATTATTTGAAACAAATGATTATTATGCATGACTAAAAACAATTTATTTTAGTTCAATAACAATGAAAGGCCAATCACAAACAAGAGTAATGTGCACCATAAAGTTGTAAACAATTTCACATGTGTTAGTAAAATAATATAGAATTATGCCAATTTTGTATTATTATTTCATAACCTTTTATTCAAGTTTCAAAAACTAATTTTCTATCATTAGCTTCCTAACCTTTTCCAATAGTTTTGAAAATTCTTGATAATGGGCTTTATCTTGTTTATGACATCTTCACTAAGAGAATTAGATTCAAATTACCATTAATTCACACCCTTCACATGGTTAACATTTTAGAAAGTGTTAAATTTTACTTAGTGTGAGCCAAAAACTAATCCATTAATCATTGGATTATTAACACCAATATTTTTTACTCCTTGATTAAGAACATTATCTAGTCCATGTGAATAGGGATGATAATTTCAAAGCAAAAAAAAACATGGCAACCATGATTCACTTTGAAATGAGTATTGCTCTCAACAAATAAAACATTCAAGAAAATAATGAAAATAAGACGAAGAAAACAAAGATAGCAAAACTGAATTGATGTAGATGTTGTACTTTGATTTTCCTTTCATGGGGAGATTAAACTAGGATTTATGAAGCATGGCAAAAATAAAAGGTTAAAGCTTGAAACCCCAAATCTATATGCATAGGATGATTTATACATCCTTCCATACATTCATAGTCTTTTGAGTCTTTTTGTTTTATAAATTGGATGTGGTGAGCAACTTTGTGATATAACTTTTATTGAAGTTTCAAATCATATGCATAAAATCAGAAAAAACATATGGAAGTGTATACAAAAAGGTTAACATGTTTAAGCATTTTGTACAATTTTTAAGTCTTTTCATTTTAAACCTTCAATTTTTTTCATTTTGATGTTTTCTTAGTTTTGTAAATTGGATGTAGTGAGTTTAATCATGAAAGTTTGATTGAAAATTATAAATCATTTACATAAATTAAAAATAATAATGAAAGTGTATACAAAGAAGCTAAAGGATTTAAACTAGTATTGTGCATGTATATATCAAAGGGTAAGAATATATTTTTAAATTCGAAAAGGTGTATTAACAAAAAATCTCCCCGTTAGGTTCAAGTTTAAGTATACAAAGTTTATGGTTTTTAATACACGGGTAAAAGTTTGGGTACCTTCCATCATATACCCTTGGTTGGGGTAAAAGAAAACGTATTTTTAATTAATTAAAGAATTAATCAATAATATAAGAATATGTTCTTATTAAGACAATTTTCAATAAAACCCAACTCCAATGTGATATATTGTACAAATTTAATGTTAAAATGCACAAATAAAATTAAAAGAATTAACTCAATTTTTTAATGTTAAACATACACACAAATGAAAATTATGTGAAGCTTTTGTGAATCAAATATACATTTTTATGTTCAAAATATATTCACCATGTTCATAGTTTGTTGACCCCACACCTTCCATTCTAAAATTATATCAACATAATGCATTTTCCTTTTTACAATCCCCATACAAATACACTCAAAGATCAAGTAGCTAACATCAATCCCCATACATATACACATAATATTCAATGAACTCAACTAATAAATGTTAGTTATATCTTAATACCATTAACTTTCAACTGAACAAATTTAAGTTCTTTCAAACACATAAAAACAATAAATTTAATTGGTTTCTTCACAATATCATCATATCTTCAAGCTTACATATGTTTATGGATCTTAAAATAATAATTAAGGACACAAATATAACCAAAATTGGCAAAACATATAAAAAAACAATCAACCTTACCAAATTTGCACCTTACATTATGTCATTCGGCATCAACTTTACATGCCAAATTTTCTTACCAAATTTACCTTAATAAATGTGTAAATTTACAAATCTAATTGGTATTCAAACTCTTATTCCATTTGTTCCAACATATCTCTTTCAAGGTCCCAAACCATTAAAAAATTCAACTATAAACATTTCATGATAATTTGGCCCATTTTTGGAAATAAACATAAGTTGATTTAAGTTTCAAGTTCCAAGGTAACATTTGCATAGCGATGTCAAAATCTTAGTAATGGAAAAAAAATCATTTCATTTCAATATGACTTCTCACAATACTCAAAATTTGACAAACGAAATATCCAACAACATGAATTTGGACCTTAGGAACCTATTACCACTTTAATGGATTTTCACAAGACTTTGCCATCAAATATAAAATTTGAAAATAATAAGTTCACAAATAGACCAAAGAAGTAAGAGAGGACAAAAACAAACCAAATTTATTCTTATGGTGAAGGAAAATAGTGGGTTCATAAAGAGGCCAACAAAAATGAAAAGATAAAGGCATACTAGATTTATTTGAATGGTTTAAAAAAAAATTGAATCCACAAAAAGGCCATAGAAACAAGTGAGAATTTTAAAAAATTGTTCAAGTTTTACCATTGATATAGTTACACTCACATTTCAATGGAATGATAACCTCCTTGTGAGACACATTGTTAAGTAAAGTTTTCATATGTGCAAGCTTCAAAACAACATTAGTAACAACAAAGTGAAAAAAATCATCTCATTGTGAAATAATGATGGTGTAATCAACAACACATAGGAGCAATGGTCATCATGAAGTGTAGTTAGGGTTTAAGGTTTATTTACCTTAGTTTTTTTTACCAACAAAAAATTCAACAACAATCAAATGAATTTTAATTAATAAAACTTTCAAATCAAGAGGGGATGATTGCATTCTTTATTTGGAATAAAAAAGAATGAAAACAAAGGACTTGAAAACCTTATAATATATTACTTCATGGAAAAGTGCATTAAGATTTCCTTACAAGCTCACAATAATGTAATAACTTTTGTAAGTGTTAATAATAAAATTTAAGTGCCCCTAAATGAACCATATAAAAAAACTCAAATAATTCATAATTTTCCCGTAAGACCTTTAGACTTTTACAAATAATCACATAGATATATTTTGAAAGTTATAAAATAGTTTCAAAATATTTTTGCTTCAAATATTAAATATGTGTTTATATATTATACACATGTTTTTTATATGTTTTGTACATAAGCATTTTATACAACTTTTATGTGCTTCCATTTTAGACCTTCATTTATTTTAGTTTTATAAATTAAATGTGATGAAAAACTTCATGGTGATTAAAGATTTCAAGTCATTTGCCTAAAATTTGAAAAAATAAATATGAATGTGTATGTTTTTGCTAAAAACCAATCTTTCAATTTCATGCATATTCCTTCACTTGTAACTTTGTTTTTTTGGATATCCACACAACATTCCAATCATATTTGTTGGTTTAAATTCTTGGTTTCTCCAAAAAAAACCATTATTTATAACAAGAAATTCAATACATACATCAAATAATGCTAGAAAGAAATGTTAAATGAAAATTTGGGAAATGATCATTATGAATGTAAATTTTATGAATCCATGGACCTCTGTTGGAGTCAATTTAAATTTATTTTCAAACATGTTTTGATTTTTATCAATGACATGGATTTATAAAATGAAAATATGGAACTATGATTAATGGACATCATTATCACAAATAAATAAACTATGAAATTTTAAAATTTTTTATAGAAAGATCCTTGGGGATTAAATTCGAAAGTTCTTACAAGTTTCCAAAAATATTCATGAAGAATATACTTAGATTTTAAAATATATAAAATTAACAAAAAAAATAGATCTTTCTCAAAAAAAAAAATCAATAAATCGATTTAGAAGATGCCATTTAAAAAAATAAAATTGGTTGAAGTTTTTTTAAAATTTTGACAAAACCATTTAGAAGGTTATTTAATATAAATTTAATATATTTTTTATTGATAGAGCTTTCAAAAGGTTAATGATTTTTTAAAATATTACATTAGATAATATTTATAAAATGTTCAAAAGGCACCACCTTTCAATCTTGCTAATAGAAGTTGTGACCTTTGTACTTCTAACTTGCATCATGCCTTATTCAAACAATAAAATTATGTACTTTTTATTCATTACCAATTTTTTTGTTTATTAAATCTTTTAGTTTTTTTCAAATTTTTTCTTTGGCAATCACATTGAAACAATATAGATTTTTTTTTTTTGTAATTTCTTGTAAATAAATGATAAATTCATGACAATTTTTTTGTAATGTTTTTTATTGTGGTGGAAGTTTTTTTCATCACTTTCAAAGAATTAAAAAAACCAATGTTTAAAAATTTAACATTTAAATGATTTTTTAATCAATAAGTTTAAATATCATTTAATTTTATAATTTAAAAAAATTAAAATTTTGATTATTGGAAAACCATGTTGGACTTTTTCAATGTGGTGCATATAAAAGGTTTTGACAAAATAATTCATGGGTTTTTATAATTTCAACCAACATTTTATTTTCTTATTCTTTATTTCTTTGCACTTTTCCATCAACCTTTCATCATCATTTGAAGATAATATGTTGTTTGTTGCATTCTTGGGTGATCATGGTTCATGTTTATATCATCTTTTCATTTATTCTATGGTGTTGCATGCAATGTGGAACTTGTTTTAAATTTGAATTTTAAAAAGTTTATCATTTGTTTATATTTGCATTTACATTTGAGTTTTTCTTATTCAATCCACATCAAATCCATCATCGTGAATTATACACAAGTTGTGTAAACAAATAATTGTGATAACAATATTTAGCACACGACAAAATGGTATATCATTTTTTTAATAAAATATTTCATTTACATTTTAATATTCCAAATGTCTTTTCTATAACCATTCAAGTAATAAATCATATGAAATTTGAATGGCTATACTCTCAAAA
>Ga0209208_10009418_pt1 | contig 12838 bp, 7 predicted proteins | sample S1TSphfallax_3_FD_187694 | JGI IMG/M metagenome (GOLD analysis project Ga0209208, IMG submission 187694) | Host-associated microbial communities from peat moss isolated from Minnesota, USA - S1T2_Fd - Sphagnum fallax MG (SPAdes) (version 2) | ecosystem: Host-associated > Plants > Peat moss >...
CAGGAGCTCAGGAATATATTCTTGTCATAATTATGCCACAGATTACACAAATAATGCCAAATCCTAAACCCAGAGAACTCTAATTAATCACATTCCAATTGATCATATTCCCTGCAATTAGACGTTGCTTTTAGTCCACTTAATTCTTCGGAAACGTGTAGTCAAGGACCAATTTCCATCCAAAAAATGAACTGACCAAATGTAGCAGGTGCCAGAGTTCACTCCCAACAAACAAAATGACATTACTCATCTGATTGGCCTGATGGTTTTTATAAATGAAGTAGTGAGGGAAACTTGGAAATGCAGAAGTTCGAGAAATACATACATATAGAGTGATTTGTAACCATCATTAAAATTTGAGATTATACTTAATAAATTGAATCAATCATTAATAGTAAATTACTTGGGCGGGCTTCACATTTGTTGCGCACTGCCAATGACATTCAGCTGATGAAAAATAATAATAATAATAATTTGTGGCAATTAAATCTTATTCAATTTATTTCAGAATGTACATATCCCTTGGGGTTTTCTGTGGTAAGATTTATTTCCCTAGGGCCTTTTTGTCTAAGGCTTTGTTTACACTCGACCTTTTGAAAGTAAGGAAGGTGCTATGGAAAAATGTGGGCCATCATTTCTGTGTTGAGTAAGGTCCTTGGACATGCCCAAAATCTAAGGCTGGGATCCCACTTTAAAATGCAACGGGTAGTTTTATTGGCCTTGCCTACTAAGGCAAGGATATTGCGTTTAGATTCATTATAGAGTATGCTAGCTTAAGGGATATCGGCCCCTAGGTAGTAATAATAGGTCTATTTTTATATGAGGATTTATGAAAGATGATATTTTAGCTTGTGTTGAAAATTGAGATTAGTTATAATAGAGTTATAATAATATCTTGAAGGATTTTGGTTGCTTTTAGAAGTTTTTTTTTGAAGATTATATTTTTGCATGGTGAAATATATTTTGAGTTTCCATAATTCTTCTTTTTGCCTTAAAATAAATTTGAATGTAAATGGCAAGGCCACAGTGTGACACATCCCTTGTTTTGGTAATGTCCCACTTTTAGGGCCTTTAGGTGTTTAGCCTCTTATTTGTGCAGCAGACTCCAAGAGCAAATCAAGAGTAAAGGTTAAATTTGAATGCAAGAATTTAATGGTACTCATACCATTATGGATCCTTTAAAAAAAACGGACAGTAAGAAAGTGGTGCACAAGTACATTATTATTATAGAGAATGTGTGTGGCAGGGCTTCTAATCATTTTGGAGATGAGGCGTGTGTGCAGTTAGTGTGTACCAGCTCCACTATTTAACACCCACTTGCACACCAGTACTTAATGGTACTCGCCTGTTGGGATCCCCAAATTAAGGCCAATTTAGACTTGTGGATGGACGGTGGAATTGTTGGTTAATATTTCTGCTATTAGAATTTTTAGTATGTGTCTTTCAGTTAAATTTTTTTTTAAAAAAAAAACCTCTGGCGGAATTACGCCAAATTTCGACCTCAAAAATGTTATTTCAACCTATACAAAGGAGTTTTACTTGAAAAAAAATGGCCCAAATTCGTCAAATTTTGAAGGAAAAAAAATTCCAAATCGCCAGATTTTTATGATAAGTTTATGAAAAATAAACCCTGATGTCTTTTCCAGGGCAACAGCAGGTAGGAGGAGGCCATGGCTAAACCTGCTGCCCTGGAAAAACATCACAATTTAATACTAAAAGTTTTCATTACAAAAGTGTAACCAGGCTATACCATATTTAAAACTAATTAGGGTTTAGACACATAGGTAGTAGTTGTTAGGTTGTTAGTTTCCAACCCTAAAAAATACTGCCCACTTACTCTTCTTTTTTTAAAAATGTAGATGTCAAGTTTGAGTGCGTATTTTCTCTTACATTTTCCCTTAAGCTAAATTTAATTAATACTCCCCAAGGAAAGGGCCCATGCTATATATTTCAGGTGAGGGTACTGAATTTCTGTTTGTTGGCAGAGAGGGCAATAAATTTTCAGCAATAACTTGGAATATGAAATTGTTAAGATATCATTCAAGTTGTCAGTGACTCTGCCTGAAGGATGAGACATGAGGTCCATGAACTTTGTAGGTTCACGACATTTTTATTTCCCCTCCACCGCCCAGAAATATTGAAATTTTTTGTCCCAATTTTTTCATGTATTTTGATACTTCTGATGTTTTTACATATTAGTTTTGTGAGCACTAGTTATGTTACTCCTTAAACTTTTCTTTGGCTATTTTTTAAAACAAGCCTTCCATAAGAAATCATTTGTGGAAAATGGGTCACCTAGCAAGTTACCACATGGTCGTAAAATGATGTCAATGATGTTATGAATTGAGAAGAAGCACAAAAGATGCATGAAATTAGAGTTCACAAAACCATTATTCAATAGAGTTTTCATTAAAGTCATCCCGTCTTCACCCTCTCTTTGGGCCACTTTTCACCCCCTGTCCCCTCTTTGATGAGGTCCGGCAAAGTAAGGAAGTTTTATTAAATCTGAGTATGAAATGCTGAAACTCAGCACTTAATGCACAAGGTTCGAAGTAATTATAGTAGTTGTACATGTAGGAACAGTGAAAATATATGTAGCAGCAGTGGAGGCGCTCAGGAAAAAAGGAAAGACGGGGTCAAAACCAGATGAAACTCAGTTTGGCACAAAAAGTGGTGGATTTCTGAGTTTGACCCACCCCCTTGAAGGCTAATGTACTTTTTTGCAGGTTTCTTTTTAATCTCACCCGGTTTCGGACCAAACTCAAAAGGTACTGGTGCTGTGTTTTCCTGAAATTACGGAAAATTATAATGTTTCACGTAATTGGGATATTTCTCATACTTGATAAATCATGAAATTTACTACAAAAATCATTATATGTCACAAAGAAAATGATAAAAATGAACATGCATGCAAGTTAAACTAGCCTTAATGATTGAAAGGAAAGGAAAGGAATATATATATATAATCATTCCTCAATCCTGCAATACTTCAAATTTACCCCCTATCATGAATTATAGTAGCTGCAAATTAATTCATCCTAAAAATTAGCAATGATACCAGATTTGGCTACTCGCATCTACAGAGTACATGGCTTTTTATTAATTAAGTAAATTTCTACAGTTGGAGCAAAATACAATCCTACGTCCTAACCAAAACTATACTATTCTCATCAACTAAATCAAATAATTCCATTATGACAGAATTAAAAGTCAGGTATACGTTCCAATTCATCCCCCCCCCTCCCCTCTCCACCCTCCTCATTAAAATTGATGAAGTAAATTATTATTATTAACAAAAGAAAATAACCTACAGTAGCAGATTTAGAAGGATGTTTCTTTTACTCAAGGGATGAGGACTCATGAGAAGAGATGTATGGTTGGGGAGAAGCTAAAGATGGGAGTAAGTTACAATAATTAAAATGAATTACAAAAAGTTATATTAATTTAAGGTCCTAATAATAAAGAAAGACGTTATGAATAAGAAAGCTCTGTAGTTAGTTATATTAGCTGTTAGTTAGTGGTTAAGATTAGTGAGATGGTTAGTAAGAAGGGAGGCGGGTGTTGTTCCAGCGGTTATTACGAAGAAACGCCATTCTCTGGGCCTTCCCCCCTTCCCCCCGCGTCAGCTGATGATAAGTGAAAGCGCTGCTGCCCCGCGGCTCCCGCGTTGCTGCTCGCTCTCTCTCGCTCGCATTTGGGTTCGTGCGTGCTGTCGCTGCTCCTCCTACTACTACTACTGTTGCAGTACTCGTTATTGAATGTCCGTTCAGATTTTGACACTCTCTCAGTGCACAGTTTTTTAGTATTAGGATTTCTCGCCTCCTCGCTTTGCAGCAGCTGCGACGCGCCCCGCCCCCGCCTTCCTCCCCCCAATCATTTGTTTGTTTCCTGCATCTGTAAGTATTTTGGGGTTTTCTTTTCGTCAAATACGACGCATGAAGACGTTGCGCTCCCTCGTCCCGCATGACCCGGGATCAGCAGCACCACATTAATGACCTCCTCCTCCTGCTGCGCGCCGCATGCTTTTCTAGTTGCTGCTGTTGTTGCTGATTACCAGCTTTTTTTTTGTTTTGTGTTTATTTATATATGTGTGTGTGCAGCGTTTTCGTGAGCTTCATCAGCAGTTATTGCTTCTGTTTGGTCGTTTCTCATGTCCAACGTTAACAGCTTCTTTTGTTCTCTCTTGATTATCAGTCGCAGCCTATCTTATTCAGGTTCTTGTCTTTGTGTTCAAAGAAGATGATCTTCTTGTATCGAGTGTCAACTCTGCTCGACTTTCATGCAGTTTGGAAGCTGTTTATGATTCCTGGAGTGAATCGAGAGACGAATGAACCAGTACTGATGATGATGATGGGAGCCGCCCTTCCCTGCAGAAAAGCTCTTCTCTCTTATAGGGTAAGTATTCTCCTACAATACAAAAACCTTTCTGCTTCTCTGATGATCATTGCTGCGCAGGATGAGAAGAAGAAACAGCAGCTGCAGGTTGCTCGTTTTTATACACTACAAAAACTGTGCACAACTTTAGGTCGACTTCCTTGTCCTTCCGACTTCCTGTCCACGTGATGGACATCTCGTCATGCTATGTATGGTTTTTGCTGAACACTAGTACTGAGTTTCTTCTATTCTCTTCTGTCTCTGAGGTAGTATGGACATGCGCCTTTGGCAGGACGTTCCTGGTTAGCTGTTCCACAGCATTTTCCATCTGATCATACTGTTGTCTTGCGTGCTCCAGTTGGAAATTGGAGAGCTCTTCGTATCTTCTCATGATCTGCATACATATTACGACATGGAATGATCATCGGGAGCGCATAGCAAAGAGACCACGCAGCGGGCCTTGATCAGCTCTTTGCACTATATATATATATATAGTACAGATCTTTCGTGGGAACTGTGCCAGGGTTTCTGGAAAGTTGCCAGGATCCAAATCTCGCGAGCAGCGTGTAGGGGGTTTTGTACCAGCTGATCAGTTGCGGCTAGTTCCGACCTTTCCAGCTTCTCCAGGAGCGAGAGCTGATAGTACTGATCAATCCATTGTAATTTATAAGGTGCAGCACTGTATGGAAGATCCAGCAGCTATAACACAGCTCCGGTGTGCGTCAGAATGCTTAGAGTTCAGGCAGAGTTATGATCATCATGACTCGGATCAGCAACAAAGACAAGTTCTGGATTATACGAGCGGCCTCTGGAGCCATCTTCCAGAGCAAGTAATGGAAAGAATTCTGGCATTTCTGCCTTTACCCAGTTTTTTCCGCTTCCGATCCGTCTGCAAACGATGGAACTCCCTCATTTATTCCAGCAGATTTCTGCAAATCTGCTCCCAAATTGGTGGCACAACCTCAAGAAGACCATGGTTTCTCATGCTCAAGGAACCAGCGATAACGTTGACCAGCGAGGGATGGCTTTACAACCCTTGCGCAAGAAAATGGAGCAAGCTACCGCTATCATTTCTTCCTCCGGGTGCTCGTGTGGTGGCCACAGCCGACGGCATTTTGTGTTGCAGTATATATTCTGAGACCCGCGTGATGGCTTCTAGATCATCATGCAAGAAACTGTTAGTTTGCAACCCACTGACGAAGACGTGCATTGAGCTTCCTTCTACTCTCAAAGAACGATTCGTTCCAACTGTGGGCATCGTAGTGAACCCGGAGACGAATTCGTACAAGGTGATGGTTGCAGGGGACGACATGATATCCCCGTTTGCTGTGAAGAACTTGACAACAGAAGTTTACGACTCGCGAACAAATCGCTGGAGAATGGCCGCAACTGCGTTACCTCGACTCTGCAACTTGGAATCCGGAAAGACAGTCTTCGTCCAAGGTACTTTCTACTGCATGAACTATAATCCCTTCAGTGTGCTAGCATATGACATAGAACAAGAAGAGTGGACAAACATCCAAGCTCCCATGAAAAGGTTCATCAGAACACCCAATCTTGTGGTTTGTCGGGGACGTCTGGTCCTGGTAGCCGCAGTGGAAAAGAACAGACTCAACGTGCCAAAGAGCATCCGCATGTGGGGTTTACAAAAACAACAGCAGCAGCATCAATCCTCCGCGAAAAACTGCACATCATGGGTTGAACTGGAGAGAATGCCACAAGCCTTGTACGAGGATTTCTTAATTAGGGTTTCTTCTTCTTCTTCTTCTTCTCGTTCTTGTGAGGAGACGTCCTCGTCACAAGAAGGGGTGTTGCTGTTCAGCTGCGTTGGAAACGGTGACCTAATTCTGATTACAATGCAGAATAGTCCAGAGATGCTGATTCTGGACTTGTTTGAGAAGGTGTGGCGCTGGTTACCGCGGTGTCCATACATAATTGGAGAGTTATTAGACGACATTATTGGACACGGAATGGTAGTACAGGGTTTCCCTTTCAACCCGAGATTGGATGGACTCCAAAATCGTAACTAACTGTAGTAACTTCTTTTTTGTGCTGTGTGCATCATCAGCCTCTTACCCAAAAAAAAATTGGGGAAGAAATTTCGCCAAAAAAGCGAAATTAAAAATTGAAAACTTGAAATTGAAGTGATTTTGGAGGTTTTCTATCGCCATAGGTGAGAAATAATAATAAGAATAATAATTATAATAATTTGGACATATTTTTATATTTGATTTTCAGTGTGTAGCCAAAAAGTTAGAAGGATCACTAAAGATTTATAATTCGTAGTTTTTTATACAGCCAGATTTAACAAATTATTCCTAACGATTATTGCCACTTTTTCTACATTTTCCTGTGCGGAGGCTTTGTAGTCCTCAATTTTTCACTATGAAACCTCTCCAAGGTTGTTATGCAAATTTGGCTATATACCAGATATGAAAGTAATTTTTTAAACTATAAGGATCATTCTATATGAAATCGCCAAGTCCCCCCTTCCCCCCCCCCAACAAAAATTATGCAAATACACTACTTAGAATCTATCATAAAAATCTGGTGATATGGGGATTTTGTTTTTCAAAATCTGGAAATTTTGGATTTTCTTTTCATGCAAAACTTCTTTGTTTGGGTCGAAATCATATATTTCAGGTCAAAATTCGCCAATAAAAAAATTACTGAGTCTGCAAGCCAAAACTTGGACTAGAAACTTTTATTTGGCAACTAAAATACCCCAAAAAAAACTTTTATTATTATTGGGTATTTTAAGGAAAATTCACCGCCAGGCAATATTCCAACCTCAAACAATAAGAAGGAATATTCAGCTAAAAATCCCCTTGTTTTTTAAACAAATGTTCACCAAATTTCTGTAAACAAAGGGTGTCACACAGGCCTTGCCATTTACATTCAAAAGTATCTTAAGGCAAAAGAAGAATTATGGAAACTCAAATATTTCACCATCCAAAAATATAATCTTCAAAAAATCCTCTAAAACAAGCCAAAATCCTTCAAGATATTATAACTCTATAATTAAATCTCACAACCCAAAATCTCATTTTTCAGAAATAGACCTATTATTATTATTACCTAGGGGCCAAAATGCCTTAAGCTACTATACTCTATAATGAATCTAAACACAATATCCTTGCATTCTTGCTAAGCAAGGCCAACAAAAATATTTTTTACTGAAATGTTTGCAACATCTGGACAACACTTTTCAGTTGGAGGGCAGCTTTTTGGACAGATTTTGTACAAGCCTTATTCACACACAATTGATCCTAAATCTTGTTTGGGATGATTGGTAATGATGTTACATCAGAAAACTGGGAAGAAAAAAACAAAACAAAAACAAAACAAAACAAAAAAACTGCTTCAATACCTGACATTATTGTGTTTTCATGACTGCCATCATTATGAGTAGCATAGCTTTAAGAGGGTTTCAAAACAAAAATGTCTTTGAAATTTAATATAGGGGTTTTTTTTTTAAACTTATTTTCAAGGTTCTTCTCTATACTAATCCAGCTTTTTAATTCCAAAAGCCATTTCATTGTGCTTATGAAAACACCCTTTATGTACCCGTTTCAAAAAACCCACTATATCAAATTTCAAAGGCATAGTGTCATACAAGCAAGTTACATTTGTAATTATGCAAATATTGTAGTACCTTTTCAGGTTTGGCACTTGGGTGTTGAATTTTTATTTTATTTTTAAGAATCCTTTTCAGCAGTAAAAATTATAATTTATGAAATTCCAGTAATATAATAAAATATAGGCAATTTCCTTTAAGCTTCTCATAGTATTGGGTGGGGTGTTTCATACTTTTCTTTTGAACTCATTGGGTTCTTTTTTTCTTTCTTTTTTTTTGTGAACTTTGCAAGAATCAAACATTTCATTTCCTATTTTAATGTTTCAATTTGTTGTGAACTTCACAAGAATTGAAGGTGTCATTATTATTTTAATGTCGTGTTCTATTGTGAACTTTACAAGAACTAAATGTTTCATTTTGTTTTCCAATGCTTCATTTTGTTGTGAATTCTGCAAGAAGTGAACACGTGTTTTGCAATGCACTTTGTGCTTTTAATTATTTATTCAGTTTTTTTTGTTGTGTTTTGCATTTTAATTTTGTTTTTGTTGTCTTTGGTTTGTTGTTCAACAAATTGGGAGGGAAGGGTTTTGGTTTTTTGTTTTGTTGCTTGGCAAATCAACTTTGTGCACTACAAGAAAACATGACTTTTCAAAAGGTTCAACTTGACTAAAATGTTCATATTAATCAAGGAGGATGGTCATTTTCATGAAAAGCTTGTGGCATGAAAGACACAAATTATTTTTTATTAAGACATTTGACTAAAGTGACTTATTTTACCATGTAATAAATCAAACATATGTTCAAAAAGGTCAAAGATCCATCAAAATGACCAAGGCTTAGTCAAATTGACCAAACTCAATGGCATTATGATTTATAATTAATCAAATTGGCCATTCTAATTTGACATTTAGTCAAATCAACCATACTAATTTGGCTATTTAACCAACAAGTTTATTTTGCTTAAAGTGCATACCAAACCTAAGTTCATAGTTAATAGGCCTTAAATTAGGCATATTACACCTAATAAGTACTTATAAAGTTTAATAAGCTACCTACATGTTACCTTTAAGCAAATGTAGGTACTTAAACTTAGTACATTAATTAAATAATATTTATTAATTGACAGTTAATACTCAACAATTTATGATTGATATTTTATATAATCAATTATTTGCCAGAAAAATGTTAATTAATAAACAATAACTAATTTATTGATCAATTTTTTTATTGATTAATTATTATTATTGAATTATCAATTTTATTTAATTTCTTGGCTAATACTTGATAATAACTTATAATAATCAATAGTAGTCAATATATAATTTTTAATAATTATTGATAAGTGATAAATTTTTTAGTTAATATTAGTTCATTATATATTAATTGATAATTATTACTTCATAGTAAATAATCAATAACTAATCAATAATCAATAACCAATTTTTTAAAATTAAATCATTAATTAACATTTAATATCTATTAATTATAGGAAATAATCAATTATTAATCATTGACGTTATTAATTTATCAATCTATAATTGAAGGTAATTAATCAATCTTTTTTATTTTATTAATTATTTATTAATTGAAATAATAACATGTTGTAACCTACTAGACGTAAGTACCTACATGTTATCTAGGTAAATACTTGGTACATGGTACAACCTCTTACTTAGATAAGTAATACAAAAATATTGAAGTTCATTGATGAATGTTATAATATGTACATCGAAACAAAAAATTGAATGAAGTTTATTACAATATGATGACAAAAGTTTTCAACTTTTGAAGTGGTAGTCCAATGGTAAGGACTTGATTCCCAATAGTGGAGGTGAGGAATTCAAATCCTCGCACATACAACATTGGCTACCTAGGCTACTTCAACTTTACGTGGCTTAGATGGTTAGCCTAGGTCACCTAGGCAAGTAGGTCTAAAATTAACCACCTAGTTTAGGTTACATTAGTTTAAGGGGCCTAGGCTAAATAACGTAGGTAAGTAGGTAACTTATTTTACTTTATTTTGTACATTAATTATTAGGTAATGTAAGTAGCTAAATTTATTAATTAATAGATAAATAAATATTATTATTATTTTACAAACTATTTATTTATTTATTACACATTATATATAAATACTATTTTAAAATTAAATCACATATAATTGATGTCAAAATATTGTTGACTAGTAAAAAAACAATAAAAAAACCAACCAAAAAGACCTAGTCAAAATTGCTAAGTCCAAATGACTTGTCCAAGATGGCACCTTGGTCAAATCAAACATGGGCCATTTGGGGTACTTTTTGACCAATTTTCCGAGTCAAAAACCTTTGTTTCCTTAGAGTGGTGTTTTGTTGTTTAGTGAATTGAAAGGCATTGGCTTGGCTTTGTTGCAAGACAAATAAAAAAGCATTAGTTACATTTTGTTGCCTAATGAATCAAGAGGCATCATATTCATCTTGTTGCTAGATGAATTGGGAAATATTGGCATCGAGAATCATTCTTGCTTAGGGAATTAGCAAGAAGTAAACTTTTCTATCACTTTTTGCTTTTAATTTTTGGGAGCTTGAAAAAAAAATTGAATGTTTCAATGTTTTAGTGTTTTGTGTTTTTATTGTTTGTTTTTAGGTTTTTATATGTTCAATGGTTGAAGAAGAAGAATGTTGTTTTGTTGAAAATGTGGGTGGAATTGATGAAGATCCTCCATCAATTGCTCCCACCCAAATGTAGTTCCCATCATTTTAGATGTTGAAAATGTGCATCTACAATTTGGCAACATATTAGATGTTGATGTTTCATAGATTGTGCAACTATAAAAACACAAGTTGCAACTTAAATAGTTCATAATCATATTTTTGTTTATCGATTAGGGATTTTTTGTCATCAACTACATGTGGATTTGATGAAAATGCAAATGTTGTGATGCATAATTTGTAAATTTGAACAAACATCTAATGATGTTTTGATGCAAATATTTACTCTTTACAAAGGTTTAATTAAATATAACAAAGTTAATGGTATGATTCCCATTAATACTCATGTGAAAACTACATTAAAGTTGTTTGCTCAAGAAAAACAATTCATGGAAAAGGTGATAGAACCTACTACTCATAGGTAACGACCAAATAAGAAAAGAACATGTCCATCTAGTTGTCCAATTATTGTTTTTTTTGGTGTCACAAACCCCTACAAAAAAAATTGAGGATGCCCAACAACAATTTTTGGAAATTTGGTGTTCTATATTTGCAAAGGTTATAGGCCTTTGTCCACTTGCAAAAACATTTGGTTTTGGTGGTTAGTTTTACATCACTGCCTTCATGTTTAATTTTTTTCTCAATTTTCTCTTATGGAAAAAATGTTGCTTATCATGGTTAAAAAAACAATGGACCAACACTACTAGGAAATGTGTCTTAATTCATTTTGGGTTTCACTAGATTTTGAGTGAATTCGGACATTTTTACCTAGTGAAATTGTTTAACCCCCTAGTGAACAGGGACTAGTTGCTATGGACAATGACTTGTTTCACTAGTTCTAGTGAAACAAGGTTACTCTCAAGTGAAATACAAATTTACCAAACCATTCACTTGTTAGTTAATTAACTAACCAGTATGGAAATCAATTAAATTTTAATTATTTAATATATAATATTATTGATAATTTCATAACTTTTAAAACCTATTATTTATTGTCACATGTCACTACCTATGTTAGGCTTAAAACCTGGCCTAAGTAAGTAGGTAGGCCACGTAATCAACCTAGGCACCTATTCTACGGATTCGATAAAAGAATATTTTATCATCATATCATTGTTGACCACACACAACACCACCCATGAGGTTTGATCCCTTGACCTTTTGGAATAGAGGCAAACACCCTTACCATTAAGCCACTCCACTTATTGTGATAATATGTTACATCACATTCTATTTATCAAATACTTCATTTTAAACATTACAAAAACATAAACTTTGAAAATTCATATTTTATTAAATTTTGTTCAAATGAAATGATTTGAGTTTACTTTTTTTTTAAATTCAATAATGAACATAATTACATTTATTTCCTTTTGAAAGTTTAAAATCATTTGAAAAAAAAAATTAATAAATGAATAATTTTTTTGTTGATATAATAATGCTACCTATGTTAAGTTAATTTCAATTATTATATGACTATTTTTCATTAATTTAAATTATTTCAATCTACATTATTTACGATTATTTATGGTTATTCTCAATTATTTTTAGTTATTTTTGGTTATTTCACCTTAAACTACTTTTGGTTATTCTAAGTTACTTTTGGCTATTTTAACTTATTTCACCTTAGGCTATTTTCAACTATTGTAAAGTTTTTTGGCTATTCTATGTTTTTTGGCTATTATAAATTATTTCACCCTAGATTATTTTGGCAATGCTAAGCAATTTTAATATATGGCTATTAGTTATTCATTTATTATTGTTATTGGTGATTATTAATGGCTATTGGTACCTATTCTATTTGTGGCTATTAATGTTTTTTAGTGGTTATTCTATTAATAAATATTGGTGGTTATTCTATTAATCGCCATTAGTAGTTATTATATTGGTGGCTATTCCTTTAATGGCTATTGGTGGTTATTTTACTAATGACTATTAGTGGTTATTTTACTAAATTGGTGGCTATTCTATTAATGGCTATTGGTGGCTATTTTTCTATTAATGGCTATTGGTGGCTATTTTTCTATTAATGGCTATTGGTGGCTATTTTTCTATTAATGGCTATTGGTGGTTATTTTTCTATTAATGGCTATTGTGGCTATTCTATTAATGGCTATTGGTGGCTATTCTATTAATGGCTATTGGTGGCTATTCTATTAATGGCTATTGGTGGCTATTCTATTAATGGCTATTGGTG
>Ga0209208_10009419_pt1 | contig 12837 bp, 12 predicted proteins | sample S1TSphfallax_3_FD_187694 | JGI IMG/M metagenome (GOLD analysis project Ga0209208, IMG submission 187694) | Host-associated microbial communities from peat moss isolated from Minnesota, USA - S1T2_Fd - Sphagnum fallax MG (SPAdes) (version 2) | ecosystem: Host-associated > Plants > Peat moss >...
CGTCGTCATCAGCTACGTCAATGTACTCTTCAACCAATTGACGGATAAGGTTTTGTTCCTCAACAATTTCGAACTTTGGTAACTGTTCTTCAATGACAAGATTGGGTCGTGGGATGCCGATTCTAACTACAAGTGTTGTGAGCTTTTCTTCTTATGTAACAATCCTATTGAGCTCTTGAGCCCTTTCTCCATTGATAACAAAGTCGCATTTAGAAAAACACTTTTGGATTGTCTTAGCTTTCACCATTGACCATGATTTGTCAATGAATTTGATTGCGTTTAAAGCAATCAACTTTCTGACAAGGTCTGATGCATGTAGTGAATCATTGATGTTGTCCAATATGGATAGGACTTCAAATTTTTGAGACAGCACCTTCAGACTTTGAATGATGCAAGTGTCAAAGGGCTGGAGAATTGAGGTCAGACTTGGCGGAAAATAACGCAACTCTACGTTTGTCAGATTGGTGGCCTCATCAACAATATGCGCTTGAGCGTTATCCAAAAAAAGCACAATCTTGTGCCCTTTTCTCTTGAAGTATTCATCAAGCTCCTTCAGGTATTGATTAAAGATCGAATTCGTCATTGAAGCTTTCACACTATTTGTATACTTGACTTTCAATTTGCTCATGTCTTATTCGCGAAATGCTCTTGAGTTTTTGGATTTGTCAATTATCCATGACAACAATTTTTCTCCCATTGCAAAACACGTCATGACCACTATGATCCGATCCTTTCCTTGTTTTCCACCCTTGCACGATTGCTTAACATGATTTAAAGTTGAATCTGGCAACGCATGAAAGAAGAAACTTGTTTCATCCATATTGAACACGTTTTTCAGATCATATCCAATTAGAAGAGTTTTTAAAGATGATCTCCATTGTTTAGTGCAATCAAGGTCAACATTTCCAGATTCTTCGCTGATCTTATACCATCGGACATTGTTACATTGTTTCCATTTTTACAACCACCCTTTTGAAGCTAAGAAGTCACCACCTTCGACTCCTAGTTCACTATCAATTTGCTTAACCTTCCCTTGCAAGATTGGTCCGATTATTGGATATCCTCTCACACAAGCTGTTGCGAACCATCTCCATAAGATAACATTAATTTCGTTGTGCTTGATAATTCTTGCTTTTGATAAGGAATGATTACTTTCTGCTTCCTTTAGTATCAAGTCTTTGTTCTCCTTAGCAGCTTGGACTATTCCTTTGGAAACACTGAACTTATTAGCAGTAGCTCTGATATTATGTCCCTCATCAAGATCCTTGACAATGGCTAGTTTCGTATCCACCACCTTCCGCTTTTTCTTAGGCTCCATTGCCGACAAGAACAATCAGTGCCAAAGAGAAATGGATGTACCTTATACAAAACTGTGTGACCACTCCGTGGCCTCAAGTTGGTGTACTTTTAGTACCTAATGGAGGTGTATTTCTTGTAGAGAGGTTTGAATATAGATAAATAAAAGGGTTTGCACTATTTAAAATTTTTTTAACTATTTGCGGAGGTGTACTTTATATAGGTTGTACCTTATAGGGAGGTTCTACTATAGTTAGAATCTTGATATGAATATTTGATACATGTATGCATATTTCATATTTCATACCAATTGATATGAGGTTGTTGTTTATTCATGTTTGTACCTAATGTCTAAATTGTAAAAAGTTTAATACTATTACCCAATTGGTATGTTAAAATAGACATATGCACCCAACATTTGTTTGGACCTTATGCCTTTAAATACACAAATTATGCTTGTATAATAATAATAATAATAATGTGAAGAAAGGTTGAACTCAAATATTCAATTTGTTTAAAATTGGTCCTTTAAATTTTGGAACCTAACCCCCATTTAAAATGGTCATAAACCTGAAACCATACAACACCCCACCTTTTGTAAATAACTTCCTAGAAATTTCCATTGTATTTTTTATTGGGGTTTGGCTTGGCATTTCACTTTTTGAAACACCCCACCTCCTTTTTCATTCCCCCCACCCCTCCTTATGCTTAATGGGTATCCATCAAACATTACATGAAAAATGGAAAAACAAAGTTCTAAATGGACTTGTTTTACATTGGGTAATGCCTTCGAAGTGGGGTGTTACCCTACACATAACCATCCTTCAAGAGAATCTTGATGCTTTGATTGGCTATCTAATCATGAGTCACAACCTGTAACCTTCAACCTTTGTTATTTTAACAACCTACTAGTTAAAACAAGGTGCCACCTTGGGCTCCCATTGACCTAAGGTTTTTGTACCCTTTTGTTGTTTAGATGAAAATGCATAACCATTTTGTGTGAATAAAAAAGGGCATTTTGATTCTCACAAAGATGGCTATGTTTGGTAACCAGTGAAAATGTGCTAGTTATTGGAAATAACTTTACCACATTTACATTTCTATAGTTGAAAGTTTTACTCTATAAATAATCTATCAAATTCCAAATAGTAATAGATTAGTCAATGATTGTGATTCATGAATATCCTAAAACATTACAAGAGATGTGGTTTTTTCAACACAATAGGTCATGGCTCATGATTAATGTTGAGTGGTTATTAGAAACAAAAATAGACCCTTGACAATCATATATCTAGATATATATTCACTTAACCACCAAAAGTGAACATTTAAAAAAATCAACATTGTAAGGAACCACTAGAAGTCATTTGTCAAGAAAATTACCAAGACAAAAAAACTATTGATTGAAAAATCTTGCTCATTTTTTGTGAAAATTGGTTTGGCTTGCAAATCTTCATGGTTAATTTTTTAGATGTGATTTATTTATGAACAATGGTGGTGATGTAAACAAAGAAAAAATGAAGGTCAACTATTGGAAATGAAGGTTTTTCATCATCTATAGGATTTTTGATTGCATGATGCATGTTGTTAGTTGTGAGTTGTAAACTACTTTGTTTTTTGCTTCTATTATCATCTATAAGTATCAAAGAATATAATCATTGAAGAATTAAGGATTATTAGAAATCGGTTTAAGCATCAAATGTTGTGCAACTCGAGGTGATTAATAGTTGAACTACATTATTTGTCTTTTGAACAACCCAAATAAAATCCTCACACATAGTTTCTATTGTCAACAATAAGAACACCAAATCAAGTTGTTAGGTAACATTCTCATGAGGAGTTGAAGTTGAAATATGAACAATTGTTTTTATTATGTATATTTTCAATCAACTCAACTTACATCTTTTAAAAGCTAGTAGTTCTAAGTCATGGCTTGAATCAACTAAACATCAACACATTGTTATCAATAAGGCATTGGATTGAACTACAATTGTCACATTTTGATCCTAAGAGGTTTAGAAATGTCAAATAGTTAGTAAACCTAGCTACACATTAAATCAACTAGAAAATCTTGTGTCTATAAAAAAAGAATAATACATCAGTTCATTATGAAAACTATTGGGTCCCTAGAAGATTAATTTATAATAAAATTATGACAATTTAAAACCTAATTCCAATGATGTCCTATTGATTTCTATACCTTGAAATTTCAAACCATTTTCACAATCAATATATGGAATATATTAGTGTTGGGTGGTGGTTCTCACCTTTTTGTGATAATTGTCGATTCTAGTTCTTGGGGCAGGTTTAAACAATCACCCTGATTTTCAAATTTTTGAAAAAAATCTGATTAAGCAATTTTCAGCATCCATGGTTCTCACATAATTTTATATCACCAATTTTCATAAGTAATTCTCACAAGCTGGTTATCAAAAAAGTTTTTTTTTAAAAAAAAACTTAAAAGAAAAGTTAGGAAATAATATATAAAATCAGAAAAAAATGAAAAATGAAAAAAACATGTTTTACTCAATATAAAATATTCATATTTTACAATCTCTTCCCTTTTGAATTCTTGTTCAAATTCCTCCAACTCCTCTTCAATGATTTTATCTTTATTTATAAACTCCACAAAATAGATGATGTCTTGCATCTTAATTAAAAATCATTATGCCAATTTCGACTCACAAAAATAAACGTTTCTAAATTTTCATATTATAAATGACATTTCTTAAAATTGGTTAAAATTCCAATAAGAGAGAAAATGCATTCAATTTTAATTTGTGAACCTATAATTCAAAGGATTTGCTTTGCAAGAAAAACCATTATGTGGAATTTTAATTCATGTTTCTCCCACCATTTTTATTTCTTTCAAGTCCACATGAAACCTTTTGAAATCCAATAATTCCCTGGTTACAATTTCCTTTGTTGTTTCCTTGCTACTACTCATCATTTGGAAAATATCCAATCCACAATTTTGATTAGCATCCTAATTGGTAGAACCAGAGCCACCATCTACAATTGGATATAAGTGGTTATATGATTTGACTAGCATGGGATACAAGGCTCTCCTATCATACTCCTATACAATAAACACCCCTTGTTCCTTGTCAACATATGAAGAAACAAGACAAAGGCTTTTGAACCTTGGATTGAGCATCAAAGCCAACATATTATGTGCTTTCTTTTTGTCATATGTTCTCATAAATGAAAGAAGGAATCCAAAACCCCAAACACCTTTGATCTAATGTTGGAGGCAAGACTTGTTAACTTGAAAAAAAATTCCCAAATCATCATCCATAAGGAACATAAAAGAAGGTCTCACATTAACTCCCTCCTTGGATTTAAAACTCATAATGATTGTAGAATTCAAAACATCAAACAACAACCAATGAGCAGTAAATTGTTTCAACACACAAGCACTAATAACATGGTTCAAATAATCCACCATTGTTTGACAAATGAACCAAGTAATAGGAGGAGGAACCTGATCAGAAATTCGGATTGCAGTTTGTCTACTATAACACATGATGATAACCCCACAAAATAGAAAAGCTTCTTGGAATAGTATCACCCTACTAGCAAGTCTACAAAAAATAAATAAAAATTACTTAGTTTGAATATGGCGAATACAAGGATTAATAATGGTTAAAGGAGACCATGAAGACAATGACGAGGATTTTTTGAACAAGCACAAACATTGCAAGATCCGACAAACTCCTTCACATACTTCCAAAGTTGTGGCCACCAATAATTTTGAGACACTAATTCAATGGTCTTGTTAAAATCCAAAATGGCTGATAATGCATGAAGTCAAAGGTGTTTAGGCTTGAAAATGACATCACATTAATACTCATAAGTTACATCTCCCTCTTTAGGCATGAAGTATGAGCAATTGGACAATGCATCAAGTTTCTTTTGTTGGTGCCTAGGGCAACATGTGATGACAAACTAGAATTGAAACAAAGATGATGCCCATTGAGCTTGGCATTGATTCAAAACATGAGTTATCATGAAATACTACAAGTTTTTATAGTTTGAATATTTAGCGATTTCATGTTGAACTCCTTCAAATAAATGACACCTCTTTAAAAGCATCTATGATGGCTAAAAGTTTTTATCATGAATCTCATAATTAATCTTCGTGGGAAAAAATTTACAAGAATGGAAGCCGATAAGATGAAGAAGATTGTCTTCTCCAAGTTGTGAAAGTATGGTGCCTATTGCAAAGTTGGAAGCATCTATCTCCAAGACAAATGGTTTGGAAGGGTCTGCATGAATCAGAAGTTGAGTAGTCATGAAAGAAGCTTTCAAAAATTGAAAGGCATTATTAGGTTCAACTCCCCAAAAAAAAGTTGTTCCTTCCTAGTCAACCGAATAAAAGGGGCCACTATTGAAGAATTGTGGGCAATGAAACATCAATAAAAGTTGATGAATCCAAGAAAACATTAAACATTTCAAACATAAGCTAGAGTAGCCCAATTAACAATGATTTGAATCTTACAAAAATCCATGCGAATGCCATCTCTAGAGATGACCTAACCCAAGAATTTCACTTCAAATTGATAGAATTCACACTTTTCCAATTTGGTGTAAAGTTCCAACCTCCCAAAGCTTCTCCAAAACTAGACGTACATGGCACTCATGGTCCTCCATGTTCTTTGAAAAAATGAGGATGTCATCAATGTAACAAACCATGAAATTATCCAAGTACCCACAAAAGACATCATTCATTAGATGTTGGAAAACAACAAGCACGTTAGTAAGGCCAAATGGCATCACAACATATTCAAAATTGTTGTAACAAGTTTTAAACAATGTATTCCATTCATCACTTTCTCGAATGTACACCAAGTTGTATGTTCCATGTAATAATCTTGGTGTAAACCTTGACATGATTGACTAGTCCAATAACCCTAAAATCATGGGCAGAAGGTACCAATTTTTTATGGTGAGTTGATTCAATCCACGATAATTGACACACATCGCAAAAAACCGTCTTTCTTTTTTATAAAGAAGATAGGGGCACCGGCTAGAACTTTGAATGTTGAATGAACCCCTTTCGAAATTATCATCAAAGTATTCACAAAGTGCTACAAGTTTGTCTTGTGACAAATTATAGATGGGATTGAATGGAGGTTGCGCTCCTTCCACAAGATCAATGCTGCAATCATATGGTCGAGGTTTGGACAAGGTGTCAACATTTCTCTTCTCAAACACAACTTTAAATTCTTTGTACTAGTAGCAAATTTAATGTGGATGTGGTTCAACATTTAGTGATGGAAGAGCATAAATCAAGAATGCATCTCCTCTTATGGTAGCCTTCATGAAGGTTTTTGTTCCAACAAACAAATGTTTGGGGGCACCTAGGCCTTCTTGTACCATCTAGGTCTTCTTTTTTGTTTTAAATTTTAGATGATTCATGATTCACATTCCAAGGCCTCATGTTTTGGTGTTTCAAAATGAAAACTTTTCATATGCCAATCCACTTGTAGATTATGCAAAACAAGCCAAAACAATCCAATGATGACAAGATTTCTTGAAGATGAAATGACATTGAAAACAACCTTGTTGGTGTGGGAACCAATGGTAACATTTAATGGTTTGGTTTTGTGTGTGATTAGTCATGATGAAAGGCTTTAATCATCAATGACCTCAAACAACACCAGTGTGTTTTTTTCATTAGAACCAACTTGTACTATCGCATTAACTCCTTGTCCATAAAAACATGCTAATGTGCTAGAATCAAGAGTGTTTAGGCCTCCATCATCACAAGTTTACTACATTTTGACAATGATTGGTACCAATAAACATGATGTTGGGTCTAAAGATAGGCTACAACCATTTTCATTACATGATGCATCAAAGTCCAACCTTGTAATCCCTACTAAGATTATACATGCTTGTTTTTCGACTCCTCTAGTTGTGGGTTAGTAACAAAGATGGCACATGCCGCATGTTGCATGTGATCCACACTTCTTTGGACACTCACAAATAACATGACTCGATTTTCCACAATACAAACAAAGATTGTTTATATATCGGCATTACTTCTCTTGTTTCGTGAGGGGCTTGAATCTTGTCTTATCAATTTAGATGTGGTCATCCTTTGGTGAAATTGTCGAAAGATGGGCTTGCATTGCAAGTGAAAATTTCCTTTGTGTTGTCGATGGTGGAAAACTCCTTTGTGTTATTGATGTGGGTTCATGGTGTTTTTCTTGTCAACGTTCAAAATTTTTGTTATCGCACTAAGCAGCTTGTGCAATGGCCTAACTTAATGTTGAAAGGTGTAGCAAGGTGAGTAGTAAATCCTTCACATCACATCATAACTCAAATTGGAATTGACTTATGAGTGTTGTTTCACCCCATGAAATATTGCAAGCAAATTATCTGAACTCCGATGCATATACTATAGTTGAACATGATCCTTGATAAATAGATTGTATCTTGATGGTAAATGTGTGTTCTTTGTCTGAATCTCTAAAGGTGGGATTGAATTCTTCAAGAAACCCATCAAAGTCGTTGAGTAAGGGTGATTGATGCTCCAACAAAGGTGTGAACCAAACAAAGGTCGTGATTGACAATAAGGTGCCAATGAGTCCAACTTGAGTTGGGCCAATTGGATATTGATGAGGATGAAGTTGAATGACCAAACGCACTTGGTTGACAAAATCTTGAAACTTTGAACGCATGTCATCAAACTTATTAAGTAAGCTTATATGTGGATCTTTTGTTTGGGGTTGCATTGGCAAAACACATCTTAAATAGGTCGAAGTTTGATTGGTTTGAAAATGAACAACAAATTCACGAAGTGTTTGATTTTCCTATTGAAAATGCCTAAGGATAGTAAGGATTTCTTCCATGGATGTAGACATGATTATGAGCATTGTGGAATATGACACCAATAAGAGGTGGGTAATCCACAACCTTAGTCAATAATTTGCAATTTCTTGAAAACTTTTCTTTTGAAAAAAAAAGGTAATCCACATTCAACTCCAAAAGGAATCTAACTCTTAAATGATTTATAGATGTGAAAATAGACATAGACCTAATGGAATCTATTCAAACTATCAATAACACAAATAACCACAAGAATAAAGGATATAGAAAAGGTCCAAGTCTAATTTTCAAACAAAGAACAAGATAAGATTATGTGATTAAAAAAATAAAATATAAAAACGATGAATAAAAACATGAAATATGCAAAACAAATGTGAAAATGAATTTTTATGATGTTAACATATGCAAACATGAACATGAAAAGAACATAACAAGGCTATGGTGCAAGATCATGCCTAATACTACTGTTGAATAGACTAAAGGAAATGAGGGGTTTTACTTCTATTTACCCCTTTGGGAACCTAGCTCAAAAAAACTTCCAAGGAGGCTTCTATGTGTGCTTCAAATAAATAATTTTTTTGATAATCTTTTTAATTGAGAGTCAACTATGAATTAATTGAAACTTAATTGAAACTTAACTAAGAGTCAACTAGGAGTGAACTAGGGTTAACTAGGATTTAACTAAAAGTTAAATAAAAATAACTAAGACTTAATTAGAAATTAAATGGGAGTTTAATTCGAATTTGACTCAAAATTGACTGGGAATTAACTAAAAGTGAACTAAAACTTAATTGGAAGTTAATTAAGAATGAACTTAAATTAAACTAAAAGTTAAATACAAGTTAAATACAAGTCATGGATGAACATTCAAAAGAATGACCCCCATGGCATTGGCATTTGTCACATTCACCATCAAGAGAAAAAAACATTATACATAATAATCATACCACACATTGGTAGATAATAGCAAATCAAACATTCACATTGGTAGCTAATTGCAAACCAAGCATCCACAATAACTTCAATACATTATTTGCCATCACCAATTGTCACTTATAACATATAAAACACAACAAACAAACCTAGCTATTATGAAGCAAATACATCTTTCCATCATAATTCTTCAATTAAAAATGTTTGTACCATCATGAATATGAAAATTATATTCGAAAGTTTGCACACCTTTCGACACTAATCCATCCAACCCTCCCTTTTTACATTTAATCATAATTTTAGGTCATAATGAAACCACTTAAGTGGACACCAACTCATTGAAGGTTTTTTTCAATACTAAGAACTTAATTGTGATCCTTAATTTGGGATATTTCAACGTAACAAAACAAATCAACCACCTTCCTTAATAATAAGATTGTATTAGGTAGCTTCATCATTAAAAACCATTTTGTTATCCAAAAGAAACATGTTTTTGCATTACCATTATCAATATTAACATCATCATTGTTGGGACCAATGTTATACAAATCTATTATTTTGAAATATATTTTCAAGTAAAGGAATAATAATTGATTTTCAATGGCTTTATTCATTGGGGAAAAGGGTTCAAATATGATAAAATTATGGATTTTGTAAATAGTAAGGGTCTTAGTAACCCATGCACCCCCTTGTTTGGGGTAAAAAAAAGGGTACGTATTTATATTTATTTAATTAAAAATGAAAAAAATGTTTGCATTGTGAAAGTATTGAAACAAATTTTGAACGCCAAATGCATTGGGATCATGCATACATCACAAATTTATCATGCAACAAATTAATAATGAAAATTGTGTGAAGTTCATTCATTCATAGGTTCACATATTTTACACAAACATCAGGTGTTGAAAACATGTTTGTCACACAAATAAATGTGTTGATAAATGAATGTGTTGATGATTGAAATATGAACTTATGAATGAATAAATTGTCACACAAATTTCACATCTTTCTATAAATCTATGTGTTAAATAAGTTTTCAATGCACAATATTAGTGTGTGAATTACAAATGTACAAATTACGAATGAATGAATTTTGCACAATTTCCATTACTAAGTTGTGAGATGTTAAGTTTGTGATGTAAATCCCTTGTGAGAGTGCAAAAATCAAAGTGATTGATTCATCCTTGAGTATAAATATGCACAAACACATTAAAAAATTTGGTCAATGAAACAAGGAATTTGCTTAGCTATTGCTAAATGTATGCACACACATATAAAATGTTACAATTAAAAAAAATTGTGTGTTGTTATGGATTACACATCCACTTTATGTTCAAGATTAATCATGTTTAATGGTTTGTTAACCCCACATTCCAACAAATTGGCATTATTGAAAACACTAATAAATTGTCAAAATTAACACCAATGCACCCCAACAAATTGGTAAAACTCTAAACACCTATAAATTAATTTTTGACATATATAAGTTTCCACAACTCTTTATCCTAATCATGTTTACCCTATTAGTGGTTATTGGTAACTATTTTATTGGTGGTTATTAATGGATATTTTATTGGTGACTATAAGTGCTTATTTTATTAATGGATATTGGCAATTATTTTATTAATGGTCATTGGTAACTATTTTATTCATGGTTATCGGTAGTTATTTTATTAATGGCTATTGGTAACTATTTTATTAATGGTTACTGGTGGTTCTTTTATTAATGGCTATTGGTAATTATTTTATTCATGGTTATTGGTGGTTATTTTATTAATGGTTATTGGCAGTTATTCTATTAATGGCTATTGGTAACTATTTTATTCATGGTTATTGGTGCTTATTTTATTAATGGTTATTGGCAGTTATTTTATTAATGGTTATTGACAATTATTATGTTAATGGTTATTGGTGGTTATTTTATTGCTAATTATTGATGGTTATTTTATAAATTGTTGTTTTTGCCTATCTTATTAATGACCATTAGTGGTTATTCTATTAGTGGTTATTTTTGGTTATTATAGGTTATATTATGACTATTGGTGGTTATTGTATTATAAATCATTCTTGGATATTCTAAGTTATATTATCATAGGTTATTGGTAGTTATTTTATTGTAGGCTATTCTAATTTTTTTTCATATGTTAATATTAGTTCTTCTAGGTTATTTTACTTTAAGTCATTATATCATATTTTACATTATTATACTCATGATAAAATAATTTATAATAACATAAAGTAGAATGACCTTGAATAACCTAAAGTATAACTTGAAATAAAATAACCTTAAGTATAGCCTAAAGTTAGTTGAATAATTTAATTGAAAATAATTTAAAGTAAAAAGCCTATAATAAGTTAGCTAGGATAATTTAAGGTATGATAACGTATAATAATTTATAATAACTTAGGGTATAAATTAGAATAATTAAGGTAACTTAAAATAATATAGGGTATATCACAAAGTAACATAGGGTATATAAAAGAACAACATAAAAGTAAACCTATTTACCATAATAAACTATGATAGTGAATTATGTCAACTAGTGTTAAAACACGATGTTTACATAATGATATTATAATGAAATAAATTTAATTAGGGTGAAATCACTAAAGTGTAATGAATTTATTTCACTTTTAAGGTCCCATAATGATTTAGGTTAATGAAGTACACCCCACTTTTGTCCTATTGTTTCAAGAGCAAAAATTAAGCAATTATATTTTTAAAAATTTACCTTTAAAAACCTTAACATTTAAGAAATTTTTGGGGTAATTTTAAACTAGTTATTTAACATAAGGAGTTTGTTCAAAAGAAAACCAAACAAATCAAGTCATGAATCAAAGTTCAAAAATTTGTAATTTTTCAACTAAAAAATAAAATCAAATAATACACACCAAAGAACTACCATTGGCAAGTAGATGATTGACTATTTCAAAAGTAAGAACTCATGTCATCATGTAATTATCAAGACTAGGTTGACAAATTTTTTATAGTATATTTTGTGTTGGGCAGTTCTCACCTAGGGGTTGAAAATTGGTGGTGGTTTTCAATCTAACTCTTAGTGAGAATCACTGATGAAAACCTAACTAGAGGTTCTTTCACAATTCTCTCATTCTTAGGTTGTTTGTTTGTTTATGCATGTATTATTCGTTTTTTGGCTTTGTCTTGTTGCATGTTATTGTCATTTTAATGATTATGTTACTTTGCTTTGCCGCAATGCCTTACTATTGTCATTCTACCTTGTTGCTTCTCCACCTTTGTTGCTTCTCTATTTGCTTTAGGTACCAATGGCATCACCTAAAACTCTCATTGTTGCCCTACCTTATTGTTTCACCTTCTTGTTGTTCTACCTTGTTGTTATCGCTTGTTTCTTGTGTCTCCCTAGCTAGTAGTTCCACACTTCCTTTTTTCCCTATAGGTTTTGGTTTTTGGAGTTTGAAGAAATAAACAACAACGAATTAAGGCATTTTTTTTTTCCTTTCTTTCATTTTTTTTTTTTTTTTATTTTTTGTTTGTTTTTCCAATTGTTAGTTTAGAAGTTTAGAACATTTTTCAATTCTAATCTTTGTTTGTTTTTCTTTTCTTTTGCAGGAAAGGAAAAAACTAAGCTTTCTAGCATTGTAAGCTTCTTTCAACACAAGTTATGTTTTTCATTTTTTTGTTATTGTTTTTTGTTTTTCAATTTTTGTTTAATGCTTTTGTATTTGAGTTTGGTTGCTTGATTATTTGTTTTTTGTGTTGATTTTTTTTATCTTTTAATTTTTTTTGGTCGG
>Ga0209208_10009420_pt1 | contig 12837 bp, 6 predicted proteins | sample S1TSphfallax_3_FD_187694 | JGI IMG/M metagenome (GOLD analysis project Ga0209208, IMG submission 187694) | Host-associated microbial communities from peat moss isolated from Minnesota, USA - S1T2_Fd - Sphagnum fallax MG (SPAdes) (version 2) | ecosystem: Host-associated > Plants > Peat moss >...
TGTGTTTTGTAAATTGGTAAACTTATTCTTCTTGTTATTTTTTCATTATTTTTTTTCCTTTGCATTTCAAAGATGATTTCTAAAGCTTGAAGTAGCACTCCAATAACATTTTAAATCATTCAAAATGAAGCACATATGATGAAGATATAAATAATTGATGAATATGTATCCTTATTAAGTTAAAAATAATTATATTATAATCATAACATAGTTGAACAATAATACTTTAGTAGTGGTGCATTAGTGCTCATATTTATTATATCAATGGGAATCATAATAAAAAGTTAGTGCAATTATATCTCACAATGGGTGGTGAAAATGTGGACACATGACATGATTGCATGTATGTACATTGTACATTAGTTATAACATAATTGTTGTTTTAGTGGCACATTTACAACAATTCTAAAATAGTTGCCACATGCAATTATAATGTAATTCCTGAAAAAATCAAACATGGTTGATTACTTATGTATGTATGGTGTATATAAATTATCATATAAAAGACCCATTTTCAACTCACTTGCAATTATAATACAACTAATTGATTTTATAACATGGCAATTTATTTATTAATACACCGTATTTTGAAGGGAATAGTTGCACAATAGTTGTATATGAATTGTTTTTTGAGTTTTAGTTGTAGGGTAATGTGGTTTTAATGAATGCAATTTCTCATAGTGAATATTTAAAATTATTATGCTAGTTATTTTAAGTTTTTGAAAAAACTTACCTTGCCAATATCTTATGGCAAACCTTTGGGAGCATGTCATGTGGTGTCAAAATTCTAGTGCAAAAGTTTTGATCCAAGGTAAACTTGTGCATAATACAATGGCTAAATTTGGCAAGCAAAAACCATATGTGACAAGTGAGGTTTGAATAAACCCTATTTTTGAATGGATGGCCTAACATGATCATGGGATTCAAATGGAGGATACCTAAGGTGAATTTTGGAAGGATCATGATGACTAAAGGGAATCATTTCATTAATAGGATCACGAAAAAATCTTTATGTGGATTTTTTTCACCATTGAACAATTAATGCACTTAATGAATATGAATTCCCAAGGTTTAAAATGTCAAAATATTCAGAGGGGTTTTCTTTTAGCTAACTTGGAAAATAATTATTTCCAAGGACCCAATAGGACAAATTACCTTGGTGGAAAACAACAAATGATCATGTTGGTGAAACAAACATGTAAAAAAATAAATTCGATCAGTTAAATTACCTAATGTTGATTTTTTTTTAAAAACCTTCATTTGATTTTGAACTATTGTCCAACAAAAGTCAAATGTCAAAATAGTTTAGTAGACTATTAGACTATTATATTTGAAAATAGGGAAAAATAAAACTACTAGACTTAAATCTTCAAGGGGAAAATCTTATAGTAATTAGGTAATCTAAGTAGGAATTTAATGGAACAAACAACATTCAATTATGATCTACTATGAAAGGTTATTGCAATCTTTGGTAGAAAATCTAGTATCAACATTTAGGATTTAAAGAGTAGAAAACAATCTTACTATTTAAAAAATTAAACAACAAATGACTTTCACTAGGCATGTTACTTAATAAAAATTCATATGCAAAAAATCACATGTTCATATGAGCTATTGCCAAGGAGATCTTAAGGACCAAAACATTTTAGTAATCCCTTTTAGTAATCCATTAAGGCAACAATCTCAATAGTCATTGTTGGAGGCATTTTAGTGGGATTGAATACAAATAATGGATAGAGGAATTTCAACACATATTTGGACCTAGGTAACACAAACTCTAATAATGAAAATAACACAAAAAATGATGAAAATATAACTTCTTGTTATTGCATTTGTTATAGGAGTACTAAAATATTACAATACTAGTTTTGTACCACTATCCAAACCCTTATTTTAGGTCTAATTTACACCCACACACATTATAAATTTACTACAAGTTTTCTACAACTTAGTACTACTATTGCAACCTTACTCAAGTTTGATTTATTTTATCACACACACAACTCTATTCAAAAAATTCTAAACATGCATTATTATCCAATTCCAATTTTCTACATTACACACAAAACAACCCCTTGAGTAGTCAAGAGGTACATTATAGATGCCTCCTACAAAAATGACAATCATAACCAAATAATCATCTAGAAATTTTCCAAAATCAACAAGATTCTATTTTAATGGTTAAACTCAAGCCACCAAATTCCACCTAACACATTTGTCTAAAACATTAGTTAAAATAAAAGGAACAAGTCAACTATCATTCAAAATCGTGAAAAGAGTTGCTTTTCGATTGGTCCCACTTACTACCGCTTACTTTGAATTATTGAACTATTGTAATTCAAATAATAAAATCTAACCCTAACTTCTAATATGCTAATCCAATCCTTAACACAACTAAACTAGAATATTTTGAAGTGTTAATATATTAGGGTGGATAAAAAATCACAAATTCAAAATTCATTCAAAAATTTCATAATCAATTTATTTTGAGTGTATTTTAAGCACAATGAATTGGTTTGATTTTCAAATTAATTCAAATGATGTTAAAGTTTTCATTTTTTTCCATATTTAAGTTTGGGCCAGCATTTAAGAATATTTTAAAAGCAAAATCGATCTTGAAAAATATCAATATTTAACAATATCAAATGGACTTTTCCAATTTGAATTTTCTTGAATGGAGTATGATTGATATAAACTTCACAAATGATTTTTTTTGTGACCTTAAGTGTTGTCAACTTTCAAAATATTATATGTCCCAAAGTTTTAAAAACATTGTACAAACACATTGTGAGATAAAAGTTTATACTAAAATCTGTCTAAAATTTACCATTCATTATTTTGTCATATTTTTTTTGTGGTTGAAAAATTTCATATGTTAGTTTCACATAAATAAATCTTTTTTCATAATATCTTATAAGAGTTCAAGTTTTTATGCAAAGATGATTTGGACATCAAGAGAGAAAATGTACTTCATATGTAATTTGTAAATCATAAGAATATTTCTATTTGTTAGCCAAGTTACCTTCTTGGAAACTTGTGTGGGATTTTATTGGATAGAGTGGGTTGTTATATTGTGGGATATTAAAAAAATTGCATGTAAAATGTATAATTTGTTAGGATGGTGGTGATGTGAGTAAGTGGAGTTCTTTTATTTTGGAGGAATTTTTTTTAGAAAAGGCTTATTTGTAATAATGAAAACACCCCTAATAAAATGGACATTTTAAAGATCTTGGTTATCTATTTGACAAATAAACATAAAATAACAAAAAATCCATCATAAAATCATTATAAGTTTATTGGGCTTTTTTTTAAGATTAAAAATGAGATGAAATTTCATCATTAATATGCATTCATTTTCAAATTCCAACTTATTTCAATTTTTTATAATGTGTTTATTGAAAAGCAAGATACAAATTTACCATCCATTTTTTAAAGATAATTTTGAAATTCATCTACCTTTTTTTGAGATTATATCTTTATAAGTGTAATGAAAGGCACAAAAAGTTTTTTCAAACATACATCCAGCTATTTTGATATTATTTTATTATTTTTCATGTGCATGATATAAGGTACAAGTGAATATCCTTTTTTTTGAGGTGGGGCTTGGTTTCTAGCCAAATAATCAAATGACAACTAAAAAAACACAACAACTTAACAAAAGAAATGTTTTTGAGTGGCATTTGTCAACCTTGGTGGGCCACCCATGTTACCCGTTATTCTTGGGTGCTCCGGAAGACGAGCACACTTAATGTTTAGATTCTAAAACATCATAGTATCTTTGACATTCAAGCAATAGTTAAATTATTATCAATAAATGCCGATTTTTTTCCCAAATTAGTTACCCACAATGCCAAAAGTTTTAAATTTTTTGTTGCTACCTAGTGTACAATGCATTTTGCTTATTCCAAGTCTACATGACCCTGTTTTTGAAAGTGCTGAAATTTGAAGGAAATTTTTATTGTTATTGCCAAAGTGACAAAATGAAATAAAAAATTGAGCAAGAAGATGCTGAAATAGTAAAGGTATTATAAAAAAATGTTATTAGACTTATTTATTCATATGCAAGCTCTCAATGTTGTGGTGAAAACCACCATTGAAGTAGTGAGCATGGGCCCTATCATGGTACCATCAAGAATCAAATGCTTTTTCCCTTTGGTGGGCACCTTTGTCTCACCGTGATCGGTAGTACCAAGTACCCATTAGAATAAATTGACTATCCATCCCCCTTCCCCTCATAGTTTAAAACCCTTTTTGTATACAAACAAAAGTTATAATATTAATGTATTAATATACAAAGGGTGTTGAATAGGCTTGTGTGTAGGTGTGTAGAAAAAATGTTGCAGCTCATGAAATTGCTAAATTTGGTAGTCTAAATTTTATAAAAAAGTTTTTTGGCCCTTGGGCACCTTGTCCTCAAATAACATATGAAGCATTGAAACTCGTGTTGCATTAAATATATTCAGCTAATTATTGCCTTCTCTTAAGACACCAAATTCCTTTTTAAATTATTAAATAAAAAAATTAACAAAATAAAATATAATAACATTAAAAGTTGTTTAACACATTTTTAAAATATTTAAAAAGTTTGTTTGACATTGAAACAAAAGTAAATTTAACAATGAACAAAAACTTACAATAAGTGTTATTGACTGTGGTTTTAAACAAGCTAGCAAACATGTTCTAAGTCCTAACACATGTGTCATTTTAAATTAAAAATTGGGCTTTGTGTTAATTCACAATATTAGTGATGATCCATTGACATTTATAAAAAAAAATTTAATAAAAGACTTAGAAAAAGATAAATCAATTTTTAAGAAACTATAACCATAGTAATAATTATTACTAATTATAACTTTGTAAGCCTTTTGAAAATGTGTTACCCAAAATAATTTAAAATTGTCTAGGGATTTTTGCCACCTTAGGTGCATACGAAAATGAAAGAAAAATATAGTTAAATATAAAATTATAAATATAATTTAATTAATAACCTAACCTACTATCATGGACATCATAATCACATATTGCTTGCATCATCATTTGCACCAACATACTCGTTTGCATTTTCATCATTTGTATCATTATTAATTTTCAATTAATTTGTAATTCATTATTAATTAATAGATTTATTCAATTTAAAATTGTCCAATCTAAAACAGCTTATGAAACCTAAAGTTGTGCTACATGTTTTTATAAGAAACTAAACCAGGTTTAGTTCTAATGAATCATTGTCACTTGAATTGAATTTATCTGTGTTTTTTTAATTAAAATTTACCGACAATTCCCACTTTCCTCCCTCTGCCCTCACCACACATTTTTTATAAAAAATAATAATAAATAAAATTTTAAAAATAATAATTTGGTATCTATCCACCAATTACTAGTAGCAATCGTCGAACAGTCGGTAAATTTTAATCACAAGGAAACACTCTGTTCACACCGTGTTGCAAATTTAATTATAGGGGCACTCTGTGTTCACACCGTGTTGCAAATTTAGTCACAAGGACTGTTGCAAACGAGCGTGTGCAGCAGAACGGGCTCCTTGTTTCTCTTTGCGAGAGAGATCGAGAGATCGTGTGCGCATGGATGCGTGTCTCTCTGCGATGATTTTGTCTTTGTGGGCCACTGTGCTACGGAGTAAGAGTTTAATAGAGAGTCAGTCAGGTCTATGATTTTCTGTTGATTACAAGCTCGCGAGGAGAGAGTGGGGAGGGGAGTATGGAGGCCAGGATGGAGGCTAGGATGGAGGCTTACAAGGAGAAGCCCATGGCGCTGAGAATAGAGGAGCTTGTAGCATTGCCGATACAGATTGCTGAGCAATTGAGGAAAGGCGTGGAATTAGAAGTGGACTCGGATTTTAAAGAAGAGAGTGCAAATATGAAGAAGCAAGTGGATACTGTGGTGCGTTTGTTGAGAAAAGCAATTCGGTTTTCCAGCTCAAACTCTGGTGTACTATATGAAAAGCCAACCAAGCTGATCATGTTGCAATTGACGATCTCCTTGGAACGAGCTCTCGGGCTTGTGAACAAATACAAGTCTAGGAGGAGTCATAGCATTCTGAAGAGGGCCGTGACCACCAGTACCACCAACAACAGCACTGCTGACTTTCGACAAGTGAACTTGTGGCTAGAGAGCTCAATTGGCGATGTCACATGGCTTCTTGACATCTCCGCGACTGGGGCGGCTCGTGAGCAATTTGCAGGGTTACCTCCCATTGCATGTACCGAACCCGTTCTTGGCCTAATATGGGAGCAAGTGTCAACGTTGCGGTTTGGAACTCCGCAAGAGAAGGCAGACGCCGCTGCTACACTCGGTGATTTGGCCGAGGATAGTCGACGCAATTCCAAGATCATCATCCAGGAAGGAGCTTTGCCACTCTTGCTGCGTTTGCTGAATATAGGAACAGCGGAGGGGCAAGAATCAGCTGCCAAAGCTCTAGGTCAGCTGGCTAGAGACCAGGAATGCGTAGATGCCTTGAGAAAGGAGGGCGCATCCTTCGTTTTTGTCCGTCTTCTCGAAAAGCATGCTCAAGTTTCCGTGAAAGCTCAGGTTGGTGCTACAAAACACACACACACACACACACACACAATCACTCCACCTCATGCTTTGTCTTACCACAAGAGAAAGTGGCTTTCATTGCACACAAAAAGCTGTGGCTCATGACACATATGGCACACTGACATGTAATATGTGCCATTACCTATTGTCAAATTGCAATTTTTGTGTACTATATGCCATTGTAAACACCACATATTGTAGATTGTAATGGACGAAACCACACAGTTTACCTCACAGAAGTGTCATGAGCCGCACAGCTTTTTGTGTGATAAAAGACACTTTCTCTTGTTGTATATGTATGTGTGCTTTCTATCTTGTTTGTCCCCTTTTGAGCTCAGTTTTGATGTGTTGTTCTCTGACTGTGGCAGAGAGACATTGCTTGGACAATTTCTCGACTTGCTTCTCATGATGAAGAAGCACAAAATCAGTTGGCATCATTAGGTGCAATCCAATTGCTGGTAGCATTGTTAGCCCGTGATACCATCATGGACAGAAGAAGCTCGGAAATTCTTGTTCCTAATCAAAGTTTGGGAGCAAGAACAGGGTCTGTCCAGCTCATTGGCCACATGAGAAGCTCCACTGTCCATGCTCTTTATCAAGGATTCAATGACAATTTCCAAGGCAATGAGTCATCAGACCCTGACAAAATGAAGCTTATGCTGAAGACTGAGGCAGTGCATGCACTGTGGAAACTTGCAGCAGACAACATCAAGAACAGCACACTCATCACAGACACTTGTGCACTCTTGTGTTTTGCAAAGCTGATTGAAACCGGACAGGGAAAACTGAAATTCTACTCCATTATGGCTCTCATGGAAATTGCAGCTGCAGCAGAAAGAAACCAAGAGCTCAGAACAGCAGCTTTTAACATCAACTCAGCAGCAACCAAAGCTGTGGTGAACTGCCTAGTGGTTATGATTCAACAGGAAGCAGATTCAGAGCCTCATGTACAAGTGTGTGCAAACTTTGCATCCCATGACTACACATTTTTGTGATTGACAGGAAGAAGAGAGTGTGTGTCTTGTATTCATCATTTTCAGGATCTAAGATCAAAGACACAATCCTGACACATAATTACTGAATGCATTTTACTTTGTATCATTCCAGCCCAATATTTTGAAAATATAAAAAGATGCAGAGGAGGGCTGATGCTCATGTTCTTGGGCAATTGTTTACTTTTGGCTTTGCAGGCACCTTGTGTGAAAGCTCTAGGCAGTTTAGCGCACATCTTTCGAGTGCCAGCCAATCAACAAGTCAGGGCTCTGACCATGGCACTCAGAAGTCAAGATACCATGGTAGCAGCAGAAGGTGTAATTGCCCTTTCCAAGTTTGTCAATGAGAATAACTACTTGAAGAAGGAGCACACAAAAACAATATTCGAAGAGGGAGCAACTGACCGTCTGATTGAAATTCTAGTTACTTCATGCACAGACCCAAATACGCAGGTTCAGGCACTGAAACTGCTTTGTGATTTGTCCCTCAACACTAATGATATCAATGCCCTTGGAGATGCTGAAATGTTGGCCGTTTTGCTAACTTTCAGTCACTCCCCACTCCTTGAAGAGAATGAAGGCATTCAACCACTCTTGACGAAGGCTATCTCAAAACTAGAACTTTGTCAATTGGACAGTTCACCTGGTATGCATTATTATGAACCCTTAATTTTCTGTTGTTTTTCTGGTTGCATTTCAATAGATTAGGAATGCTTCATCTGCAACTGCTCTGTGTTTTTTGCACTGGGCAACTCAGCAGGATTTGTTTAAATTTTTTAGTATGTGAACCTTCTTCTTTGGATTCTATCAGGGGTATAACTTCATATTCTCATTTCTGCCAAGAAAGGAGCCTATTGAGGATAATGAATTTCAGGATTTTCCTGAGCTTTGTGGCATGTGTCTTGGTCACTGATTTTCATCTGATATTGGAGCTGGATTGACAAACATGTTATGACATACAGATGTTGGGTACACTGATGGACTGGGCAAATAACCATCCAAGTTTCACTGTGCAGGTTGTTGAATCATCTTACAGCATTTGAGTTAGCCATCCATTTTCTAATGGCTGGCTCTTGTTCTGACTGTGCAGCACACTCGGTCAAAGATCCTCTGAGGAGTGTTGGTGTAGGAGATGATCTCTCTGCAAGTACTTCTTCACCATGTGAAAACAAATTTGTCAATAAGGGATGTGCACACAATTCGGAATCAGAGATCAAAGGAGATCAAGACTTACAAAGTCCGTTGAAAAATCCAAAAGTCTCTCCCATGATGCAGCAGCCATCAACAAAATTCAAGCAAGAAATGGCTGACATTGTCAATGCCTATGGGTTGGCTCCAATATCTCCAAATGTACGATGTGCAATTGGTAAAGCTGTGCAAGCCATTGGAAATCAAACAATATCTCCATCAATTCATGGAATCAAACCAGGAGAGATTGTTATTGCTGGAAGGTTCATAACCTGTAGTGGTCACCTACAATTGTTGTTTTTGGATCCGGGAAGTGCTTCTAGAGTTGTAGGAGTGGGCCTTGATTATTGCAGTGTGTTACTAGATGATTCTTCCAAGATCTCGGTGGTTGGTTGCAACAAGGTTGAATGGAGAGACTGGTGGATTGATGCCACAAACAAAAAATCATTTGAGACAGTCTCAGTGCAAACATGTTTGAACTTTGATCATGATGAAGATGAATTGAGTCATGAAGAGATCTTGTCAGATCAAGATATGGTGCATAGATTTGGTGTAGCTTTTAGTGGTACACATGGGACTGTCCAAGCTCCACACAGAGGTAGCCTGGTGTTGAAAGACACAATAAGACCTATTTTGTGGGGTTTGAGGAGATTTTTTGGTATGCTGGAAAAAGGTCAACTTACACACATTGACCTTGTTAGTGAAGGAAATGGTCATCATATAGCACAAGAAGATATCATGGATGCGCCAAGGTTCAACTTTGCTTCAAGGGATGATGTTGTAGATCGTACACATGACTGTAGTCGGACAGATGCTGTTATACAAGGCAACATTGGAGGACGTGAGTCTGGAGAAGACAATTTGGAGAATCCTAAAGATACTGGGAATGTAGGACATAACAAACATGGTGTCTTGAATACAAGTGATGGTGCTATTGGTGTTGGCAATGGAGGAGGTCCAGATGAGCCAAATGAGGGTGATAGAAATCAGCACCCAGATACAATCACCACAGATCTTGCAGGAGTTAGTGTAATTGACAATTATAATGATGAAAATGATGCTAGTTCTGATTTATGTTGGGAACATTGGTGTTGTTTCTCCAAAAGGCCAAAAAGGAAAAAACATGAACGTGGACAGAACACTGTCACTGTTACTGCAGACCACAATAGAGGTTCAACCATAGAGACCTTTGTCAATGATCAGGAACCTGCAAATTCTCAACATGATGAAGGTGGCACCTCAAGCTGCATTGGGAATTCTCAAAAGGAAGGCAATGTCAATGAAGAAGATGATGACATTCTAAAATTTCAAGACAATGTAGCTATTGGAAATCATGTCCATGCTAATGAGCAAGAAGAAATGGAATTAGCTGGAGGAGACAACCTGCTTTTTGGGTCACTAGAAGTCACAGTGTATGCCCCAGCTGGAGGTTGGGATGAGTCTGCTCAACTTGAAGATGGTAAACTGGAAATTGATAACTTATTGGAATCAACCATCAAGCCCAAGTTTGTATTCCATTTTACAAAATCAAATGCATCAAAGGAGATATCAATAAGGACTAATGTTCGATTTTCTCTCCACAACACTGGGTTGCAGATTGATGACAAAAATCAAGATCGATTTGGATGGTTCCATAACAACCTTTGGATGTCTTTAGGGGGTTTAGCAACAACTACTGCTCTTGACGAAGGGTATGGTGTTGATAATCTTGATCCTGCCAAAGCTAGCATCACGACTAGTTCAAGTTCTACTCCAGCACAACTAAACATAGATATTGAAGCCGGGTTCAAAACCTTTTTCATGGTTAAAGGGAACAAGAACCTGTCAGCTACACGAACAACCTTGATAGAACAGAGTCATGAAATTGGAGGTTTACGAGTATTAAATGGTTTTAGGGTTAGGGATGAATCCAGTGACCACAGACTATCCACTCTAGCTTACAATTTTTTATTCTTTAATCCTCAATTGTTAGAGAAAGCAGCTTGGGATCCAGCTGCTCGTTTTGATCTTATGCAGTATGGCATATGTACAACTACAAGTCCTACAATGGTAGGCAAGTGGGTGGTTTTGGGTGAGGAAGAAAGTGCACCCTACACATTTGAGGCAAGTAGGGTATTTGGGGAGAAGCGAAGAAAGGGGATAGACCATATGGTTAGTCAAAAATACAAGAGAAAATTGCTTGTGAATCATGCTATGACACACATGGACAGATTCCAAAAAGGAAGGGCCACAAAAACTGGTGTAGGCTGGGTGCATGGACAGGGGCTAACAGTGATATATGGTGAATACAAGACGAATGTTCAAACTTGACATGTGATACATTCTTAGGTGTTGTGTACTTCTCTTGCTCCCTCTGAGATCCTCAATAGTCTTGACTGAGCAAAATATCTCCTTTATGAGTTGTAAACACCCTGAGCATGAACTGTTCAAATGATCTTGTTTAAAGATTTGAAGACCTGGATATATAAGCAATTTTGAAACTGTACTTTTCTTCATGTAACTTAATCAGCAATTCACCTGTGTCTTTAATTTCTATGGCAAATATATCTGCAGGTAGCTTGGTGACAACAGAACATATTTGCTGGCGAAGCTATCAACATGAATCTCAGATTCTAGGTGAAAAAGGATAATTGGTGGTTGAGGGGTGAGGACTTCTGCAGATGTGAAGCTGGATAGGGATTTGAAACATCTTTCTGCTAGGGTTTTTGTCAAGTAGATCATTGGTGTGCAGTGTGTGCCTCTTTTTGGGAGCTGTTGATCATGAATTTGACATGGTGAACTATCTTCAGATCCATGTTCTCTCCCACCCTTGACTGTTTCTTTTCTTTTGAGTTGTTTTTTATTGGTGATTTTGTGAACTTAGAATGGCTGTAATCATGTTCTTTAGCCTTGAAAGCTTGATTTACATCAAATAGTTGACAATTGTGAACATCCTTGTATGTGCAGGCTATATGGCAGGTTGCTGTTTTCATGACACCGAATTTTCATTGTCACCATTCAGGTATGCAGAAGCTCTTTCTCACAGTGGAAAGTTTGTAGAAAGTCAATCGTGACATTAGCTCCTTCAACTGCTTAGTGAGATGTAACGAGGTCTAGTTATTCTGTTTAGGCAAGTGAGTTTAGTTATCAAATCCCTTCATTTTCCCCCCATCTGTTTGTGCGTAGAATCTCCTGATTCAATCTATGCTATGCACTTAAGTTTGCATACAAATGATCTCCCTTTGATGTGGTGAATTTTATGCATCTTCATCAGCCTTGCATTGTATGGATTGTCCTCTTGATCAATGCGGTTTCCTTTGGTGAATTAATCAGTTGGATCCTTGCATAACTCTTGCTTTCATCTGTCCTTGCTGTGTAGTTGTGACTCTTCCCTCAGCTAGTGTCAGTTGTTCTGAAATTTGTTCAATTCAATTATTGTTTAGGGTTGGCATGCTGCAGTTTGGATTTGGTTTTGTATGTAACCTGTTTGCTTTGCATTTTGTGCAGGCCTGTCAACCTGAAAATTGCCATGGAGACTACTCTAGAACTTTCTCCATAGCTTTAGCCCATTCAATTGCCTTGGTGCTTGCAGTCAGCACTGCTTGGGCGCATGATCCTATCTGATGCCCACAATGCCCAACAGTAGCAAACAATTGACATTGTCTCTGCCCTACTTACCTTTGCCTTGATTGAAGACCATGAAGCACTTGGGACTAAATCTTTGTCGTCTAAACTCAATGTATCAGGCCTCATTGAAGGAGCTTGCTACGTTGGGAACCATGGCTCCACTACCACCTTTGTTTACTTTGTTCCCATGACATAAGAGATGGTCTCACCATGTTCAGGCCCCATGCTCTTCATCAACCATGCCAAAACAAAAAAGAAAAAGAAATTCAACAAAAGGAGGCAATTGTGCTGCCTTGTTGCATTCTCCCAAGTGAGTGCCAAACTCCACCCAAGATGAAGTGTATAGTTGGGGTGCGTACTGATTATTGACCTACACCATCATCAACCTTCTTGGGTTCCTTTCAACATAATGGCCTTTGACCTTTGGCTTGGCCATTATGTTGAGAGGGAGGCTCGGCTGTAATTTGGATAGCTTTGAGGGTTCAACCCCCTCACG